>Ga0307978_1000228_pt1 | contig 48574 bp, 40 predicted proteins | sample OrgLakmetage1056_FD_203151 | JGI IMG/M metagenome (GOLD analysis project Ga0307978, IMG submission 203151) | Saline water microbial communities from Organic Lake, Antarctica - #1056 | ecosystem: Environmental > Aquatic > Non-marine Saline and Alkaline > Saline | place: Antarctica: Organic Lake... | reverse complement strand
CGATTTTACCACTTTTGGAAGTTTCGAGTTGTCTGTTCATCATTCGCGCTAGCAGATTCAAAAAAAGAATTGGACTTCCACTAAGTAACTACTATATTAATTATATATTATAAACCTAAAATTACATATACCCATGAAAAATACAAATACACCCCGTTCAGGCTTCACCCTCATTGAGCTCCTCACTGTTATCGCGATTATCGGCATTCTTGCCGCAATCCTTATTCCCACCGTCGGTGCGGTTAAGACAAAGGCAGCGATGATCACATCCAGCAGCAACTTGAAGCAAGTTGCTATCGGGTATAACACCTTCTCTAACAGCGGCACAAGAACTAGAGTCATTCCGAGTAATGGCACAAGTCGCTACGTCGCCACCTCACCAGAACAATGGGCTGAGGTCCTAGCTGAATTCGGCGATCTTAATGACGCAGCTCTTTACTTCATTAGCAGTGCGGATGATGTCGCGGGGCAACCAATACCTAAAGTTATTCTCGACATCGACGATGCCCCTGTTGCACAGTGGACATCTGCGAACACTTACATAAGCTACTCAATGGCTGCAGGTATCAGCGCGAACGCTAGCGCTACAACAACACCACTTATTTGGACTAAGGGACTAGGGGCAGGTGATGAAGAATGGGCAGCAGATTCGCCCTGGCTAGGTGATGGTGGCCATATTGCATTTGCTGACGGGCATATCGAATACCTACAAGATACTACGGGTGAAGACGGAAATGGCACATTCATCAACCCTCTTACCTCAACTCCAACTAGTAATATTTTAGAAGCTTTAGGCACTAATGGGGCAATTCTAGAGGTAGGGCAATAATTTGATCTAACAGAACTTTATCTAAACCCCGATTTCTTCAGAAATCGGGGTTTTTCTTTAGGGATTTACAAATTTACATTGTTGTTTTGAACCGAGAGACTTGAACTTAAACAAAGTGACACTTCCAATCTACATATTTGGCCATAAGAATCCTGATGCTGACGCTATTTGCTCAGCACTGGCCTATGAAGCGTATAAACACGCGATTGGACAGACTGAATACGTCGCAGCGCGCTGCGGCAATTCCAACGCCCGAATCGACGCCATTTTAGAGCAATTCGGAGTCAACCTCCCCCGCTTCATTGGAGACGTCACACCCCGGGTTGACAATCTGATGCACAAAAAAGTGCTTAGTGTGACGAAGGAAAGCACGTGCGCTGAGGCGCTGGAGCTCATCGATAAGCATGATGTCCGAGCCCTTCCTGTGATTGATAGTGCCGGCAAGGTGGAGGGAATGGTCTCGATCTTCCAGTTGGGTGAATTCTTTATCCCTAAGCCGAATGAACCACGGTCGATGCGCCGGGTGAATACAAGTATCAGCTCGATCATCCGCTCACTGAATGCCAAAGTCCTGCACTCTAGCAATACGGAGGAAATCCAAGAGCTGTTTGTTCGTATCGGAGCAATGGATATACGCTCTTTTGGTAACCACCACAAACAGCAAGGTCTCCCCTCAGATAAAAGTATTATTATTGTGGGTGACCGCTGGGATATCCAGGAGCGCTCAATTCAGCTCGGAGTCCGGCTGCTGGTGGTCACCGGTGGACTGGATGTGGACGAAGATGTGGTCGCTCGGGCAAAGGAGCATGATGTTACGCTGATTGTCAGCCCTTATGACTCTGCGACCACCTCGTGGATTATTAAAACCGCCACGCATATCGCAAGTGTGATCGAACCGGAAGTGCTGTGTTTCACCCCACAGGATACGATTGCTTCAGTGAAACGACGGATCGCTAATAACTCCGACCCGCTTTACATGGTTTTGAACGACGAAGAGCTATTAGTTGGGGTCTTTTCTAAGAGTGATATTCTAAGACCAAGTACGACACGGATCGTGCTCGTCGATCACAACGAGTTGGGGCAGGCAGTCAGCGGCGCCAAGGATGTACAAATAACGGAAATCATAGACCACCACCGGTTGGGCAATATTCCGACCGAAAAACCGATACTCTTTCTGAATCAACCAGTAGGTTCGACCTGTTCCATCATCGCAAATTTGTTTCGTTCCAGTAAGCTCACACCGGAGCCTTCAATTGCCGGTATTATGATGGCTGGAATCATTTCGGACACCCTACTACTGAACAGCCCCACAACGACACCCCTTGAGGGGGAACTACTCGATTGGCTTAGCCCGATTGCGAATATTGAGCCGAAAAAACTGGCGGATATTATCTTCACAGCCGGCTCCCTGATTATCAATAGTTCCGCAGAGGAAGTGGTTAATGCAGACTGCAAAATCTACGACGAAGGGGCATTCCGCTATTCGGTTTCCCAAGTTGAAGAACTCGGCTTCGATAACTTTTGGATAAACGAACACGCACTTAACGAAGCGCTGGATACCTTTCGTAGTAAAGAAAATCTATTCTTCAGCTTTCTTCTCGTCACGGACATTAATTCGCAGGACTCTCTCCTCGTCGCTGCATCCAATAAAGAAGTAAAGGAAGCGATTAACTATCCCCGCCGGAAGCAGAGTAGTATCTATGACCTAAGAGGTATCGTAAGCCGCAAGAAGCAACTCATCCCTTACATCTCAACCATGCTCAAGACCATGGGTGTGCTGGGATAGCGGGCTTAACAACGTCGCGAGTTCGCGAAGTCGAAAGATTAGGCCGCCCCAAAATAATTCTGGGCTATTCGTAGATTCGAGTGGAAGTAGCTGCATGAGTTAAAGAATTGGCTTGGCCACGACGGCTTGTCTGGAGACTGCGCCCTACCCCTGGATCACCTGATAAAGGTAGGGCGCAGTCTCCAGACAAGCCGCCACACTGTGGCAAGTGCATCGAACAATCATCCTAAACCTGCAACAATTAATAGGATGCATCACTCTCCACTACCAAGTGCAAAGTTTACAGCTTCAATACCGGCAGCTGAGCAGGCATCCATGACCTTTACAATCTGCGCATGAGCCACGCTCTCTTCAGGTGAAATTGTCACAATGGCATCCACTTTATTGGCTGCGCTTGCTTCCCTGAACCGACTCAACATGGCAGCCAGTTCTTCGAATTGGGTATCTTCCGGACTGTCGTAGGCAAAATCATTAACTATAACCTGGCCGCCCTCCCGAATTTCAATGATTTGCTCGTCCGGCAGATTCACGGGCTCGTCCTGCTCAACGGAGCCCGGCAATTGGAACGATAAATCTGCCTCCTGCCTAGCCAACGTGGAAGAGACCATGAAGTATATCAGCAACAAAAAGACCACATCGATCATCGGCGCGATGGGTATAGATGACTTATCTTCGGGCTTTTTTCTTAGCTTAGCCATGACAATCAGCGAGCTTGATAAGTTGCGTAGATGACTTCGTAAGCGCCGACTTCCGCGCATGCTTTGAGAACTTTCTTTATCTCACTATAAGGCGTTGCACGGTCTGCACGAACGTGGATACGCAGATCGGGATTCACTTTGAGCGCAGCTGCCATCTCAGCCTGCATCTCCTCGATTTCCAGAGCGCGCGAGGCGAGAAAAATATTGCCCTCTGCATCGAGCGATACGGTTCCCCGGTCAGAAAGGTCCTCCGGCACATCACTCTGAGAAGACTCCGCTAGATCCAATGCTATTTGCTTGTCCGCTCTGGCAAGCGTGCTGACCGTCATAAAAAAAACCAGCAGTAGAAAGACCATGTCAATCATCGGCGTCATGGGGAAATCCTCTTCGGGAGGATGACTTTTCTTTCGGCGTGCCATACGCGAATTTAGAATGAAAACTCGCGCAGTTAGAAGACAAAAAAAGAGGCGCCCGTTTTCACGGACGCCTCTGAAATTTTGCTATTCTAAGTCTTAGTAGACTTGAGTCGCCTCTTCTTCAGGAACAGGTGTCTTGAGGAGATCGGACTTCATCTGCGCCTTGAAGCGAGCATCACCTTCAGAAACCGCTTCCGCGACGACGCGGAACTCGATAATTTCCTTGGCAGCCAGCACAGGGTATGGAGCAAAGCTCACGTTGTTACCCGAGATGGTTCCGTTGGTATCACCAGCAGCAGAAACTACTTTCAGCTGAGCAGGAAGTTGAACTTCCAATCCGACGTTTGTGTCGCGTGCTGTTCCCTGATTGGTGATCTGAATCACGTAAGTGGTTCGCTCACCGACAAGAAGCGGATCTTCGGTATCAATAACCTCGATCAACAGCGCCGGATAGCCGCGCCACTCAGTGCATGCGTCATCGGAACCGCTTAAGCCGTATTGTGCAGAGGCGGCTGATACTTGATTGCAGTAAGTGCCACCTTGTAGACCGAGAACAGTCACTTCGAAGCTCTTAGACTCACCACCGCCAAGGCTGGTTGTCCAGACTGCGGTGTTGCCGTTAATTTGTGCACCATTAGCTGCAAGCAACTTGTTCTGTGCAGGAACTGTATCAGTTACGACAACATCAGAAAGTGGAACATCACCGGTGTTGGTCACTGTGATCTGGTAAGAGGCCTTCTTACCAACGAACTGCATCGGTGTGCCTTCTTTGACAACTTCGAGGCCGGCTTCTACGACAACAACACAAGCGTCATCTTCAACAGAAGCAGCGTTCGATGAGGAAGCTACAGCAGTGTTGCATTGTTCACCAGTAGCAGCGGCAGTCGTATTGACCGTCACATCGCGGCTTTCACCCGGTGCAAGTGTACCAATGTCAGCCTTCAGCACCTTGTCGCCACTTTCATGAGTGATACCGGACGGAAGCGTATCAGTAAGCACAACATCATAAGCGCAGAAGTTGCCTACGTTGGAGATAGTAATATTCCAAGGAACGCCGGTACCAAGCAGGACTTGCTCGTTTGGAGTGGTCTTGGTAATTGCGAGCTTAGGTGCACCGACTTGAGTCGTTGTGCACGCTTCCGGATAAGCTACGATCGTAGCACAGTTGCTGAGGTCAGCCACTTGAGTAGGCTTGACGGTGAGCTTTAGTGCGACCTTATCCCCTTTTTGAAGGTTGTAGAGCGTCCAAGTTACGTCGCTACCCGAAACATCCGCTTCAGGTTCACTAGAGACATATACTGTGCCAGCCGGAATCGTTTCTTTAACGACGACTTTCTTCACCTTGTCCTTAGCAACAACTGTGTAGTTGTAATCGTAAGGCGTATTGATCGCTACCATATCTGGAGCAGATTTCTCAAGGCGAACCAAATACTTGTCGATGTAGTCGGTAACCGTTCCGGGCGTGCAGTCATCGGCAGGTGCCGCTGCAACCGGTGCAACCGGTGCTGGCTTAGCCTTCTGACCGAATTCGTGAATGTGACGGTTGATAGAAGGTGTCTGCAAGTTGAAGACTGTGGTATTAGGCGAGTTCGACACTGTGAAGTTTTTGCCCTCGTCGGCAGCTCGATCAGCGAAAAGCTGTGAAGCCGAGAGTACAAGAAAACCTGCAAGTGCAGAAGCTCCGAGGAACTTTTTAGTAATATTCATGCGTTCGTTTTAGTGTAGTTATTTTTGATTAGAAGTAAACATTAGAGCGTTTACTGCATCTGGTTTAAAAGATGAGCAGCAGACACTAGCACAGATAAAGACGATATCCAGAAAAATATGCTATAAATTCATTTTCTACGCACTACGCAAGAACTACCACCGCTCCGCACATTCGTTGCATGATACGTTCCGGATCGACAGTAGGCGCACTTTACAAAAAAACGTGCCTCATTGAGAGGCACATTTAGAGAAATGTCTGATGGTCCAAGTAGGACGAAGCAGGCTATGCGACAGGCTTGAAGAAGTTTTTAACCTGCGCAGCAGCATAATCGCGGTTCAAATGCGCAATCATGTCCAAGGAAATTTCCTTTGGACAAGCGGCCTCGCACTCACCGATGTTAGTGCAACCTCCGAAACCTTCGCCATCCATTGTCGTCACCATAGCTAAAGTGCGGCGATCTTTCTCGGCCTTCCCCTGAGGTAAACTGTTCATATGAGAGACCTTGGCTCCCGTGAAAAGCATTGCAGAAGCATTCGGGCAAGCTGCAACGCAAGCACCACAACCAATACAAGCCGCCGCATCCATCGCATAATCAGCAATCTCTTTAGCAATCGGCATTGCATTTGCATCAACTGCACTACCTGCACGTGCCGTAATGAAACCACCCGCTTGAATGATTTTGTCGAGCGGCGAACGATCAACGATCAAATCTTTCATTACCGGGAACGGCTTGGCGCGCCATGGCTCAATGGTAATGGTTTGTCCGTCATTGAAGTGGCGCATATGGAGCTGGCAAGCCGTTGTCGCCCTCTCAGGCCCATGCGGTATACCGTTAATCGTCATTGAGCACATTCCGCAGATACCCTCGCGGCAGTCGTGGTCAAAAGCGACGGGCTCATTCCCCTCCTCGACTAGATCCTCAGAGAGAATATCAAGCATTTCTAGAAATGAGGAATCTTCGGAAATGTCCTTAACCTTGTAGGTTTCAAACGCACCGGTGGTGTCAGCGTTTTTTTGACGCCAGACCTTTAGAGTGAGATTCATTGTCTTTTCCATCTTAAATAATTTTGGCTTATTTGTAACTACGGGTGGCAAGCTTCACGTTTTCGTAAATGAGCGACTCTTTGTGTAATTGAGGCTCCGCATCGTCGCCTAGATATTCCCAGACGCCGGCAAAGGTGAAGTTTTCGTCATCACGCAAAGCTTCGCCATCGTCCGTCTGATGCTCAATACGGAAGTGCCCTCCGCAGGATTCTTCGCGCATCAAGGCATCTCGGCACATCAACTCGCCAAACTCGATAAAGTCAGCGACTCGGCCTGCACGCTCAAGTTCAGGGTTAATGCCATCCGCATCACCGACAACGCGGACATTTGTCCAAAATTCTTTGCGCAGTTCCTGAACCTGCTTGATCGCACTTTCGAGGCCCTCTTTGGATCGTGCCATTCCGCAATACTCCCAAATAATGTTTCCTAGACGCTTGTGAAAAGAACGAGGCGATTCCGTGCCATTGATCGACAACATTTTGTCGATGCGCGCCTTAACATCATTTTCGACTTCTTCGAATGCCGGATGATCCGTCGTGACTTTACCCGCAGCAGCGACACCCTGCTCTCCCAAATAGTTACCCACGGTATAAGGTAGTACAAAGTAACCGTCCGAAAGCCCCTGCATGAGCGCGGAAGCACCCAAGCGGTTAGCACCGTGGTCTGAGAAGTTTGCTTCGCCCCCTACGAACATGCCGGGTATGGTCGACTCCAAGTTATAATCCACCCAGAGGCCACCCATCGTGTAGTGAACCGCAGGAAAAATCATCATCGGCGTCTCATAAGGATTATCGCCGGTAATGCACTTGTACATATCGAAGAGATTACCGTAGCGCTCTTCGATGGTCTTTTGGCCATCACGCTTTATCGCATCGCGAAAATCCAGGAAGACACCTAGACCTGTGGAAGCCACGCCACGGCCCTCGTCACAAGCTTCTTTCGCAGCCCGCGAGGAAATGTCGCGCGGTGCGAGATTCCCGAAGCTGGGATATTTACGCTCTAGATAGTAATCACGGTCATCTTCGGCAACGTCGTTCGGGTTGATCTTACCCGCACGAATCTGCTTGGCGACCTCTGCATCCTTAGGTGCCCAAATGCGGCCATCATTACGCAGCGATTCAGACATCAAAGTAAGCTTGGATTGCTTGTCCCCGTGAACAGGGATACAAGTCGGGTGAATCTGTGTGTAACATGGATTCGCCATGCCAGCACCACGCTTGTGAGCGCGGTAGGCGGCGGTCACATTACAACCCTGCGCGTTAGTCGAAAGAAAGAAAACATTTCCATACCCTCCGGTCGCAAGCACGACTGCGTCTCCGGCATGCCGGGAGACCTCACCCGTCGCCATGTTACGCACGATAATCCCTTTAGCGTGGCCATCCACTTTCACGACATCAAGCATCTCGTGGCGGTTATACATCTTAACCTTCCCGAGGCCGATCTGTTTACTGAGCGCGGAGTATGCCCCAAGTAGAAGCTGCTGACCGGTCTGACCACGTGCATAAAAAGTGCGGGAGACCTGAGCCCCACCGAAAGAACGGTTGTCAAGCAAACCACCATATTCACGGGCAAAAGGCACGCCATTAGCTACACACTGGTCAATAATGTCAGCAGACACCTCCGCTAGGCGATAGACGTTTGCTTCGCGGGCGCGATAATCGCCCCCCTTCACGGTGTCATAGAAAAGACGGTAGACGCTGTCGCCATCGTTTTGATAATTCTTGGCCGCATTGATACCCCCTTGGGCAGCAATACTGTGCGCGCGACGAGGACTGTCCTGATAGCAAAAGCAGGAAACATTGTAGCCCTGCTCAGCAAGACTGGCTGCAGCAGCGCCACCGGCGAGGCCAGAGCCGACCACGATAACGTGATACTTACGACGGTTGGCCGGGTTGACCAACTTCATGTTGAATTTGTGGCTCGACCACTTTTTCTCAAGTGGGCCTTCGGGGATTTTAGAATCGAGATTCATAATTACTGGGTCCTATTTATGGATTACTTCAGTTAATGTAGCCGTTTCGCTGGAAAGTCCACCTGTAGGGTCTTTTTCTAAGAGACCGGCTAACACAGAGACCGGAATAACCGCGAAACCGAGAAAGACAGCCCAACCGTAAATTAGAGCGATCCGGTCAAGGCGCTTACGCCAGTTCGCGTTACGAAAGCCAACACTCTGAAACATGCTACTGAATCCATGCGTCAGGTGCATGCAGAGGAGTCCGGTCGCGATAATGTAAAAAGCGGACACCCACCAAACCTGAAAACCGGATACCATCATGTCGTTTACATTGAAAGTCATGACAGGGTGACCGTTATTTATCACTGCTTCGCCATGCTTAACCAAAGGCACCTCAGTCGGCGAGATAACGCCGGGATCCTCGTATTGCATGCCAGGAACGCTGCGCGCGGTAAAATGAGCGATGTGAAAGATGATAAAAGCAAGTAGTATAAAACCACTGATACGCATGGTGCGGGAAGAGTAACTGGCCTGAACGACCTTGTCATCATCGTATCCCCGGGGGCGCGCCTTACGGTTGTCGAGGGTGAGCGTAATCGCAGCCCAAATGTGCACGGCAACACTGCCGAGCAGAAAAAGACGGATAGCCCAAAGAGCAGCCTCTGGAAGTTGATGATGCAGTTTGTAGGCATAGGCGTTAATGACCTCTGCGCCTAAAAAGATTTGTAGGTTGCCAAGTATGTGACCCATGACGAAGAGCACGAGAACGAGACCCGTTAATGCCATGAGGATTTTTCTGCCTATAGTGGAGCAAATAAAGTTACAGATTGGAGAACTCATAATTAGTGTGCGTAATAAGAAAGACTGCTATGTAAGAACGGGCTGTTTTCAAACTAGTAGAGAGCGACCGTGCATCTATAAGAGAAAGCTGCATGACCTATTAGTAAAGCTAAGATTCGGCCCGTATCACTGTTATCCCCATAGAAAAAAATCATGGGACATCTTGTCGACACTAAAATCAATTTTTCTAATTTTAAACTCAATCTGCAACAGCAGCGCTAATTCGGAAAAGTTCTCTGCGCTCAATCTCTAAAAAGGTTTGCCAAGCTTTCGACAGGGACAATGAATGCGGGCAGTAAGTGGCAACCTTCCCTGCATTTCCTCTTTATTTATGGCTCAGAACAACAGCATGAAATACATTTTTGTAACCGGCGGCGTAGTTTCCTCTCTCGGCAAGGGTCTCACTTCCGCGGCTCTCGGAGCACTCCTTGAGCAGCGCGGCCTAAAAGTGCGGCTTCAGAAATTCGACCCCTACCTCAACGTAGACCCAGGCACGATGAGCCCTTTCCAACACGGGGAAGTCTACGTGTTGAATGACGGCGCCGAAACTGATCTGGACCTTGGCCACTACGAGCGCTTTACCTCCGGAGAACTGAGCCGCCTTAACAATCTAACCTCCGGCAAAGTCTATGAAACGGTATTGGCCAAGGAACGGCGCGGCGACTACCTTGGCGCCACCGTTCAAGTCATCCCCCACGTCACCAACGTGATCAAAGAGCGTATCTATGAAGGCGGGGGTAACGATGTCGATGTACTTATCACCGAACTCGGAGGCACGGTGGGCGACATCGAAGGTCTCCCGTTCCTCGAAGCAATGCGTCAATTTGCTCTGGAGAACGGTCGTGATGACGTGCTCTTCCTACACTGCACTTTGCTGCCTTACCTTAAAGCTGCCGGCGAACTCAAGACCAAGCCAAGCCAGCAATCCGTCGCAAAAATGCGGGAGATCGGCATCCAGCCGGATATACTCGTTTGCCGGACCGAAGAGCCGATGACCAACGAGATGCGGCAGAAGCTCTCGCTCTTCTGTAACGTGCCGGTTAAAGCAGTGATCGAAGAGATGGATGTGGAAACTTCGATTTATGAACTGCCCCTCGCGCTCAAGGCGGAGAACATTGACGATCTTGTCATTGATCACCTCAAACTCGACGCTCCGGATAGCGACATGCAAGTTTGGCATGATGTCGTCCGCCGACTGAAAGCGCCGAGTCATAAAGTTGAAATTGGAGTCGTGGGTAAATATATCGAACTTCAGGACGCCTACAAATCAGTTTACGAGTCCATCGTCCATGCAGGGATCGCCAATGATGCAGTTGTGCGCATCGTTCGACTCGACGCAGAAGATATCGAGAACGACCCCGCAAAACTTCTCGGCACACTCGATGGCATTCTGATCCCTGGTGGATTTGGCGACCGTGGAACCGAGGGCAAGATCGCTGCCGCTAAATTTGCGCGAGAAAACGGCACCCCCTTCTTCGGCCTTTGCCTGGGTATGCAAATCGCGGTGATCGAATTCGCTCGAAACGTGGCTAAGCTTGAAGACGCCAACAGTAGCGAATTTGACGCGAAGACGCCGCATCCGGTCATCGACATCATGGAGGACCAGAAAGATCTCACGACCAAAGGGGGCAACATGCGCCTCGGCGCATGCCCATGCCGGCTCTCCGAAGACAGTTTTAGCATTCATGCTTATGGAACCGCCGATATTCAGGAGCGCCATCGTCACCGCTATGAATTTAATAATGCCTATCGTGATCAACTCAAGGACGCAGGCCTCAGCATTGCAGGAATCAACCCGGAGCGCGACCTTGTTGAAATCGTTGAAATCGCAGACCACCCATGGTTTGTCGGTGTTCAGTTTCATCCGGAATTCAAATCAAAGCCCAACAGCGCCCACCCCCTATTTGCCAACTTCATCGCAGCTGCATTGAAGTATAAAAAGTAATGATGCGGGGCACCCGAAGGGCTAAAACTCCACCCAGGGTCGCTTAAAGACTTAAGGCGCCAGGCGCTCGGCCGTCCACTGACCATCCGACAGGCGATACATAAACCGGTCATGCAGCCGGTTCGGTCTGCCCTGCCAGAACTCGAAACTCTCTGGAACAATTCGGTAACCACCCCAGTGATCGGGCAGTGGCACCTTGCCCGCTGCAAACTTACGCTTCATTTGGTCTAACTTCGTCTCCAAAATAGAGCGCGACGTGATGACCTTACTTTGCGGAGAACTCCAGGCGCCGAGCTGGCTGCCGAACGGACGACTTAAGAAATACTTCAGGGAATCGGCTCGCGAAACACGCTCTACACGGCCTGTCACATTAACCTGACGTTGGAGCGGCAGCCATAGAAAATTTGCAGCCACTTTACCAGTTGCTTCAAGTTCTGCGGCCTTACGACTCTCGTAATTCGTATAAAATGTAAGGCCTTTGGCTGAAAAGTCCTTAAGCAGCACAATACGCGTGCTGGGCTGCCCCTCCTCCGACACAGATGCCAGACACATTGCATTGGGCTCCTCCAACTGCGCATCCATCGCCTGCTGAAACCATCTCTCGAACTGTTCAAAAGGCGAGGCAAGCAAGTCCTCTTCGGAAAAGCTTCCCTTCGAATAACTCTGTCTGAGTTCGGATAAGTCCATATTAGGTGAAAAGTATGAAAGTGGTAAGGTAGGAAAGCGATAAAGTAACCAGTGGCACATCTAATAACTTATTTCAAAATTGTAGCGAACTTGCGCTAGCAAGGTCGACGGTTAACACTAAATACATCTGGTATCGACGGCACTCGCGTGCCATCGCTACAACTTGGACTCGTGAAAAAATATATATTTGAAGCTCCACTAGGCGGAGATACTCACCATACCTTCCTACCTTCACACATTTTACTGACTAGCCATTCTCCGCAAGCCAGCGCTCTGCTTCGATGGCCGCCTGACAGCCCATGCCCGCAGCAGTGATCGCTTGGCGATAAATGTGATCGACACAATCACCCGCCGCATAAAAGCCCTCGTATTTGGTCTTCACCTGACTGCCGGGCTCCGGAACGATGTAACCATCGCCATCCCGCTCCAGCACACCATCGACAAAATCCGTGTTTGGGATATGCCCAATGGCGATAAAGACACCTTTACATGGAATCTCCCGCTCTTCGCCGTCTTGGGTATCCTTGACACGGACTGCTTGAGCAAAGCCCTTCTCATCGGCGACCACTTCAAGCGGCGCGCTATTCCATGCCATTTCAATTTTCTCATGCGAAGTCGCACGATCCGCCATAATTTGCGAAGCGCGAAGCTCGCCACGACGATGAATCAATGTCACCTTTGAGCAGAATCGCGTTAAAAAGAGGGCTTCTTCACAGGCAGAGTCGCCACCGCCGACTACGACAACTTCCATGTCGCGATAGAATGCGCCGTCACAAGTCGCACAAGTCGTCACGCCTTTGCCGCCATACATCTCCTGCTCACCGGGAATGCCAAGCAAGCGAGGGCGAGCACCTGTTGCCACGATGACCGTCTTGGCCTCAAAAACCTTGTCGCCTGCATAAAGCTTCTTCACATCGCCCTCGATTTCGACCTTATCGACCTTGGCATGCTCATAGCGTGCACCGAAGCGCGCCGCCTGCTTGCGCAGGTTATCCATCATCATGTAGCCATCAATGCCTTCAGGAAACCCGGGGAAGTTCTCCACCTCCGAGGTTGTCGTCAACTGACCACCCGGTTGTGATCCCTCAAGAACAAGGGGATTAAGCTGTGCGCGGCCGGTATAAATGGCTGCTGTGAGGCCGGCACATCCAGTGCCGAGTATAATGACGTCTTCCATAATATTTGTAGGGTTGAAACCTTTGAGAGAACTGCAGGTCAGTTTATTCTCAACTAAATTATGCGATTTGCCATTTAATTACTTTTCTGCCATCTTATGATTATGAAAAAAGGGATTTTACTTATTTTTGCCGCACTGCCCCTTCAGTTTACCACAGCGACAGAGCTTAAACTCGGTGATAAGCTTGAAACTACTCTGCACATCATGGGAGACCCCGTGGGAACAATCAAACTGCGCGAAAAAACGCTTTTGCTTTATCCTCAAGGTGAAATCGTCTTAAAAGAGGACGCTGTCGTGGAAATTGATCTGTTGTCTGACACCGCCTTCGAAGCCGAGCAGGCGCGCTTGGAAGCTGAACGTGAGGAGTGGCTTACTTATAAAGCCCGTCGAGCGGAAGCACGTGTCAAGGAAGGCGAAGCCATCCGTGCGGACAAACGCGAAAGCCTCCAATTTGCGGCTCTACCAGCCAAAGGTCGAGTCGACTATTGGCGGGGCTTCCAAACCCGCTATCCGAGTATCGACGTGTCCGACGACTTGGCTCGTGCCCTCGAAAGCTACAACACCGAACTTGCCGAGCTTAAAAGCCAGCAGCGCATTGCTGAGCTTGAATCTCGTGTCGCGAAAGCTGAGAAAGAAACAGCCGAAGCCAAATTGGAAACAGAGCAAATTAAAAAACAAACTGCGCGCACTCAACAATCGTCCAGCCACGGCTTGAGGTATTACCGTGACCCGATCATACAACCACGCTACAACTACCGCCCGCCCACCGTTACAATACTTTCCAATGGGAAATGCGTAACAACGCAAAACACAGCGCAGAATCAAAGGCCCGACTACTGGAAATTTCGCAATTACAATCCCAATGGTACCGCAGAGCGTGTTTTTAAAATTCTGAAGGAGCGCAAAAGCAACTAGTGTTTTTATAGGCCGCTTCTGGAAACCTACCATGAGGCACCCTGAAGATCAGGAAATTCCTGTAGCGGCATAAACTACTCAGAAGCACTCAACCCGGCTATGAGCGCCGATGCTTCCCGCGCAATTCCTTCACGGCAGATCCGACTGGCTGGATAAATATCCTGCGCAGCCATGTATGCAGCCAAAGCAGCCGCATGATGCCCATCCTCAGACTGCCGATCCGCACGATCCACCTGCAAAACGAAATCGGATACGCGCGGCGCTAATTCCGCACGGGCTTGATTCATCGGGCCATCGGTGCCGTTTATTTTGGAGGCTTCATTAAGAAGTTCCCAGGCGGCATAGGCTTCGCCTTGTTTCATTAATTCCTCGCTCTGCTTGACCAGGAGGTCGATTCGCCCGACCTCTTCAACAATACCCATCAAAAGGGGCCTGCGCTCCTCATCTTCAGCCAAAGCAAAACCCAGTTCCATACGACGCTCAAAAATGGCACGCCGATCGTTACGTTCATACAGATCGTCAAAAACATTCACTCCTTGTGAACCAGCAGTAGCCAACTTAGTGGTTTCCATCTGGAATTCACGAATCGCGGGATTCGATGGCCAAATATCTATCGCTTGTCTTAACTCCTCACGCGCCTTTTCGATCTGCCCAACATTACGAAATTGAGACGCAGCGAAAACTGCCATATCGCTCATACTTTTAGCAGTCTCGACCCCGGATAGGACACGTGTTTTTGGGAAATCATCCGCCAGTTTACTGATCTCATCTGCCAGACTACTAATGCTAGTGTAATCTTTCATCTCAAGCAGATCACCTGCTTCAATCAAATTGCGATAGAGGTCCAACAAGTGGCGACGTTGCTCTGCTGGAATGTTGTTCAACGCGGTCGAATATTCTCCAAGAAAGAAAACTTCCTGTAAGCGCTCCAACGCCAGCATGGTTCTACGCTCAGAATAGGCGGTATTGACTGTTTCAACTCCCTTTTTTACATCGTTTATTGCCTCTCTGGCAATAAACGACATGCTATCGACTGTGAACGTCAGATCGCTACCGGGAAGAAATTCTTGAAGCTGGCTCTTCCCTACTTCAAGCGTCTGGTGGGAACCCTTGAAAAGCACTTGATAAAAGCCGGAAAGTACAAGCGCATGCTCGAAGCGACGTTGCATCAAAAAACTCACGATCTGACTTTGAAACTGTAACTTGGCCTGCAATCCTGTTGCAGCCACCTGTCCTTCCAGTGCTTTGAGTTTTGCTTCAGTTTCCACCAGATCCGAGACCCTGAACGACTCTTCCGTCGGAATCCCCGAGATAGCTAAAGCATCAGCGGACTCGCTATCGCTATTCTCCGCCTTTCTACCTTCAATTAATTTTAGCATTCTTGCGCGATTAGCCACGATATCCTGTTGATATTTGCGGATATCCTCCAGATCGCGGTGCGACAGCTGCACACCACGACTTTCCTTCCTGATGCGCCACGCATTAAACACCTGATTCGCTATAATTGTGCTGTTACCACCGTCGATTTCAAAGTCCGAGGCACGAAAGAGCAGCTGCCAAACATCCAGAATATCATCATCCGTGTTGTTGTTGGAAACAGAAAGCCCATCCATTATTTCGCTCATAAGCTGAGCATACTGTTCTTCCTCTTTAATGGGAAATGCCAGGAGAAAACGTTCGAGACGAGATCGGAATGCGCGTTGCTCAGCGATGTTAAACGTCTTCCCCTTCCAGCTGAAACTTCCGTTCTCAAAATCCATCGAATCGCTTGATGGATCAAATACCCGATTGGCCATTTCGAGAAAACTGTTACTCTCGAAAACCCCATTCGCCGGAGCACTGACACCAGCCTGAGCAGGCTGAGCAGTTGCAGCACGACCACCATTAATCGGCGCACCTCCTTGTGCATTAAGTAAGCTCACAAAAAGGAGCCAAGCGAGACTAGAACTTGCGTAGATCTTCCACATAAATAAGTCCTCCTTTCCGAATACTAACTTGCATTTTGTAGCGTTGCCCGACGTTGAGATTCTGACCGCTTGAATCCGGCACAAAGACCGGCAAACGGGACGTCGAACCTTCTGTCTCAACCGCGAGTATTCGACCCACACCTTCCTCCCACTCTATTTGCGAATCAATCTGAGCGGACAATAAATAGGTGTTGCCCAGAAAATTCCCAGGCTTCTTTAAATAATCATTAACCGGCAAAGGTTCAAGATCTGCAAAAGGACTTTTACTGCAGCCCGTGAAAAACACTCCTGACGTAATTAAAAAATATATAAACAGTCGTCGAATCAACAGCTTAGGGGGTTGGTTTAAGTCTCGAGACATGTGGAGTAGATATTGAAATTAGTCATACAAAATTTGAATTAACAATTAATCCCATCGTTTTTGCTGGCAACCCCAAAAGACCATTAACGCCCCGACAAGGAAGTGCGATGACAAGACCCATATCGCAAGCGAAGGCGACGGAATCCATTCCGCGGAGTCAAGGCGATAGGCATCATATAGCCGCGTATCCAACATCGAACTGAAATAACCGCCCCAACCCCAGTAGGCATTAATAAAGGGACGGCAGACCCAAACAAGTGCCTCTGGCAAAGCCAAGACGATGCCGGACAGTGGCAATTGAAAACCGACGAGGTAGACGGAAAGCAGCGAAGCCTTATCCGCAGAATTGAAAATGGCTGAAAAGCCGAGGCAGATCGCAGTCATCGAGACGCAACACATCACGAGAACCGCAGCCTGTGTTATAGAAACTCCGGGAAACTCACAAATATACTTAACAAAGAGCATCATCCAGAGCCCCTGTAAAACCGCGACCGAAGAGGCAAAAATCAATTTACTGCACGCATAAGCTGGCGCGCTCAGACCAGCAAAACGCTCTTTTTCGTAAAGCTGCCGCTCGCTCGCAATTTCACGGGCTCCATTGTTACTCCCCATCAATGTTAGTAAAATGACCTGAAACAGAATCAGCCCAGTCACCAATGAAGCAATTTCCATAGAATCAATCCGGAAGCGCAGGTCCTCACTGGCTCTTTCCATAAACCCCGCCGATGAATCCAGAGCCAATCCCCGAAGCTGTGGAATACCATCCCACGCGAAAATCGTCACCAATAGTGGGAAGCCTATGGTGATCCCCAAGGTGAGTAACCAATAGCCGCGATCGCGCTTAAAAAGTAGCGCTCGGCGGCACAAAAGCGTCCACGTTTGCGCCACCGGATTTGGCGGTTTTGGCGCATGCACCGCAGTAATCTCCGGGTGTTCAGTGCTATCGACTTTCGATTCTGACCAGCGGTCGCGCCAATAGTCGATATCGTGCTCGTTCAATTTATCGTAAAGGTGCAGCGCATCCTGAATATGGAAATATTGATTCAACGCATCGAGGTCGCCTTGAAAAACAACCACCCCCTCATAAACGACAGTAATCCAGTCAAAGACTTCGAGCTTGGCTAAATTATGAATAATACAAATAAAAGTCTTCTCCTGCTCATCCCGCAAACGTTGCAAAACCTCTAGAATCTGGTCCTCAGAAAGTGGATCAAGGCCGCTGGTCACCTCGTCACAAACCATACACTGTGGATTACTTACCAATTCCAGTCCCAGCCCCAGACGACGTAATTGCCCGCCGCTGAGGTCACCCACTCCTTTCGTGCGGTGCTCCCCCAGACCGATTCGCATAAGAATTTCCTCAATACGCTCGGCCTTTACCGATGTATCCCTCACGCAAAGATCCAGTGCATACTGCAGCGCCTCGTTCACCGTCAGGCGTTCGTGAGCGATACTGAATTGCGGAGCAAAAGAGAGCATCCCCAGTAGATCGGAACTCTGATGAATGAGCTCCCCCGCATAGTATACTTCCCCTTCACTTGGTAAAATACCCAGCATGGCCTTCATCAGAGTCGTCTTACCACAACCGGACGGTCCAATGACGGCATTGAGCGCGGCACCCTTAAATTGGGCGGTGGCGCGGTCGAGAATACGCGGCCCCTTGGGACTCACATCAACAGAAAGATCTTTGCAACTTAACATCCGTGGGATAATTTAGCTTTGCTGGCGATGCTAAGGCCAGCATTTTACTCATTATGTCATATTTAAAAATCATTACCCTTCTCGCCACGATGCTTCTCCCGCTCGTTCCACTCAATGCACTCAATGTCGTCACCAACGGCATCAAGAACCGTGCGCTCTTCGGCATTGAATTCCCGGGAGATGCGCGCAGTTACCATGCACGTGAGGCCGGAGTGCTTTCCATTGCAAAACAGGAATACCTCACAGGATCCTTCAAAGTCCTAGAGGTCAACATCGTCACCACCGGCCCCGCCCTACTCCGCATCTACCACAGCCGTGCACTAAAAACCGGCGAACTGCAAACTGCGCTTGGCAACGCCGCTCAGGCCTCAGGCACACCAGGATCATCCATCATCCAGAAATCCCTACCTTCTAACATTCAAAAGATTGCTGACCAGGGTGCCGAGGTTGCAGACAGCATTACCAGCGATAATGTCTTCAAGGAATACCCGATTGCCACACACTCACGCACCATCGAATTTCGAGTCGCCAGTCGCAATGAACTGCTCGCACTTCACGATGCGCTAAAGAGGCATTGGCTCAAAGAACCTGCCCTCTTTGAAGACGGTCAGATTGTGAATGAAGATGGCTCCACTCAGAGCCAAATGAAGCCGCGAAACCTCGGCGGCACCCTATTTGTAGTAGGGGGTTAAATATCCCCCACGTAGACGACGTAAGCCGCGCGCTTCGCCCGCTCGTGCACCTTGGCAGGAATCACGCCGACTCGAAAACCGACCGCTTCCATACGCGCTTTAAAGTGCGGATCCGTTCCGGCCGACCAATAGGCCGCGCGACCGCCAGCACGGAGCAACTTACGAACTGACCGTAGTCCTTTGTGGGAGTAGAGCGAATCATTGCTCGCCTTCACCATTCCAGTCGGGCCATTATCCACATCGAGAATCATCGAATCATAACTGTGAGATGCCCCCTCGCTAATCACCTCCAAAACGTCCTTTTCGATCACATTGACTCGGGGATCGTCCAGCAAGGTTCCGTTGATGTCGCACAAGTATTCACGGTTCCACTCCACAACCTTCGGCAATAGCTCTACCACATCAACCTGCACGTCGTCACCCACATGATCCAATACCCCACGAAGTGTAAATCCGAGCCCTAGACCGCCGATCAAAATTCGCGCTGGCGCATCCTTAACCAGGCGTTCGATACCCAACTTTCCGAGTAGGAGTTCAGAAGCCATCGCTTTCGAGTGCATTAGCTCCTGCCCCTTTAAACTGATGGAATAGGCACCATCGTGCTCATAAAGCGCCATTGGGGCACCATCAGGAGTCACCGACTCGGCAATCTTTAGACGTGGTTTCATCATCGGAGATCGCCTACGAAACCTGCGACTGGCAAACGAAATCGCAGGGCGCGACCAGAGCTTGCCTCCAACAACATTCGCGGATGCCCCCCCAAAGAGCACTCCAGCCGTAGGGGCTTTCCTTGTCACCGACCATGAGCATAGTCGAATGGGGAAGCACGCGAAGGCTCAAGTCGTAGGGGCTTTCCTTGTCACCGACCATGAGCCTAGTCGAATGGGGAAGCCCGCGCAGGCAAATGCGGATCAGCCCCATCTACACCTACCAAAAGCTAAAATCAAAAGAAACTCTTCCCGAGGTTCGACCTCTTCAAAAAACTCCCCAGTGTCTCACCACACATGCCCAAAAATAAAGAATGTATCCGCCTTCGTGGCGTTCGGCAGAACAACCTTAAAGGTTTCGATCTCGATCTACCGATCGGGCAGCTCTCCGTCGTAACCGGGCTGAGCGGCGCCGGCAAATCCTCTTTAGTCTTCGAGACGCTCCACGCCGAAGGCCAGCGCCGCTACGTTGAAACCTTCTCGCCCTACACTCGCCAGTTCATGGATCTGCTCGACCGCCCGGCAGTCGATAGCGTCGAGAACATCCGCCCCTCCATCGCGATCCAGCAATCCAACACCGTTAAAACCTCGCGCTCGACGGTCGGCACCATCACCGAGCTCTGCGATTACTTTAAGGTCTGGTTTGCCAACGTCGCCACACTCTACGACCCCGCAACCGGAGACCCCATCGTCGATGACAACCCACAAAGCGCTTGGAAACATTTACTCAAAGCGCACAAGAACAGCACCACTCTCATCAGCTTCGAAGTTACCAAACCCGCTAACCTCACCTGGTCCGAGATCTTAACCGCCCTAAGTTCACAGGGCTTCGCGCGCATCATACACAGTGGTGAGATAAAACGCATCACGGATTTCGATTCGAAAGAACCCGATCTCGAATCCCCGATCTTCGTCATTCAGGACAGGATCAAAATAGAGTCCAAAAACCGAGCCAGAGTCCTCGAAGCCCTGCAAACTGCCTTTGGTTTCGGGAAAGGCCGCGTCCACGTGCTCGATACAAATTGCCAAGCGCTTGCGCAATTTACACACGGGCTAATTTCGCCTAAAACTGGTCAGGACTTTCGCCCGGCGACTCCACCCCTCTTCTCCTTCAATTCACCCATCGGGGCCTGCGGGGAATGCCGGGGCTTTGGCCGCATCATCGAAATCGACGAGCGCCTCGTCATTCCGGATCACAGGCTATCCATCGACGACGGTGCCATTCGAGCCTTTCAAGGCGAAGTTTACAGCGAGAGCCTGCGCGATCTGCAGCGTGCCGCGAAGCGGCACAAAGTCCGCACCCACCTCCCATGGTCAAAGCTTAACAAAAAAGAACTCAAGTTCGTCATGGAGGGCGAGCCAGACTACGAGAGCGGCTACGACCAATGGTATGGCATCAACCGCTTCTTTGATTGGCTCAACGGCAACCTCTACAAGATGCACGTCCGCGTCTTCCTTTCCAAATTCCGCAGCTATACCCTCTGCCCGTCATGCAACGGTGCTCGCCTCAAGCCCGAAGCGCTATACTGGAAATGGCAGGGCCACACCCTCCCCGACCTCTACGAAAAAAGTGTCGACGACCTATTTGATTTGCTGGTTGGAGTTCCGCCTTTAGGCGGCCACGCAGCATCAGCCTTAGAAAAGCGACCGCCTAAAGACGGAACTCCAACCCAAGATAATTCAGCCCTCCAAGGCATTCTCGATCGCTTGAGTTTTTTGAGAGCCGTCGGCCTCGGCTACCTCACACTCAACCGCACCTCGCGCACCCTCTCCGGCGGAGAAACCATGCGGGTTAACCTCACCTCGTGCCTCGGCTCAGCACTCACCGACACACTCTTCGTTCTCGATGAACCCTCCGTCGGGCTACACTCGCGCGACATGGATCGCCTCATCTCCATCCTACGGCGCCTCACCGACCTAGGCAACACTGTCGTCGTGGTCGAGCATGACGAGGCCATCATGCGCGCCGCAGATAATCTAATCGAAATCGGCCCCAAACCGGGAGCCAACGGTGGCCAGCTTACTTTCCAAGGCAGCTATCAACGTATCCTCAAATCCAATACACACACCGGACGCTTTCTTTCCGGTAGAGAAGACATTGAAGTGCCAGGGAAACGCCGTTCAAACATTCAAAGTTCAATATTGAATGATCGACCTTCGACGTCGCCCCTGCTCTCGATCTACGGCGCGACCAAGCACAACATCACCGATCTGGATCTACACATCCCACAGCAGCAACTTGTCTGCCTCAGCGGCGTTTCGGGGTCCGGCAAGAGCACACTGCTGAATAACGTCATCTATCAAAACCTGCTTGTCGAAAAAGGGCTGACCAGCGAAGACCCTGCTTCGATCAAAGACATTGAATCCACTCTGCCGCTCTCCGAAGTCGTGCTCATCGACCAGAGCCCAGTCAGCAAAACCCCACGCTCCAACCCGGCACTCTTTACTAAAGCGTGGGATGAAATCAGAAAGCAATTTGCCAAACTTGAAGCCGCCCAATCGGCAGGCATGGGCCCAGGGCACTTCTCATTCAATGGCGGCGATGGCCGCTGCCCCACCTGCTCAGGGCTGGGCTACGAACGCATTGAGATGCAATTCGTCTCCGACCTATTCGTGCCCTGCGAAACCTGCGAAGGCCAACGCTTTAAGCCCGAAGTCCTGGAGATCACTTTCAACGATAAATCCATCGCCGACATCCTCGAACTGGATATCGACGAAGCCATTTTATTTTTTGGCGAGCACCCTAAAATCGTCCGCGCTTTCCAACCTCTGATCGACGTCGGACTTGGCTACTTAAAACTGGGCCAGCCCCTCAACACACTCTCCGGCGGTGAATCACAACGCCTCAAGCTGGTTCGATATCTTGGGCGTGTCTCACGCCCGAAGAGTGAGAGTAAGAGTAAAGGTAAAAAGTCTTCTCGGTCACAGAACCATGCCATGATTCTGATCGACGAGCCCACCACGGGCCTACACCGAGCCGACATCAAGCGCCTCATTAAAGTCCTGCAAAGCCTAGTCGATGCGGGGCACTCCCTCATCGTCATTGAGCATAATTTGGACATGCTCAAAGTTGCCGATTGGATCGTCGAAATGGGCCCCGAGGCCGGTGCAGCCGGCGGCCAAGTCATCGCCGAAGGCACCCCCGAACAAATCGCCGATATCAACTGCGAAACTGCTGAATACCTGCGCGAAGCGCTTGCAGTGCCGGATGCCCGTGCCGTCGCCGAAGACCAAGCATCCTACAAAACTTCCAATTCTCCACCCACCCCTTCTCGCTCGAATGTGCTCAGCATTCGCGGAGCGAGAGAGCACAATCTCAAAAACGTCTCCGTCGATATCCAACACCAGGCCATCACAGTCGTCACCGGCGTATCCGGCTCTGGTAAGTCCTCACTCGCTTTCGACATCGTCTTTGCCGAAGGCCAGCGGCGCTTTATGGAGAGCATGTCCGCTTACGCTCGCCAATTCGTCGAGCAGATGCCCCGTGCCGACGTGGACGAGCTGCACGGCATCGCACCGACCGTCGCCATCGAGCAACGTGTCACCCGTGGCACCCGCAAGTCGACCGTCGCCACCATCACGGAGGTCGCTCAATACCTACGCCTACTCTTCGCCCGCATCGGCATCCAGCATTCCCCCACCAGCGGCGAAGCCGTCGTCACCCAAAGCGAAGCCGCCCTGTTGAAACGCCTGCAAACACTCGTCAAGGAGAACCGCTCAACCAAAAACAAACAACGAACCACGACCCTTTACCTCTGCGCTCCTCTCCTGCGTGGACGCAAGGGCCACCATGAACCTCTGGCCAACTGGGCTCGCGACCACGGCTACCACATGCTTCGTATCGACGGCGAGATGGTGCCAATCGATCAATTCCAAAAGCTCGACCGCTACCGCGAACACGACATCGATCTCGTCATTTCAGAGTTATCAACTCTCGACTCTCAACTCTCCACGTCTCAAAGCCTCAAAGACGCTTTAAGACTTGGTAAAGGCAGCGCCCTATTGCTCAGCCCAAAGGGCGACGTCCTCAACTGGCTCTCCACCAAACGAACTGATCCCGTTAGCGGCGATGCCTTCCCCGAACTCGACCCCAAGCATTTTTCATGGAACAGCCCACGCGGTTGGTGCCCCACCTGCCGGGGCTACGGCCAGATCTTCGACTGGATGGCAAAAGAAGACGAGTCCGAGAACCCACTGAAAGATCGTATCGATGATATCAAAGACGGGGAAACCTGCCCGGAGTGCAACGGCGCCCGCCTGAACCCAATCAGCCGCGCCGTGCGGCTGCCACTGAAGGAACGTCGAACATTGAACGTTCCCAACTCCGTTTCATTGCCCGAGTTACTGTCACTCACGCCGGGCGATCTCCTTGAAACCCTCAAGCAAATCAAGAAGACCCAGCGCAGTGAGACAGTATTGGCCGAACTGCTCCCCGAGATCGAGGAGCGCATGCGTTTCATGGACCGCGTCGGTCTCGGCTACCTCGGGCTCGACCGTGCCACCGCCACGCTATCCGGTGGTGAGGCCCAGCGCATCCGCCTCGCCGCTCAGCTCGGCTCCAATCTTTCCGGCGTGCTCTACGTGCTCGACGAACCCTCCATCGGCCTCCACGCCCGCGATAACAAACGCCTCATCGAGTCGCTTGAGCAGCTCCGTGACCGGGGCAACACTCTCCTCGTCGTCGAACACGACGAGGATACCATGAAGCACGCCGACAAGATCATCGACATCGGCCCCGCCGCCGGCATCCACGGGGGCGAGATCGTCGCCAGCGGCACCCTCGCTCAGCTCAAGAAGAACAAAGCATCCATCACCGGGAAATACCTGCGCAAGCGCATGCCGCATCCCCTACGCGGCGAGCACCGCGAACTGCCCGTACCTTGGAGCCCACGCAAAAAGAAGAGCAACGAAAACTGGATCGCCCTCCAGGGTGCCGCCCTCCGCAACCTTAAAGGCTTCGACCTCGCCATCCCCAAAAACCGCCTCACCGCCGTTTGCGGCGTCTCTGGCGCGGGTAAAAGCACGCTCATCCGCGCGCTGTTCAAACCCTTGGTCGAGGCAGCCATCACTACGGCAAAGACGAAACTCACGAAAAAGGAAACTCCCCTCCAGCTCAAGGAGGGGTGCCCGAAGGGCGGAGTGGTCTTCAAAGCACTTTCTAATGCGAACAGCATTCGCAAAGTGATCGAGGTCGACCACTCACCCATCGGTAAAACCATCCGCTCCACCCCAGCCACCTACATCGGCGCTTTCGATATCATCCGCGACATCTACGCCCGGCTCCCCGAGGCCAACATGCGCGGCTACACCAAGAGCACCTTCTCCTTTAACACAAAGGGCGGGCGCTGCGAAACCTGCAAGGGCGCTGGCCGCGTGAAGCTGGAAATGAACTTCATGCCGGACACCTACGTGACCTGCGACGACTGCAACGGCCGCCGCTACGGGGCCGAGCTGGATGAACTCCGCTGGAACGGTAAAAGCATCGCCGATGTCCTGCAAATGAGCTTCGAAGAAGCGGCCGGGTTCTTCAGCTTCCACACCCAGCTCAGCAGCCTTATGCAACTGATGGTCGAAACCGGCCTCGGCTACATCACCCTCGGGCAATACTCCCCAACCCTGAGTGGCGGCGAAGCCCAACGCATGAAACTCGTCAGCGAGCTCGCCAAAGGCCAGCCCAGCTACAAAGAGCGACAATACAACAAAGGCCAAGGCAATCTCTACATCCTCGAAGAGCCGACCATCGGCCTCCACCTCGCCGACGTCGAACGCCTCATCGAACTCCTCCACCGCCTGGTCGATAAAGGCCACACCGTCATCGTCATCGAACACCACCTCGAAGTCATCAAAGACGCCGACTATGTCGTGGAGATCGGCCCCCAGGGCGGCGAAGCTGGCGGGCAACTCCTCTACCAAGGAAAAGTCCAGGGCATCAAGACCTGCAAAGAGAGTGTCACCGCAAAGTTCCTCTAAGTCCGTCTCGAAAAAGGTTTGAGCCGGTAGCGCAGCAGCGCCTGTCCCGCTAAGCGCATGTGCGTCAACTTAAGGAAAGGAACGCAATATTGACTCGGGATTAGTCATCTTCGATTGCTGACTTACAAAACTCCCCTCCTGCCTGCAGGGATAGGAGGGGACCGCGTGATCGCCGTGCAGGCGAGCACGCAGGGGTGGTTCTCCGGCAAAGCCAGCAATTTGGCAAACGCCGCAAGATCATACCGCTTCATTATCAAAATTCGCCTTGATTCGATTTAACAATGCCTCCGGCATATCCCAGACGACCTGGTTCTTTTTCAATGAAAGCTACTTTGCGACGACGAGGACCACCCCTGAATCAATCGTCTGAACGACGATTGATTCTGTCCCCTCCTATCCCTGCGGGCAGGCGGGGAGCTTCTCCTCTCCGCGTGCAATCCGCACCTCGCAAGCACTTAGGTTGATGCACATGCGCTAAGCGGTGGGCCTGAATGGCACGACCTCAAGGGTCATTTCAGTAGCAGCGACTTCAGTCGCTGTAGAACCGAGATAAAGCACTGACCAAAACGTAACCACAAAGAGAGTTGGAAAGATTTTTCTGGAAATGCTTTTCTAACCTCCCCGTCCTCCGCGATCTCTACGGTTAAATCATTGCGCCGCATTGAGCCCAAATGCTTACTGCGAAGACAAAGATCCAACACTGCGCTTAAAATGAATCCCCCCATCGTCAAGCTCATCGAGAAATTTCAGAGCAGCGCCGCTGCCGTTGGCTTCGAGGTCGAAACCTTCGGCCGGGTCGCCGGATGGCCACTCATTGCCCTATCGCGAAAGTCCACCACAGCAAAGGCTCAAAACATCTACCTCTCTTCCGGCATCCATGGCGACGAGCCAGCCGGACCGCTCGCCTTACTTCAGCTACTCCAAGACGACGCCCTCCCCCGTCGGCATAATTACTGGATCTGCCCTGTCCTTAATCCGAGCGGACTAGAGGCTAGGATACGCGAGAACGCCCACGGCCTCGACCTGAACCGCGACTACCGAGACTTCAACTCAGAAGAAGTCCGCAGCCACGCGGCTTGGGCCCAGCAGCACATCCCCTGCCTCAATATGGCCTTTCACCTCCACGAAGACTGGGAGTCCAATGGCTTCTACCTCTACGAACTCAACTTCAGCCAACAAACCAGCCACGCCGACACCGTCCTCCAAGCCGTCTCACAGCACCTGCCTATCGAAACCGCAGCCGAGATCGACGGCAGTCCCGCCAGCGGCGGCCTCATACGCCCCGAAACCCTACCCGAAATCGAAGAAGGCCACCCCGAAGCTATCTACTTCCAACAACAATTCGGCGGGCTTAATTACACACTGGAAACGCCTTCGGCTCTGCCGATTGGACAGCGTGTGGCCGCTCATAAGGCCGCTTTAATAGCTGTATTACAATAAAGCCGCAGCAGCAAATCAATGCGGGCAGCGAAACGGTTGAACCCCTTCTTGAATCCTGTTGATACTACCGCCTGGTTGGCTACCTTCTTTCGTTGGCACAACGGCCTCTAGCCTTCCAACTATTCCTCGATTATCCACTTGCACTTGCCTGCCGAAATCCAGCATATTTATTACATAAAGATTCATTTCCCGATCACCAACGTTGATACCAGCGATACGCGTATCGAACGGCATGAGGCAAAATACATCGTGCCTAAATCATTGCTGGGCGAAATTCGCCGACAGATTGCGCCCTTTGTCACTCCTGACAAGCATGGTCAGGGCGAGCACCCCTGCTATCTGGTGCGCACGATTCAGTTGGATGATCGTGCCCTGAGTCTGCACTATGCCAAGGAAGTCGAACAATTGAACCGCTTTAAGTTACGCATTCGAACCTATGGGACCGACGGGGAAGCTCCCTATTTTATCGAAATCAAACGAAAGCTGCGTGATCTGATCGTCAAAAGTCGCTCGGTTGTTAGCGCTCAGGATTACGGGCCGGATCTGCTGGAACAGCCGAAACGACACATCGTTTTTAAAAACTCCAAAGAGGAGGTGAACTACCTCGAATTTTTACGCTTAAAACAGGAAATCGGTGCCCGCCCTATCCTGATGATACAATACGAACGTGAGTCTTATCTCGGGCAAATGGAGGACTACGCAAGAGTGACAATGGACCGGAAGATTTGCTACCAGATGGTGGATAGTTATGACTTTGCACACGTCAACGAAAGGCGGTGGCGCCATGTGGATACATGCACAGGTCTACGTAGCGAATACCCCGGTTTCGTTCTTGAGCTAAAATCTAAAATAAGTATACCATACTGGATGATGGACATTATTCGAAGATTTGATTTGGTGCGGGTTGGTTTTTGCAAGTATTCCGCAGCGCTTCGTTTGGAATCTCTCAGTAGTGGATTTCTGTATTCCGAAGGCAGTGAAAACTGTGTGCCTGAATCCCGCTGGTAGCGGCACCATTATCCCTTTAATAAAAGAATGGAAGAACTGCAGGTATTATTCGGGCCGAATCGCTTACTGGGTTTATCAGAAGTTCTGGTAGCTTTTTGTGCGGTATTCATCTTATCCTCGATCATCACGACGGTTTATCGAATGACGCATCAAGGCCTGTCCTACTCGCGTCTGTTCGTTCATGCGATGATGCTCGGATCGATCACATCCTGCCTAATGATTATGGTGATAGGCAATAATCTGGCGCGAGGTCTGGGGATTCTGGGCGCACTCGCCATCATTCGCTTCCGCACACCAGTTCGCGACCCTCGGGATATGGTCTTTCTTTTCTGTTCTCTGGCGGTCGGTATCGGCTGTGGGGCACGAGTCTTCGCCGTCGCCACGGTAGGTGCTTTGTTCTTTAGCGCGGTGGCTTTCTATTTGTTCTGGGCTCCATTCTCCTCGAAGAGCCAATTTGAAGGGCTTTTGCGCTTTTTACTGCCCCAAAAATCAACATCACATCTGCAGTTGCAGGGTATTTTTGAGGAGCACCTCCGATCAGCTACCCTAGTCGCAGTACGCGAAGCGGCTCAGGGCGACTTATTGGAATATTCATATCAAACGCAAATGTTGAATGCCGATTCCCAGCGACTGCTCATGGAGGCGATTTTGCAGCTCCCTGATATCGAAGAGCCTAGCCTGCTCATGCAACGTTCCACCGTGGAGATCTAGCCAATATGTCAAACTCGCAAAAAGCTGAGTATATAACCAAATACCAGCGGCCCTGGTGGAAGAATGCCCTCCACTGGTGGCCACTACTTGTGTTTATCGTAATTGGGCTGTTCGCCATCCTGCTTTATAATCGAGGAGGCAAGTATCGCGTGATGTCGGGGACAGCTGAAAGGGTCGTCGAAACCATCGCTTCACTGGAACCAGCACGTATTACCAGCATCCACGTCAAGGTGGGAGACACGGTCAAGGCCGGGGATGTCATTGCGCAACTCGATACGACCTTTATTGACGCCGAGACGGCTGTCCTGCGGCAGCAGATCCACCAGTCTCAACTGGAGGCGCAATTGGAAAAACTCACCCTGGAACGACAGTTTGCTGCAGCATTGCAGGAGGCAGAACGACTACTGCGCGAGAATGAACTTCAATACAAAGTCGATCAAGTTGAGCACCACGCTTTACTTCAGGAAATCGCTCGCCTTGAGCCTCTGTTCAAGCAGCAACTAATTGAAACTGAACTCATCTTCTCTAAAAAGTCTCGAGAAGAAATACTTGCGGCACGCCTGAAGTTGATGCCCGAAAATATTGATGCCTTTAAGCGGGAGGTCGCACGGGCGTCCTCACTGAAGCACTCGGCGACCGTGCGCCTCGAAAAAATGAACGTCTCCTCAACACTTGAGGAAGGCGGGCAGGAAGCACTCAAACTCATGCAAATCCGGGGCGAGGCCTACACGCTTCGGGCCCAGCGTGAGGGACAGGTCGCTGAAATCGAGGGTAGCCCAGGCGACATTGTAGACTCGGGTATCCCTATTGTTTCGATACTGGTGGATGCCCCCATCCGGATTGTCGGGTTCCTTCCGGAGAGTAATCTAAGTGAAATATCGGTGGGCACCCTCGCTAATATTTATCCAAGCGTTTCGGGTAATCGAGCAGGTGTCATCCCGGCCCACGTGACTCAAATCAGCCCTGCCGTTTACTCCCTACCTGAGCGGGTTAGCCCCATTCGCGGACAACTCGTGCGGGGCCGCAGAGTGACCTTTGCACTCGAAAGGGAGGCCACATTGGTCCCCGGCGAGACCGTTTCAATCGAGATAAAATCCAGCCTGTTCGGGCCGGCTCCCGACTCGATTCCGAATTGATTGCCATGTGGAAGTGCCCTACATCACTAACGATTATCCTGCTTTTCGCTTCATTCACAGCGAAGGGGGCCGCAACTACGCAGGAGCAAAAGCTAGGGCTCCCCGCTCTCGTCGCACACGCTCTTGAATCCAATCCGGAGCTAGAGTGGGCGCGACAGTCACTGGAGGGCCTTCGAGACAGTCGGGGCGAATTAGGTTGGTGGGATGCACCTGAAGTTCGGATCGGTTATGGGCGCGACACGGCCGTGGCGGACACCTTACGATCCAGAACATATCCTGATAGCCAGTATGAAGCGAGTATACGCCTCTTCCCAAAGAATCCCTTGGAGCGGAAGGCACTCAATAAACTTCAGAGCATACAAATTCAGCTACAAGATGTCGTCCGAAGGGAGACTCAGGGAAAAGTTCTGCAGCTAGTCTATCTTCTTTACTGGGAGGCTTGCGGGATCGATGCTGAATTGGAACTACGCAAAGAAATCAATAGACTTTACGAGAAGAAGTCTGCCGGGCTCCAATTGCTACTCGACCAGGGACAGATCTCCCTTGCCCAAAGTTTGCCCAAACAGATGAAGCAGATCGAGCTGAGCATCGTCTTGGACGAACTGACTGCACAGCGAGACGAAGCCGTCGAAGATTTGGCGGCCCTTTGCGGCGTCGAACCCGCCGCCATCCTGCTGGAAATACCTCCCGAGTTGAGTGAGGCCTCGTTCAGCTTGCCATTTAAAACCTGGAAGCAACTGGCCCCGAAGTCCCGCACGGACCTCAACAAATCCGCACTGCAGGTAGAGGAAGCCCAGGTCGCCAGGGAGTTAGTGAGTGCCGACCGCATGGTCTGGATTGATCATTTACAGACCGGTTATGAAGTCAGCAATGCGCCCGGAGACAGGGATCAAGCCAGTCTTCAGATTGCCCTTCGACTGCCATTTTTAGTCTCCGACCAAGGAGAGAAAATCCGCGCCGTTAAAAATGTGCAGGCTTATCGCGCACAAAATGAGCTCAAGCGACAGCTAGTGAATCGAGAAGTAGAGGGCTTGATCAAGACCTTTCGCTCCCTCCATCGTCGCTGGCAGGTGCAGGCCGCATCCATCCACGCGATCGACAAGGAATTGGCCTCGGCGATTTCCAAGATGGAAAAGCAGGGGGCCTCCCTCGATGCCGCTTCCCTCGATGCACAAATCGCACGCGTGGAGCTCAAACTTAAATCACTGCAACTGCGAGCCGACTACCAGCGACTACGACTCAAAGCGGACACAATTCTTCAGCTCGAGGATATTCTGCCTCAGTCCACTGACTGATTCATCGACTGCTCCGGTCAGCTCTTATAAAAAAACTATACTTCGCCCCCCCCACAACTTCCCGGTAAGCGTCGAAACTTTCGATTTCGGGCATGAATTAAAAAATTGCAAATTGTTGGTAAACTTGGTCTTATCAAACGATGTCTTTCAATTATGCGCATCGAGCTTTCTTAGGGCTCCTGGCATTTTTATCCCCCCTGCCATTGTTAGCGGTCGTTGAGGTTTTCTTGGTGCAAAAAGAAACCGAAGTTGAGGTGCGTTATCGTTCCACGGAGGGCGAACAGATTCGTTTTTTTAATTTGGATCTTCAGGTTTCCAAAGGGCAAATCACCGCGGTTACTCCAGCGCTACGAGGCGAAAGCACCTCATCCGCCCCCGGCTACGGCATTTTCCCGGCCGCCTTCCGGCAATATTTAACTGTGGATGAAGCAGGCCAAGTGGATTGGAACCATCCAAATTATCTACCAGTGGCGCCTGCCTCCGATGCCCCAGCGGACACGCTTTCTGGTTTAGCGAGTGCGGGAGTGACTCTTGAATTTGGCAGCTTGTGGAATGCCGCCCGCCCGGAAGACGCACCGCCCGCCGAAGGCCTGCTTTGCACGCTTGCACTCAGCGAGCCCGCTTTGATCACGGTCGAAGCGAATACGATCCGTGGGGGCGTTGTGCTAACCGATGGCCGCTCGGCAAATGACATGGAGGTCAGCTTTCAATCGTTAGACCTCACCCCTCCCCGAATACTTGAGATCTCGGTCAACGAAGGACAGGTTACCGTAACCTTTGAGGGCGGAGAGCTGATGACGACCGATGACTTGAACGGCACTTGGAGCCCAAGTGGAAATAAGGACGGCGAACACGTTGTTCCTCTAACTGAAGCGCCGAAAATGTTTTTCCGCGTTTATAAACCATGAAACATTCCTTACCTGCAGCCATTATTTTTCTCGGTTTATTAAGCCTGTGCGTGATCAGCACCGGCAGTCGATCTCTTACGGCTCAGGTCCCACAGGAAGGGAGTCTGGCAGGAGATTTGAATGGAGACCGTGTAGTCGATTTACGTGACCTGGAGATACTGAGTTCACAATGGATGCAGTTCCCTGAAGGAGATCCGGCGGATCTGAATGCGGACGATCAGGTCAATGCCGCGGATTTCAGCGTGTTGGGAGCAGAGTGGCGCTTGGACCGCAATATTCCGCCTATCCTGATCAATGAATTTGTGGCGGATAATGCCAGAGGCAGTGGCATGGAGGACCTCCAAGGGCAGGCCGACGACTGGATTGAATTATATAATGCCGGAAACACCGCACTCGACTTGGCGGGCATGTATATAAGCGACGATCCGCTTAACCCACTCAAATACCAGTTTCCCGCAGGTGTGCCGGAAGAAACCACCATTGCGGCGGGAGGATATTTGGTGCTCTGGCCCGACAACGATATCGCCGACGGCCCTTTGCATCTTCCGTTCGGACTAAGCGCGGCGGGGGAAGAAATCCTGCTCTATAAATCTGATGGCTCCACCTTGGTGGATCGCGTGGTATTCGGCGAGCAGAAGGAAAACCTCTCGCTGGGAAGGGATCCCGACAGTTTAGCCGATCCTAAAGAGTGGGCCTTCCTTATCACACCGACAATGGGCAGCGCCAATGGCCCGGCCTACTCTGGCTTGGTGGAGAACCTGACCTGTAGTCTGGAACGTGGTTTTTATTCCGAATCGCAGCAGGCTGTATTATACACGCCCACCCCCGGCGCTGTAATTTACTACACGCTAGACGGGTCATCGCCCATACTGAATGGCTCCCCCGCTCCTGGTGCGACGCTTTACCAAACAGCGCTTCAGATTACAGGAACGACCACCTTACGAGCGGTCGGCGTGCTGGACGAAAATCGGCCCAGCTCGGTCATGACGCGGAGTTTCATTTTCCTTGCGGATATTCGCACCCAAAGCGATCAGACTGCGGCGGATCGTAGCTTCCCCGCCACTTGGGACACTCAAAATTACTCCAATTCGAATGGGATTCCAGACTATGCTATGGACCCCGAAGTGCTCAATCAGGAGCCCTACAACAGTGAGTTTGAGGCCGGCATGCTTTCGATCCCCAGCGTCTCGCTGGTCATGGACCTGGAACACCTGTTTGATCCGGAAACGGGAATTTACACTAACGTTTGGGGCTATCACGACTCCACCGATCCGACTAATAATTGGGAGCGTCCCGTGTCGATGGAGATTTTCGATCCTTTGAGCAGTGAAAAGATCCAAGTGGATTGCGCCATTCGCTTGGTCGGCAATGACAGCCGAAAGCCACAAAATTCAAAACACTCCCTTAGACTCAGCTTCCGTGATCGCTACGGCGCCCCGGAACTAACCTTCCCTCTCTTTCCGGGCAGTCAGGTTGACACCTTCGAGACGATTGCCCTGCGATCCCAATACCACACGAATTGGGTCGAGGGAGCCGCGAATGCTCAATACATTCGTGACCCCTATGTATTGGATACACAGCGCGCGATGGGACACCTTTCCCCCCATTATCGTTTTGTCCACCTCTACATCAACGGACTTTACTGGGGGCTTTATGAAGCGGCAGAAAGACCTGACAACGACTTCCTTGCCGCACATGAAGGGGGCAATCCAGAAGACTACGAAGTCATTGAGGGGGTCTCAGAAACACCCGCTTTTGAATGGAAAGGTTTGGGGGATGAAACATGGTCCACCCTTTGGAATTTATTCACCCCCTTTTCAACCGGCAACCCCGTGGATGCCAGCACCTACGCTGCCATCCAGGAATTGCTGGATTTGGATCAATTCATCGATCATGTGATTATGAACACATGGCTGCAAAACAATGACTGGGGACCCAAGAACTGGTATGCTGGCAGTCAACGTGCGGCCATCGCCGGTGAAGCCCTACCCCGAAAGTGGCAGTTCTATCCATGGGATAACGAAGCCACAATGGAAGATCAGTGGTACATGCCCATCCCATTTACCGAATATGTCGGTGGACCGCGAACGATGCACAACGCGCTGCATAATAATCCCGAATATCGACTTCGTTTTGCCGACCGAATTCAGGTGCATTGCCTGGAGGAAGGCGGCGTTTTGACACCGTCGGTAGCCTTGAATCGATATAACGCACTCATCTATGAAGTTTACGCTGCCATCATCGGAGAATCCGCGCGCTGGGGGGATTTTGTTCAAGACCACCTCTCTCCGGCAGTGCCTCAGCTGTTCACTCGCGGCAACCAGTTTGATACCGAGTGGGATTGGTTTAAGAACACCTATTTCACTGAAGCCGACGACGGGAGAAGCACTATTGCGATTGGGAAATATAAGGATGCCGGACTATTTCCCGATACCGTTGCGCCGGAACTGCAATTAAACGGCCAGCCCAGCATGGGCGGCGCGCTTTCAAGCGGCAACCAGATCACGCTTTCTGCCAATGGTAACCCGATCTACTACACTTTGGACAATAGCCCAATCTTAGTCTATAGCCCGCCTATAGCCGCAGGACCCGACATCCAACTTTTCTCTCGTTGGGGTGCACGCAAATATCTGGTTCCAACAAGTAACATAGGCTTGAACTGGACAGGAGGTGCCGAACCTTTTGATGATTCTGGGTGGGCAAGTGCTAACGGTGGAGTCGGCTACGATAGAGCTTCCGATTATCTCCCTTATATCTCCGCGAATGTCGGCTCCCTGATGGATGGCATTCAGACAAGCTGTTATATTCGGGTTCCGTTTACGCTGACACAAGAGGACCTGAACAATATCAATTTCTTAAAGCTTCGTATTCAGTATGATTCCGGCTTTGTGGCCTATCTGAACGGAGTCGAATCTGTTTCAGTCTATAAGCCAGATCCACTTGAGTGGAATGCACAGGCTGCTGGGGATAACCCCGACTATCGGGCGATCGAGTTTGAGGAGTTTGATTTGGGTTCACTTGCCAATCAGCTAAAAGTCGGCACCAACGTGTTGGCAATCCATGGAATGAATGGATCTTTTGGAAGTTCCGATTTCCTCATCAGCTTTGAACTCATCGGAAAACAAGCAAGCGGCGGAGGCTGGGAGCTTTCACCCTCGGCGCTGGAATACACCACGCCGCTGGAACTAGCCCAGTCCACCACCCTGCGCGCCCGCAGTCTTGAGAATGGCGAATGGTCACCCTTAACCTCGCGGAAATTCACATTCGGAAACCCGGTCGCGGACTTACGCATTACAGAACTGATGTATAATCCAGCTGTCAGTGATGCGGAATTTATCGAAATACAGAACAACGGCAGCGAGGCAATCGACCTCAATGGCATTACCGTGAGTGACGGCGTCTCCTATACTTTTGGCGTCGGCATGCTCGCTGCCGGAGAACGTGTTCTCATCGTGGAAAACCAACTCGCCTTCGAGAGCCACTACGGGACAGGCCTACCTGTCGCAGGCGAATATACCGGAGCCCTGCGCAACAGCGGGGAACAAATCACCCTGCGCGACACGACGGGTGCGGTCATTCAGTCATTCGACTTTAGGGACGGATGGTATGATCAAACCGATGGCGACGGGTATAGCTTAGCGCTGCAGTCACCGATGCCGACAGACGCCACTGCTTGGTCGAATGAGGATGCATGGAAGCCCTCCGCTCGTTGGGGTGGCTCGCCGGGTGCACAGGAAGAAACCGATGTGCCGATGCCGAACAGCATCGTGATCAGTGAAGTGCTCGCTCACAGTGACCAGGCTCCCAACGACTGGATCGAATTATACAATACCGGTGGTTCCCCGGTTGATTTAAGTGGTTGGTTTTTGAGCGATGATTCAACTGCACGCATGAAATATCGAATCGCAGCGGGAACCACTCTGCCGGCTGGCGGGTATCTGGTATTCACCCAAGATAATCATTTCGGCGTGGCATCAACTGATCCTGGAAAACTGGAAGCTTTTGCGCTTAGTGAGAATGGAGAAATGGTGGTGGTGACTGCAAAACTGGATGCACTGGGTCACCATCATGGATATTTTGAGGAAGAAGACTTTGGCGCATCCGATCCCGAAGTGTCCATGGGACGCCACCTAAAAGCCTCGACCGGAACGTTTAATTTTGTCGCGCTTACCTCCAAGACCGCGGGCAGCACCAACGCTGCCCCCATCGTGGGTCCGGTCGTGATTAGCGAAATCCATTATCATCCGGACTGGCCGTCTGATAATACCTATTCCAATGAGGATTACGAATTCATCCGGATCACCAATATTTCGAATCAGCCAGTGCCTCTATATGACGCCACAGTCGCCGAGCCCTGGAAAATTGATGGCGCGGTTGACTATATTTTTCCATCTAACCCACGCGTAATGGCAGTAGGTGAGTCCCTCTATATTGTGAAAAGCTCAGCGGCCTTTCAAGCGAGGTATCCCGGAGTCGTGGCAGACAGTATCCTCGGCCCCTTTACTGGAAATCTCTCAAATGACGGTGAAGCCTTGAACCTGTCGAAGCCTGGAGACATCGATAACACTGGGGTTCGGCAATTCATCCGAGTCGATCGCGTGGCCTACAGCGATGGCAGCCATCCCAATGATGGCAGTGACCTCTGGCCGACGGACGCGGACGGTTACGGGCAAAGTTTACAGCGCGCGATCCATAGCAGCTATGGGAATGACCCCGCGAACTGGAGTACAGGTGCCCCTAGTCCTCATTCACCTTAAGGAGGATAGCGCGACTCTGTTCTCGCCGATCAAAACTTACCGCGCCGACTCGATGACTAGGCCACGGCGGTCGAGCAGGCTCCCTTCGGCCAGAAACAGCTGTAGCTTCGCCAGCTGGTAAGCGACTTTCGCCTCGATTTCGGCAATCTGACTTTCGACCAGATCCCGCCGCGTGCGGGAGACTTCCAGCGCGGTCGAATCCCCCACTTCGAAGCGGTCCTGTTCGGCCTCAAAAATCTGCTGGCGCAGACGCCGCGTCTCAGATGAGGCGGAGATTTGCTGCTGCGCGCGTTCCAGTTCATTCAAAGCCAGTAAAACATCGAAGCGAACGAGTGAACGCAGATTAAAGAGTGCTTCTTCCGCTTGCTCCAGTGTCGCGCGAGCGATGTCGTCGCGTGCACGTTGGGCACGATTCCCCAGATCCTGGCTGAACTCGATGCCGACCGTCGTGTCATAATTCGGGCCATCACTGGCACGGAAGCTTTGCTGAAAGGTATCAGCAAACCCGGACTTGCCGAGGTTGATAAACAACTCCAGCCGAGGCAGCCGCCCATTGCGGGTGACGACAGTTTCCAATTCTCCACGCTGAAGCTGATACTCAGCTTCCTTGATTTCGGCCCGCGATTGCAGGGCAAGCGTGACGCGCTCATTGATTGCGGGAACCTCAACCAAGCCGATATCCGGCTGGGTTGTGGTGGTAAACTCGAAGGCCTCGTTCACCGGAAATTTGGGGTAAATCAGACGCATTAATTCAAAGCGTCGCAGCTTTTGCAGGCTTCTGGCATCGATGAGCTCCTGCTTCCGCAGTGCTACGTCAGCCCGGGCGGCCGCCGCTTCGTAGTCGGATAGCTGGCCGACTTCGATACGGGCTTCGACATCACTCAGCTGGGCCTTGGCTAATTCCAGCGACTCCTCAAAGACCAGAATCGATTCACCCGCGAGAACGAGTTGCCAGTAGGCGTTTTCCACATTGCCCACCAGAGCTTCGGCAAAGCCCCTCAATTCACTCTCGCTGGCCAAGGTATCCAGGGCCGCTTGCCGCAGCCGGGCCAGGCCGACAGACGGGCCGAAGCCACGCAGTAGCTGCTGAGTTACGGTGAGGCCAAAACGCGTCTCCTGCTGCTCGGGCGAACGGCTGGATACGTTACGCTCCGTCCCGGCAGACAGCTCGATCTCCGTGCCGACCGGGGTGCGCTGCCGCAGCCCGACCACCACTTCCGAGTCGCGACCCTCCACCGCAAATTGCTGCCCGGTGGCGCGGTCGGTTTCACTCAAACTCTCCTCGGAAAAACTGACTCCACCAAACAATTCCGGATCAAAGAGACCGCGTTCGATGCGTTCAAAAGCTCCGGCAATGACCGGCTCCAGTTGCTGCATCCGCAGCTCGTGATTGTTGCGCAAGCCTAGAAAAACAGCGGTTTCAATCGCCAGTTCCCTGGGCAAGGCATCACCTGCGACCGGGACGGTATCACTACTGCCGGAAGCCAGCGCAGCAAGGAAGAAAGCGGGGTAGATCGGGAATTTCATCGTGCGGATTCTTTTGGAGTATTTTCTTTATGCAGGAGCGTGTAAACGACCGGAATTAAAACCAGCGTAATCAGCGAGGCACCGACCAGGCCGCCAACGACGGCGCGTGCGAGTGGCGCTTGGGCGTCGGCACCTTCACCGATACCCAAAGCCAACGGCAACAGCCCGAGAATGGTGGTGAGCGTCGTCATGAGAATCGGCCGGAGACGACGACGCCCCGCCTCCAGCACGGCGTCGTGCACGTTCAGTGCCTCGTCGCTGCGCAGACGGCTCGCTTGATCCACCAGTAGGATGGCGTTATTGACTACAATGCCTCCCAGCATGATGCAGCCGATGGCAGACTGCAAATTCAGGGTCGTCGAAGTCAACCAAAGTGTCAGCAGCACGCCAATGCCGGCCATGGGAGTAGCCACCATCACAATCAGCGGATCGCGAAAACTCTCATACTGACAGGCCAACACCATGTAAACCAGCACCAGCGAAAGAATCAATGCGGTGATCAACTCACGAAACGATTCCTGCTGTTCTTGGTAGTTGCCAGCGACAATCAGGTCATAGTTGTCGGGACGGGGAATCCGGTCCAGCGCGGCTTGAACATCCACGGCGACATCACCGAGAGGACGGCCCGCCACATTGCCCGAAACCGTCACCTGCCGCTGCTGATATTTACGGGTAATGCGCTGAGGGGCGCGGCTGCTCTCAGTCGTCACCAGATTACGCAGCGCCACATTTTCTCCTGTTGCGGTGAGCAGGGTCAGGTTCAGCACTTCGTCCAGCGAGCGTTGCTCTGCATCTTTGAGCTGCACCAGAATGCGGTAAGAATTCCCCTCGCTCCTGAAGTTTCCGGCCTGCGAGCCCGCGATCGCGGTTTCGATGAGTTGGGTGATGTCCCGCGGGGTAAAGCCGAGATCAGCAATTTTACTACGATCCAGCAGAATCGATTGCTGGGGCAGCCCAACATCGTCGCTTTGATCGACATCGGTAATGCCATCGACCTCAGCGATACGTGAGGCCACCTCTTCTGACAATGCGCGCAGGGTATCGAAATCGAAGCCACGGATCTCCACCGTGATGCCGTCGCTGCCGCCAAGGATCCGTTCCAGCAAAAACTGCCCCTGCGGTGCACGCGTGCGAATCGTCATGCCGGGAATTTGTCCCTCCAGCCGTTGCCGCAGATCCTCTGCGATCGCGACATTGGAGCGGGCACGCTGCGCGGACGGGAGCAGCGACATACGGATCTCCCCTTCGTTCTCCTGCACCGAAACCACCGAGGAAGTCGCTTCCGGCACAGCCGGATAAACAATCGACTCCATCAGCCGCGTCTGGCGGTCGAGCAAATCCAGTCGGGTGCCGACTTCCATCTCTCCCGAAACGCGAACCTCTCCCTCGTCGCTGGGAGGCATAAACTCGGTGCCAATCAGTGGTAGGATGAAGAGGCTGATCACAAATAAAGCAATCGAAGCGACAACAACAGTCGCACGGTGCCGGAGCGCGGCCCGCAGCACACGGGCATAGCCCGCGTTGAGGCGCTCAAATCCGGCGGTCGTGCGCATCTTCAAAGACTCGATCCAGGGGGCGTGGCGACGCTGGGCCTTTTTCGGCCGAAGGAGAACCGATGCCAACATAGGGACGACACTCAGCGAGAGCACGAGTGAGCACACCAGCGCAAAGGCGATTACATAGGCCAGCTCACGAAAAAGTAAGCCGGAGACACCCTGCACAAAAACGATCGGCAGAAAGATAACCAGCGTGGTAATCGTGCTGGCCAAAATCGCCGGCCCAACTTCCTGCGCCCCACGGGCTGCCGCCTCCGGCGGTGTTTCCCGGTTCTCATCCCGGCGGCGAAAGATATTTTCCAGCACCACGATGGAGCTATCGACCATCATCCCCACCCCCAACGCCAGGCCACCAAGCGTCATCAGGTTGATCGTCAAACCACCAAAATAGACCAGAGAAAAAGTGGCTATAATCGAGATCGGGATGGAGAGCGAAATGATTACAGTGCTGCGGATATTACGAAGAAAGAAGAGCAAAATCAGGATCGCCAGGCCACCCCCATAGAGCACCGAACGCGCTACATTTTGAATGGAACGTTCGATAAAATTACCCTGATTGATCACCGGAACGACTCGGATCTGGGGAAATTCCTGATTGATCCGATCAATCTCCTGCAGGATGCCGTGCGACACTTCGACCGTGTTGGCGGCCGCTTGCTTGCGAATCGCAATCCGCACGCCACGCTCACCGTTAACCCGGATGATGCGGGTCTGCTTTTCGTAAGTATCGCGAATCTCGGCAACGTCCCCAATGCGGATCGCAGCACCCTCTCGAATCTCAATCACGGTGTCTCTGATTTCATCCAGATTCTCAAACTGCGCCGGCGCACGCAGCGTTACTTCAAAGCGACCGTCATCGATTTCGCCGGCCGGTCGATCCAGATTGGCGTCGCGCAAGGCCTCGACGACTTCGTTCAACGCCAGTCCCAGCGCATTGACCTTCTCCGGATCGAGCTCGACCCGCACCTCACGGGGAAAGCCGCCCCAAAAATCCACTTGCGCCACCCCCGGTATCTGGGTGAAGCGATAGCGAATCCGGTCCTCAATTAACTGAGTCAGTTCGACCGGGTCCAATGGACTGGAGATCCCCAGCAGCACCACCGGAAAGCTATCGATATCAAATTTACTCACCCGAGGTCGCTGAATATCATCCGGCAGCTCATTGATTTCATCCTCGATCGTCGCACGCAAATCGATGGCGGCGGAATCCAGATCCGTGCCCCAGACGAAAGTGACATTGACCCGACTGTCGCCCTCCTCGGAGCGGGAACTGATCTCTTCCACCCCCGGCACCGTGGCGATAATCTCCTCGATGATTTGCGTGACCAAACGCTCCATCACTTCCGGGCTGGCTCCTTCATATGAAGTGCGCACTGAGGCGGTGGGCAACTCAATACTAGGCAACAAGTCGATTTGCAGGCGGCTGAGAGAAACGCTGCCGAGAATGACCAGGATCAGCGTCACCATGCTGATGAAGATCGGCCGCCGTACACTGAAATCCGGCAAGTTCATCGAGCGCCATCCTCATTTTGAGACGGACTAGTGGCAGCAGAACCCGCAGACCGCGTGGAAATGGCAATGGGTGAGCCGTGCTCGACCAGTTGTTGACCGAGCCGGATGACCCGACCACTCAAATTCTCCCCGATGATCTGCACCCGGTCCCCTTCCCGAATCCCCAGCTCGACCGGACGCCAGACCGCTGTGGCATCCTCTGCTGCAACCAGAAAAACACCTGTCACATCAGCGCGCCGCTCAATGGCCTCAAAGGGGACGATTGTCGCAGCGGGCTCGCGTGCCACTTCGACATCCGCCCGCACAAACATACCAGGCTTGAGTGACCGCTCCGCATTGGGGACCTGCACTTCAATACGTGCCTGGCGCGAGGCCTCCTGGAAAACCGGCGCGATACGAGCGATGCGTCCCACAAAAATCCGTCCCGGAAAGGCATCCGTATGAATGTCAACCTGCTGATTTATCTGCAGGCTAGGATAATCACGCTCCGTCACATAGAAGACCGCCATAACTGGATCGATGGCCACAATTTGCAGCAAGTCCTCATTCGCGCTGATGTTTTGTCCCTCATCCGCATAGCGCCGCGCCACCAGTCGACTTTCATTCGAACCGCGCCACTGCGCCCGCACATGGGTGTAATCCACCCGAATTTTGGCATACTCAACCGCCGCCTCCGCGCGGGCGATTTCGGCTCGAAAGACTTCGACCCGCGCTTGTTGCGCCAGCAGTTCACTGCGGACTTGATCCAGCTCAGCTTCTGAAGCCACGCCCCGCTCGCGCAAAGTTTCGGAGCGACCGATGGCGCGCTGCGTGATCATCAAGCTACTCTCGGCCTCGACGAAATTAGCCCGGGCCACCATAAGCTCGGCCTCGGCACGTGCCAAATCCTGCTGAAATTCGTCAGCATCGAGTCGGGCTACGATCGCATCACGCGGAACCGCATCCCCCAGATCAAAGACCATTTCCTCAATCCGACCCCCCACTTTGGGGGAAACCGCAAAGGACTCACTCGCTTCCAGCGCACCGCTAAACGTCCGCTGACTGCGTATCAAGCCCTGCTCAACCGCCGTCACCTCGACCGGCGCGGGTGGCCGCTCACGTGCCGACCGCTCATCGCCACCGGAACATCCAATCAAGCAAAAGAGGAAGTAACACCCTAAGGTGCCTAGCAACAGGCGGCCCGGGCGGGTCAGGAAATTTGTCGGTTTTGCCATAAGAGGACTTCAAAAACCCCTTTTGAGCGCCGGAGGCGACACAAAACCCGCTTTTCGGAGAAATATGAAACAGGCGACAGTTACATTCTTAAGACCCTCTCGAGGGATACCAATTTCCAATCAGCGCATGATCCCTGTGTTTTTCTTCAAGTGTTTGATCTGCGTGTAGAACATGCGAATTACCTCCGTGGGACTCATGCCCAGACGGTTGAGAATGGTTTCTGCTTTTTGTTTTGTTTCCGGATCGATTCGGCTGTGTATCGCTGCTGTTTTCATAACCCAAAATCGTGTTGCATATGCAACACAAGCCAAGCTGCTAATTTCCTCTCCATCGATGAGGCCTATCGTGGAGTGAGCGAGGGACGAGCGAACGGACGGAGGTCTGCCGGAGATGGCGCAGCAATTGATGGCTCCGACTGGATGGTAACTCAATCGCCATAGTGCGTCCACATCCGTAAGATTTTCACGACCTTCTCTTCTTCGTAAACCTGGTAGACTAATCTGTGTTGAATGTTGATTCTTCTGGAATAGGCACCTGATAAATCACCTACCAACGCCTCATATTCCGGTGGTTTCCTGAATGGGTCTTCTTGCAGTAGATCGATCAGTTCGAGTGCTTTCTCTTTTAAATTACTTCGAGGAATTTTCTTTGCATCCTTTTGTGCCTGCTTGGCGTATACGATCCTATAATTCACCACTCAACCGTCTCGCCGCAGTCCTCAATCTTTTCCTTCATTCCATTTTTAATCGAATCCACCATGCCGGGAATCGCGCTCAGGTGAATCGTTTCAGAAATAGCTTTCCAATCTCCTTCTGAGACAAGCACGGCATTGCCCCGCTTGCCTGTAATCTGAATGGGTATGTGTGAACGATTCGCTTCGTCGATAAGGCTGTAGAGCTTATTTCGGGCGCTGGTTGCAGTTATGGTAGTCATGAGTTACCAAGCGTGCGCAATTACGTGCGCATGTCAAATTCTCTTTTCTGCCATCGTCGAGCACTATCGTGCCTGTAGCGCGGAGCGCGAAAGGCATTGATAACTGCGACTGGATGGCATCAGAGTTCGTTTTCTTGAATGTCTGCAATCTTCATTTGCGCTTTTAGAAGGCCAAGCTTCAACGGCTTGTTCGTATAAATCGGAATCACAATTCGTTCCCTTTGTCCTTCTTTAACGAATATGTGGTGGCTGCCGCTTATGCGTTTTAGCTTCCAGCCATGAGACTCCAACAGCTTGCAGAAATCCTTTCCCGAGATCTGCTTCAAACTGCGACTTCTAAGATTCGATCAGTGCTTTTAGGCTCGATTCCATCTTCACCAACATCCAACCAGAGCGCAATCGCATCTTTCAGGTTTTCTGTAAGTTCTTCCAATGTCTCGCCTTGTGTCGAACAACCGGGAAGTGCCGGAACTTCAGCCCAAAAGCCGCCTTCCTCGGCTTCGTGTATGATTGCTTTGATTTTCATTTTTACGATAATGTCCGTTGGTGTGATCTATTCAATTTAATTTTTTCTGCCATCGTCGAGGTCTATAATTCAGAGAGCGAGGAACGAGCGAACGAAGTTGATAGCTATGACTGGATGACTCATTTTGGTTTACTGTATTCAATGATCAGAACATCATCAAGTGAGCCTCGATTCCCAACAATTAATTCCGTGAAGAGTAGTCGATGCGAGACTAATGAGTTAGCTCAACGCGGGTGCGTGATCTCGCATTGACTATCTCGTCTGGATGTATCTCCCAGACTGGGCAATGGGTATAGTATCGTCGAGTGCCTTCTCTCATGTCGTCCCAGATTTTTTTAACCACAGATGGACGCGGATGGACACAGATATGAGGAATACCAGCTCAGCCGTGTGATTATGGCTGATTCACTTTTCATTTTTTTTCTGATCCGTGTGTATAGGTGTTCATCCGTGGTTCAAACTCAGTATTCTTTCCTTCCTACATCGTAGAGCTGTGGCACGTAGTGAGCGAGGAACGAGCGAACGGAATTGGCCACCAGCGACTTGTTAGACTTTGACAACCAGGGTGTTTGCAAGCTTATCGTGCCATCCTTGCTTTTTCTTATCAAATCCCACCCAGAATATGCCAAGCATGAGAGGGATTATAGAGACAAAATACGCTAGGTAGCGTCCTATGCTCTGACCTACGGAAAGCTTTCCTCTACTGCGTGCATCTATTATTTTTATTTTTGTTAACATCTTTCCCGGAGTTGCTGATTTACATACCCAGAAGATGATTACTGCGACAGCGGGCAAAATCCACGAAATCCAGAAATCCCAGGCACCTACAACTAAAGCGGAAGATTCAAAGTATTCCATTCCGTGAATTCCGATGAGTGGCGGCAGTGTAATCAACATAATCAGTATTGTATCGATTACTGCTGCTCCGACCCTGATCCAGAATCCGGCATATTGAATCTCTTGAGTGTTTTCTTGTTCGTTCATATTTTTTGTCTAAACGGTGAGAGATGGCGCGGCCTTAGTCGTTGCCATCCTCGCCTGGTTGGGTCTTCAATTCTTCCAGGTGGCGACGGATAAACTCAGGGTCGCGTCTCAGGTCAATGACAGCATAGACTGTGACAGTGTCTTTCTCGGCAGTGTAAAAGATCCCATATGGAAATACCCGTGATAAGCTCCGATAGAATTTCCGGTGAACCATTCGGTGCACTCCGCCCGTAATTCTGAGTTCCTCGATGTCCGCCCGCAGGCAAGACGTAAAATAATCTCCGATGCCCTGGTCTTGCTGCTCGTAAAACAGAAATCCTTCATTCAGATCGGACAACGCATCCGATGAAATTCGGATTCTTTTCATGAACGACCGATGCTTCCCTTTACTGTGTCCCAATCCAGAAGCTCTGCCTCGCCCGATTCCACCCGAGCGACACGATCGTCCAGAAGTTCAGTGATTTCAGGCGTTTCTGGGGCATCGCTGACACTTTCTCGCATGTCCTCCCATAAGTTCCTCATTGTGAGCAACTTTTCTTCTTTAGTCATGTTTTTTACATCTGGTATCATGTCGCTAAAATGGCATCTGCACGGTAATAGTCAATGACATCGATGGATCATTCTTTTACCCAACGAAGACTGGCATCTCAGCCTGTGAGTTTAGTGGTTCAGGGGCTTCTCGGATTTCCGGGCGGGTTGCATGGGTTGACCTGTGCCGTCTGGTTCGACCATATTCACATTATTGTTCTTAGCATCTATAATAGATTCAATCAGTGGCTTCAAGTCTCCGACAATCTTAAAGGGACCATACTTTTCTGGCGTGGACCAAGCTGAGTAGTTGAATCTGATTATCGCAACCTTGGATACACCGTTTCCAGAGTAGAATCTCAATATATATTGGTCGTTGTAATCTGGATCATAGTCCATCCGCGTTGGATCTTCGAATGGTATCATCGAAGCGATTTCATCAACCACTCTTCTATCTTCAGTTGCATGCGTTTTTGAGCCCTCTCGAGAATAGGCTGGCAAAACCTCTATTCGCGTAAACGTGCGGCTTGGACTCGGCTCATGGCTAGAACAAGCAACAAGAGCTAATGCCATGATGTGAGGAAGAAGCTTCATTTTTTGTCGAAACGTCGAGGGGATGCGCGGAGAGTAGCGCGGAGCGCTACTCGGAGTTGTCATCTCCCGTCTGGTTGTGCTCTTTGTTTTGTAGAGTGTGAGTCGTATCATTTATAAAAAGATACCCAGGTTTTCTCAGATCCAGGATATCATTCTCATTCAATTGCCCGTATGAAATATCATTGATTACGAGGTTTGCGCCTACATCGTAGGAGACGATCAACTCATCGCTATCAAACGAAATGCTATCAGCAGATGAAGATGCGTCACTGGTGGTGCTTGGAACTTTTAAGATAATGCCCGCACCTTCAATGCTTTCTCCCGGAAAAAAACGCTCCTCGATCAACTTGTCTACTAGTTGTTGTGTTCTTATATCCCGTTTGTAATACTCGGAAAGGTTAGCATCCAAGGTGCGCTCAAGCTGCTTCACCATAGGCTCGGATCTTTCTGCAAGATCCTCGACAATCACTTGCACTTCCTGGCCTTCTTCCCGATCGGCGACTTCTTTCACGATTCGCTTCGAAAACTGTGAGCTCAGGTTAGTTCCTTCCGGAATATCGATTTCTTTCGGGTTCGTGTAAAAATATAGAACTAGATCCTTCAGGATCCTGGTGGCTGCAACACGCTCTTCCTCAGGCGCGTCCTCATTTTCGATGAATCGCTGTATATCAATAATCGAGAGCCACATGTTCTCGACGATATGTTTCTTAAGTTCTTCTCTTCTGTCACTCTCCCAAATGCTCAAATACATTCTGTGCTCCGCTGCGCGAATCCATAGCATCTGTTGCTTCCCGAGTTCTACACCACGAGTAAATTGCGGTGCTTCTGCCTGGCGCTCAGATTCGCTTCTGACGATGCTTGCTGGAAGCACTAACCCAAGCAGTATCGCGCATAAGCTAAGATGTGTAATTTTATTCATTTTGCACAACGTAGAGGCCAGGCACCCAGCCTGAGGTTTTAGAATTAGTGAGGGTTATCGAAAATCGGGCGGGTTACGTGGGTTGACCTGCGCCGACTGGATGTAGTCTCAGAGTGGCCGATGGGTGCCAGCAGGTCGAGGGCTTTTGTCTGGGTATGTCCAGATTTTTTTGACCACAGATTTCACAGATGGACACAGATGGCTTCTCTTCAATTCGTTTTCTGATCTGTGTTAATCGGTGCAATCTGTGGTTCAAATTCTCGTTTCAATTTCTTCTACATCGTCGAGGCTATGCATAGATGAGCGCAGCGAAATCTATTGTCATATGCCGACTGGTTGGCTCCTTCATGCCACTTGCTATTGGATTGAATCAGACTTACTTCGGTTGCATTTCTCGCAGAGCAGCTGAACATTTCTAGCAGTGTTTGAGCCACCCTTTGCCACTGGGATTATGTGGTCGTATTCAAGCTTCTCTTGTGACCCGCATTGCGTGCATTTTCCTAAATCTCTACGCCAAACATCAATCTTAACCGCTTTGGGGATATGGCGGTCACTCTCTAGACCTTCGGTGTTATCTTCCTTGATTGGGTTGAAGCCGATTTCTACAAACTTCAATAAGAAATCTAACATAAACTCTAGCTCATTGATGAAGGATTGCTTTAAATACCAATGACTTTTATTATAGCCCGCTTTATCTAGCAATGTTCTAACTAGGTAATCTACAAATGCATCGCTATCAAAGTTTTCACTCTCATCGAGGAAATTACTGAAGTTTTTATTCAGCTCTCTTTTGTATATTCTAAGATCAGATTCATTGATTTTATCTTCCTTGAAAAAGGATGTTAAAGGGATTAATTTCAGCTTCGTCTTAGAAGATTCAAAATGGGCTAAGATGTCTTTAGCCCCATAAATCAGTGTATAAATGCTCTTTGCTGTTTCATATGTCTCAGTTATATTTTGAACGTGTTCATAGAATAGAAATATCGCGCTCATTTCTGAACCATTTTCGATGAGATCCCGAGGTTGATCATCTAAATTTTTTAGAGATTCAAGATAGGTCTGCTTTAAATTTTGTATAAATTCGTTCTTACTCATAGGTTATTCAATGCTAGGTGTTTTACTGAGTCGCTTTAAGGCATTCGTTTTCTCGATTCAAAGAGAGTTCATCCCACGGACCATAATGTTCTGATTTAAGGACTTCTAGGTTCGCCTCTGGATCAGTGTATTTTTTATAAACCTTAGCGGTGAACGCTTTGTAATATCGCTCTTGAGGTTCTTCTATTTGTTGCTTGTTGCTGACTTCACATGCTAAAATTCCAACTTCTATCCAAGCATGGTTTATCCGCCTACCTTGATCTGGGCCAGAAGTCGGGATCACGCTCCCATGAACTAACAATAGCTTTTGTTCGGGAGTGTTTCCATTCTTCATTAAATCAGAGATTTCTTGCATGGCTTTAAAGGCTGCAATGTAGCAGTCGCCTCTGGGTTGTTCTTTTTTCATTTTATTTTAGCCAACGGTGAGCATGAGCGATGGCGCGTTAGCGACATTGCTCAATGCGACTGGTTCTAATCTGTGTTTTTTATGACGGTTACATTTACAAGGTATGACTTACCCATTAAACTCATTT
>Ga0307978_1000227_pt1 | contig 49007 bp, 57 predicted proteins | sample OrgLakmetage1056_FD_203151 | JGI IMG/M metagenome (GOLD analysis project Ga0307978, IMG submission 203151) | Saline water microbial communities from Organic Lake, Antarctica - #1056 | ecosystem: Environmental > Aquatic > Non-marine Saline and Alkaline > Saline | place: Antarctica: Organic Lake... | reverse complement strand
AGATCGTTGAAAACGCCCGATGCGCAATTCGGGCGCCGATCACCTATGGGCATCCAAAAGCAAAGGGCCTTCAAACATCGCCCCACGCGCCAAAACAGGGGCTTCATGAATAATTGCGGTTAAATAGGGAATTCGTCAGCTTTCCGCGGTTTTCCGATGTGTTGGTGACGGAGCCGGGCAATGTCTATCTCCGGATCGGCGGTGGACTTGGGAGCGTTGCGCCAGAGTACGAAATTTCTGTCCAGCCCCTTGAGGCGAACATCGGCACTTCTCAGAACGACTGGATCACCTATGCGCCCGAAAACACCGATGTGATCACATACGGAGGCGACGGAAACGACATGCTCTCGTTCGTTGAGTTAGATCATGGCGTCGCAATCGGACGCAACACATTGGCAGCCTATTCGCCTCGGGATTATGCTTACGGTTTGCTCGCTGCTGAAAATGCCAAATTTGTCGGCTTTGAAGGGTTCACCGGAACGATCTACGATGATTTCTTTATGCCGCAGTTCCAAACAATCCCTCTTGAAGGCAGTTCGACGGCCTCGCTGCGGCTGCGCGGTCTGAGCGGCGATGATACATTTGGTACCACAACGGCTGCAGCTATCTATGACGGTGGAACCGGCTCGGACACAGTCACTTACTCCACGCCAATCTCGGGCATTGCCGATGAAAGCGACAGCATCCATGTCTCATTGCTGCGCGGGCGGGGCTGGGGCGATCAGGCACAGGGCGATACTTATATCTCCATCGAGAATGTCACTGGGTCTTGGGGCAGTGACGTTTTGACCGGCGACCGGGGGGACAATGTAGTTAGGGTTGGCTCGGGCGAGGATACGCTGATCGGCAATGCGGGCGATGACACCATCGAGGGCGGGTCTGGCCCTTGGTATGCTTCCGATCAGGATGATGTCGCGATTTATAATTACGACCGCGCACTTTATGATATCACCCGCACCGACGTTGGCTGGCATGTGGCCTATACCGGGCCCGGCGCTGGTGATGGAGTCGATCAGATCAGCGGTATAGAAATACTCCGTTTCGCCGACGATGAAGTGCGCGTGACAGCCGAGTACTCCGGGGTTGGAGCCCCCCAACATTTCGTGGGTGGCAGCCTGTCTCCAGCCGGTGTGTTCTATAACAGAGAATTCTTCCAGACATCTGATAATCTTTCGGCATCACTGTTAGCTGGGGTTGGTTGGACCGGACAAGCCGATGGAGATAGCTTTGATCGCATTTCAAACCTTGGTGGCGGACTCGGAAATGACCTGCTTATCGGAGACCACTTAGACAACTGGCTGGACGGCGTTACGGGCAATGACACGTTGGTTGGCAATGGCGGCAACGATACCCTTTATGGGACAGAGGGCTATGACGTTGCTGTCTTCAGCTATGACAGGGATCGGTACTTTGTCGGCGAATATGCGACCAATGTTCTGGTTCATGATCTTGGCGCTCCGGAGGGGGGCGGAGATGGGTTCGATACCCTTTACGACATCGACGTGCTTCGTTTTGCCGACGGCGATTTCATACTTTAGATTTCACCCTAGGTGTTTGATCCCACGGTTTGTCACATCCCGGAAGGTAATATGGCTGTTGCTTGAACAGCGATGGCTTGAGTGTGCCTGTCTTTCATCGTCTGCAATGGCGTCTTGCTGCCCAAGACTGATTGCGGGAGCTGCTGATTACAGAGCCAGACGGCTTTGATGATGTAACCGCCCCCCGACGGCATCGATGTGCCAAGGTGGATCTGCAATGATCCACAAAAAGGAGAGCGGTCGTGTCGGAGATTATCACAGTCGGACTCGATTTGGTGAAGAATGTGTTCCAAGTGCATGGCGCTGACGGCACAGGCGGGGCGGTTCAGCCAGCCATAGTTCGGTGTGTCAAACCGCTCAACAGCCTGAAGAACAGCCATGGCGCCAGACTCTAAGAGAGTGCGGATGTCGCGCTGTCCCATCTTCGTCGCCTAGGGAAGCCAGGGTTATAAAGCGGTCATGCACTAGAAGGCAGCCAAGGATCAAGTTGCGGACTTTGCCGCTTCTCGCCCAGACTGCCCCAAGGCCCGCTTTGCAGGCATAGCGTTGTCTCCGAATATTAGGCGGTTTGCGGACTAGGCCAACGGGTCAGCTGCTTCAACCAGAAGCCATTCGCGAAATCGCAACGCTGCGGAGTTGAGTTGTGCTTCGCCCGAGTAAATCAGCGCGTAGCTTTGTGCGCCACGCGTCGGCTTGAAAGCCTGGCAGGGCACCAGCCCATAGCTTGCCGGTAAATCGGCGCTGGCCGGGCGGCGTGCCAATGCAATCGCGCCTGTTTGCGCAAGTGAAAGCGCCGTCAAAGTGTTGTCCGTATAAAGGAAGTTTGGTGCCAACCCGTCCTGCGGTAGAAAGGACCACCAATTTGCGCGATGTGTCGCGATCTCGACCAAAGGGTATTTCAGCAGATCAGAAGGACTTAGCAAACTGTTTGCAATTTCGGGCAAAGCCACTGGGTAAATCTCCTCACCAAACAGTGGGGCGCTGGCCTCAAAGGGCCCCGGCGGCATGCCAAAAACAATCCTGAGGTCAGATTTTCCTACATTGAAATCCTCGTCCTGAATGGTTGAAGTTAGGTTTATCCGAATATCGGGATTGGCTGCTAAAAACTGTTTCAGGCGCGGGGCAAGCCATCCGGCCGCAAAAAGCAAAGAACACTGAATAGTCAGCGGGGCAGTATCACGGCCCCCAAACAGGCTTGCCGATGCCGATTCAACCGAATGAAGCGCCCGCACAACTGTGGGCAGGAATGCTTTGCCTGCGTCCGTGAGCGTCACGGAACGCGCGCCACGCTCGAACAAGGGCTGCCCCAAAGCACCCTCAAGCGCCTTGATCTGCTGGCTGACTGCAGGAGGTGACATGTTCAGCGCATCGGCGGCACGCGCAAAGCTGCCTGTGCGGGCGGCCGCTTCGAACACGCGGAGCCAATTCAGAGAGGGAATCCGGGGTATCATGCTTGAGGATAAGCTGAGCTTTGCCTCTGGCGCAAGAAATCAAACTTTCTTCTCCTCAGGTTTCTGCTGAAATTGCTCAAAACAAAGGACCGCAACATGCCCGCTCTAACCGATCAAGACATCGCGAATTATCAACGCAATGGGTATTTGTGCCCGCTGGATATTCTATCACCAAAGGAGGCCGCAGAAGGTCGTGCAGACGTTGAAGCGCTAGAGGCCGACTACGCGGGAAAGCTGGAAAAGCCTGTCTCGGATTACCTTCGCATGAATGCCCATTTCGCCAGCGACGTGCCGCTGCGTATCGCGCGTGATCCGCGTGTTCTGGACAAGATCGAAGGGATACTCGGCCCTGATATTCTGCTGTGGAGCTGCGAGTATTTCATCAAGGAAGCGAACACGAAAAAGATCGTGTCTTGGCATCAGGATCTGACGTACTGGGGTATGGACGGAAGTGACCACGAGGTCACGGCATGGATCGCCCTGTCCCCGGCTACTGAGCATTCTGGATGTATGAAGTTTGTCCCCGGCAGCCATACCCAGACAATCGTGCCGCATAGCGATACCTTTGCTCAGGACAATTTGCTGAGCCGTGGGCAGGAGATTGCAGTCGATGTTGACGAAAACGACGCAATCTTTGCAGAGTTGCAGCCGGGTCAAATGTCGCTGCATCACGGGCGCTTGTTTCATGGTAGCGGCCCGAACGTCTCGGATGACAGGCGCATCGCGTTGGTGATGCGTTTTATCCGCCCTGACACGCCCTCGACCGGTGCGAGCAAGGATTTTGCAATGCTGGTGCGCGGCATGGACACATCAGGCAACCGGATCAATGTGATGCCGCCTCCGGGCAGTTTTACGCCAGCTCAAATGCGGCTTTATGATAAGATTACTGCCGCACAGACTGACGTTTTGGCGGAGGGGCTTGGCGCGGATGCACAACTTTATGACGGACAGGAGGTCGCAAATGGATAGCACTGTCGCATTCACAGCCATGAAAGATGGCACCCGCGAAGAATACGAGATGCTGGACGCTTTGGAGCAGGTCCACCGTGCTGGCACCGCCGACCGTCTGTTGCGCGAATTACGTAATCAATCCGAGGAGTCCTTGAGCGGCTACAAGATTACGCGGCTGGAGCACGGGCTACAGGCCGCGACCCGTGCGCGGAATGACGGTGCAGATACGGACTGGGTTGTTGCCGCGCTTTTGCACGACATCGGGGACGGGCTCGCCCCGCAAAACCACGACAAGTTCGCCGCCGAGATTATGCGGCCCTATCTGCGCGAAGCTATCACATGGGTCGTTGAACATCACGGCATTTTCCAGATGTATTACTATGCCCACCACTATGGTTGGGACAAAGAGCTGCGTCAGAAATACAGCGACAGCCCCTACTACCAAACCTGCGTGGATTTCTGCGAACGCTGGGATCAGTCCAGTTTTGACCCCGACTACCCAATCGACGCGCTGGAAAGCTTCGAGGCCCAGGTGCGAGAGGTTTTTGCGCGCAAGGCATTTGATCCTGAGGTGGTGCAGGCGGGTGTGGTCCGGGGGTTGGCATGAAGCCAGCGGACATGGATCAAATTGAATGGGATCTGCGTGTCGATCTGGCCGCAGCGTTCCGCTGGGCCGAGAAACACAATTGGCACGAATCTGTCGCCAACCACTTCAGTGTGTCGCTAAGCCCCGACGGGCGTCGCTTCCTATTGAACCCGAAGTGGCAACACTTTTCCACCATCTGCGCCAGCGATCTGATTGTCATTGATCTGGATGCACCGGACGCAGCTATTGAGGCGGATGCCTCTGCCCTAACGATCCACGGCGCGATCCACGCGGCAGTGCCGGGTGCCAAGGTGGTGTTGCACTGTCACCCGGACTACGCGACGGCCCTGTCTGCGCTCAAAGATCCGACCCTGCTGCCAGTCGATCAAAATACCGCACGGTTCTACAACCGTGTGTCTTATGATCTTGGCTTTGGGGGCCTTGGTGATGATGACGCGGAGGGCGCGCGGCTGGCCCGTGCGATGGGCAATCACAACCTGATGATGATGGGCAACCACGGTGCGCTGGTCACGGCAGATACCGTCTCCCACGCGGTCGAGTTACTCTATTACTTTGAAAAAGCATGTAAAACCATGATGCTCGCCTATGCTTCGGGGCAAGAACTGAGCGTGCTGACGCCAGACGTCGCCGAAAAGACGGCCCAAGGCTGGGACGATTATCGCGGTATTTCGGATGCCCATTTTGCCTACATGAAATCACGGCTCGATGCCGAAGACCCCACCTACAAGCATTGAGGGACCAATCATGCTGACAACTCCTTTTGACGTGACGCTGCGGACAGCTGGGCTGGTCTTGAAGAGCGCGGAGCAGGAAGTCTACCTCAACTACTACTGGCTACGTGACAACTGCGCGTCGTCATTCGACCCCGAGGTAAACGAGCGCACGTTCGACATCACCGCGCTGGCACGACCGCCTGTCGCCAAGTCCGCGCAGGTCAGCGGTGGCGATCTTGACATCGTGTGGTGCAATGAAGACCACACCAGCACATTTTCCATCGAGACCCTTGTGGCGTTCGGCACGGGAAAAGGCCGACCTGACCCCGCAGTCTTGTCACGCAACCTTTGGCGGGCGGGCTACAGCGACAGCTTTCAACGGTTTTCGCAACATGATGTGATGAACGACATGCAGGCGCGGACCGCTTGGGCCAAAGCGATGATCACAGATGGCATCGCCGTGATCACCGACATGGGCGACAGTGACGCAGCACTTACCGATCTGGCCAATTGCCTTGGCCTTGTGCGTCCATCGGTTGCCGGGGACTATTTCGAGGTCAAAGTGCATATCGCCCCGGTCAATCTGGCCTTCACCGCAAATGCACTTGAAATGCATACGGACACTCCCACCGAAGAGTTCGCCCCCGGTGTGCAATTTTTGCATTGCCGTCAGAACACCGTCGATGGTGGCTATAGCCTGTTTCTGGATGGCGCTGCGGTTGCAGAAGATTTTCGCCGCGACCATCCTGAGGAATTCGCGCTGCTCAGCACGCACAAGATCCCGTTCTATTACGATCACGACGATTTCGACTGGCGGTCCCATCAACATGTCATCGAACTGGATGCCACTGGCGCGGTATCGGGCCTGACGGTTTCCCAACACATGGCCGATGCGTTTGATCTCCCCCAAGACACGCTGGACGCTTATTATCCCGCATTTTGTATGTTCCTTAAAACGCTCAACGGGGCCAAGTACTTGAACCGCTTCCGCATGAAGGCAGGTGAGTGTTTTGTGTTCGACAATCACCGCATCGTCCATGGCCGCGAAGCCTACACCGCCAGCAGCGGAGACCGCTATTTGCGCGGCTGCTACATTGACCGCGGCGAGCTTAGGTCAAGCTACCGGGCGTTGGTCAAGAAAAGCTATGCTTAGCCGAACAGAAATGTGCCAAAGTTCTGAACAGCCGAAAGTTTACCAGTCTTTCGCTAGATTTCCGCCTTTTTTAATAATGACCGAGGAGCCCAACGCGCGACGTTGCTCCACAGTTGAGCACAGCAAAGATTTAGACATGGCAAACGAAACAAGGCACCCAAAAGACAATGCGCCGGACAACAATGGCTCCGAACCAATGAGCCTTTAATGGCACTGGCACCCCCTGTTGCCAGTCCGATATGCACCCTACTGGCTGTGGCTTTCTAAACTCGGCGTCATTGGCAAAGTGGATCTAGAAAAATGGGCTGCAATTCTCGGACCATTCAATCTTTATTACACTGGCCTTTTTAGTGGTATTCTGGGTGCAACCCTTCGGCCGGAACAAAGCGGCTTTGCCTTTGGACGGGTGGCATGGGTGTGCGTTCGCAACTGGTTGCTGCTGTTGGTGGTGGCGGCCGGGCTGCACTATTGGTTTTATGGGATAGACGGCCAGAGCAAACTCTTGAAGTCGATCCGCATCCCTAATTCAAACGCAAGAACGCGTTATTCAAATTTGGCTACCAGACATGGGATAATTTCTACCATTCCATGGTGTTCGGCGCGAGATGTCTGTCGGCGTTAGAATGTTTTATGCGGTGGTCTTACGCCAGCGGCTCGGTCGGCACGTTGTCGTTCAGCGCCCATCTCGTCTGGTTCATCATACTGTTTCCGGTCTTGGCGCTGTGGCAGAGCTTCCACTTTAACGTCGTACACCTCATCTTGCACCAGCCGAACATCTACAAATATGTCCACGCAGTGCACCACCGTAACGTCAATACCGACCCCTGGTCTGGCATGTCGATGCACCCGCTTGAGGCTTTCAGCTATGCGCGCAAAGCTATGGCCGCCAACAAGACTTTCAGAAATGCAGCGCGCAGCGTTGGCCTCAAAAACAGTGCGGAGAAGATCGCTGTACCGGAACTTACCGTGGCGGTACTTTGAGAAAGTGCTGTGATCCGGCACTTTGCTGTTCAAATCGAGACGGCAAAACCACAGGTACGCCAGGTTCAAATTAGCCTCATCACACAGACGCCGCTCAGAACAGATGCCTAAAACGTATCCGACAACCAGCATCCGTATAATCGGTTCCGGTTCAATCGATGGGCGACCAAAGTCACTGTAATGAGGTGCAAGCTGTTGGCGGATGGTGTTGATATCGAAAGTCCGGTGAATCTCACGCAATATGTGATTGGCCGGTACATGTGCCTCTATATCAAAGTCATAAAACAACCGTGCTGGAGCATCTTGTACACCCATCATCGTCAAATCCCCCCTCATCCTACAATAACGAGTGAATCAAATGATTTGCTCCAAAGGAACAGTGACTTCTTCAACGAAATAGGCTCAGACCAGCCGTTAGCTGCGCATAGCATCAGCGACCGCAATGCGGGATGTCACATGCTTTTTGGGCTCGATAATTTTTTGCCATTAGTTATCTTTCGGAATGTGCACATGTCGGCCCAAGCCGACGTCGAGATGGCGGATCGAGTGTTCCGCAATAAGGTCTTCACACCCGGGCGGAAGAAAGGACTTCTTCCATGTGTCGCCAAATCGCGCTTTCACAGCATCGAGATTGTTTCAGACCGACGTGAAGACGACATAACCCTCGTCTACGTCGGCGCGGTGGCCGAAGAAATACCCCAGGTTTCCTAAATATCCCCACACGACTTCGGCCGAGGTGATCTGGAGTTTCTGGACTAGCTCTGCGGCGCAGCCGGGCTTTGCTCGAACCTGGAACAGTCTCAGTACAGGGCCGGAATTCGGCTGTTTGTCATTCATTTCAGGACTCGTTTATTGACAAGAGTTTGGCGTCCTGGTCAGCGTTTCCGACTTTGCTAGCGGCGCTCATTGCAGGCGAATAAGATCGCGTCTTCCAATCGATAATCGCCCCAATAAAGCTCATCGCCCAAAACCATGCTACCCGTGCTGCCTTTTCTCCGCTAGCTCAGTCACTGTCGGGTCAGCGGGCTCAGGTCCGTCTCGCCTGAGATGATCTGCTCGCACAGGCGCGTGGCACGCATGGCCTCTGTTTCGCCAAGATCTCGCACAGGCGCGTGGCACGCATGGCCTCTGTTTCGCCAAGATGTTGACAGGCCAGGCGCGGATTTTGATCGTGACAAATCCCACCGTAGATTTTATCAAGAATAAAGCGAAGAAAGCAGTGATCGTTACGAACTGGCCGGTGCTGTTTGAAGCTGCGCGCGGGGGCATGACCGTAGGGTTCAAATCCAGACACCGCTCGACCAGGGCGAAATGTGGCGTTTCCGGCAAGTCGGAACTGATTTGGAGCTGGGCTTCCAATGGTGGATCGAGAGTTTCAATAGTCAGGTGCTTGCGCCTTATCTTATTGAAAGTGGAGGTTTGCAAATTTTGCCCATACGTAGGGTATCCCTTAGATCAGCAAACTAGGATGACCTGGCAACAAGTTTCGAATTTATGCAAGTCAGCTAAATCACATCACCCTATTTGGTGATTTAGCTGCGTATTAACGTGTTTGACGCCAGACGGAGCAGAAACACTGATCGAGGTAAAGGCAACCAACGGCTGGAACTCACACCATTCCATTTCTCTCGTAACAAGATCGAGCCTTCAACCGATCATCATGAACACTCGCGCCTGTTTCGGCTACATGATTTTGCGCGTGTGCCCAAGGCTGGTCCGAAACTTCTCAACCGAAAAGTCAGGGCTTTTCAGTTAGACCAGAAGAGCAGCTGAAATTCTCGCCGGCGCTATAAAATCATGGGGAACTTGGAAGCAAGCATCAACTTGGAGGCGAGCTGGGCTGTGCTGCCTTACAATGGCTGTTGATGAGTTCAATTATCGTCGCCAGAACCCCATCTGCAAGGTCGTGACCCATCCCCTTGATGATCTGAAGCTGTGCGCCAGCAACGGCTGCCGCCGTTGCACGTCCGCCGCTGGTTGCGACCAACGGATCATGGTCGCCATGGATAACCAGCGTAGGTGTTGTAATTGTGGCGAGTTCTGCTGTGCGATCGCCGGACCTGAAGATCGCAGCGGCCTGCCGGGCCACGCCTTCTTCGGGCTTCGCAGCGCCGCGATCCCAGGCGTCGCCTGCGTATTTTGCCCAGGCCGCGCTGTTGACCTCGAAACTGCGACCGCCGATCCGTTGGAGCATGTCGACGAACTTCTTCTGCGCTGATGCGCGCGTGCGGGCAGGCGGTTTCATCATATTCAGCATGATGCGCAGTTCGGGTTGACCGACATCGCGTGCGCCCGTCGTTGAAAAGATCGAGGTCAGCGACGTAACCCGGTCCGGATGTCGCGCGGCCAGAACCTGAGCTATCATTCCGCCCATGGACATCCCAGCGACATGTGCGCACGCGATCTTCTCTGCATCCACAACAGCGATGACATCACAAGCCATGTCTGACAAACCGTAGCCTTCCTGCGGGATTCGGCCCAGCAGAAAACTTAATTTTGATGGGGGCGGGCCGGCGGCGCGTCCAGACCGGCCAACATCGCGGTTGTCGATCAAAAACAGCTGAAACCCCCGTTCAAGCAGTCCATCGATCAAAGGTTGCGGCCATGAGGTAAGTTGCAGCCCCAGCCCCGCGATCAAGACTAGTGGGTGACCCCGCCCGAGAACGCGGTAGCAGATCTCGGTTCCATCAGCGGCCGTACAAAATCTATCTTCCATAGAGCATATCTCCTGATGAACGGTTGGGGCGTGTTTCGGCCGAAGCTAGCCGTAAAGCGCTGCGGGTGCCAACTAATGAACACTCCCTGTGTAGCCTTCCGTTTGACATAAAGATCGTAAGATCGGCCCCAAGGGCAGGACTGATGCATAAACCGGCAAAGTTTTGAGATCATTTTTGTGAAGAGATCCCGGTTTGCCCATCAAGCAGGCATTCTAGCGTCATAGGTTCCCTGCAGTGATCATCTCGTGCGGGCTGCGGAAATAGTTGCGTACCCGTCGTCAAATTTGGATGTCGCTGATCTGTTCGCCGGGCGTGGCCTGAACGTTGATCGGTCCATGCTCTCCTGCTGGGTTGAGAAGTTTGATCGCGAACTTTCCAAACGGACAGAGACGCATTTGCGTCGGTCACGCCAAGATTGGGACGTAGATGAAACCCACAACCGGATCGCTTCTCGGCTGACAATGACACCGTCCTCGGCCATCTGCTCTTCAACGTCGACCGTGCTGATAGCGAGGGGATGATAAGCCCAAGCAGCTTACGCGATAATTTCCCGAGGGAAACGGAGGCCCATTACGCGCGCCATGGTGAAGCCGAGATTGCCCGATCATGTAAATTGAACAACTTGGCAGTGCCGTGTAGCCGTATCCGATCTCCTTCGTGTTCAGGACAAGCAGACTGCAAACCGCAGCTTGCTTCAATGTCCGGTTGCAAGGGGATAGCTCAGGGTTTCTTTGCCGTTTCGTCCCTAGAAATAGCTGCGTTGTTTCTCAAAAATATCACCCGCAGGAAACCGCTTGTAACAATCGGTCATTGAAAAGTAACAATTTATAACCCTGCCCCAAGTTACTTGCGTCGCTCTGGGGCATTGGTGACACTCGGTTCTATGAAAAGAGCTCACCCTTCAATCCTCGTCGTCGATGATGATCCCGAAATCCGCCAGCTGGTCTGTGACTTCCTCGCACGAGAGGGCATGAGCGTCGGCAGCGCTGCGGATGCGCAAGAAATGGATGCACATCTTGAATCCACCACCTTCGATCTTGTGGTTCTGGACTTGATGATGCCGGGTGAGGACGGACTTTCCATCTGTCGGCGACTGCGCAGCCCCAATGGGCCAGCAATCTTGATGTTGACCGCCAAGAGCGATGAGGTGGACCGCATTGTCGGGTTGGAAATGGGTGCCGATGACTATTTGGTCAAACCGTTCGCTCCACGAGAATTACTGGCCCGCATACGCGCCATTCTGCGGCGGGTGTCCGATACTGCGTCTACACCGGCAACCCGCCGCTTTGCATTTGACCGCTATGTGATTGATCTCGATGCGCGACAAATCACAGACCAGAAAGGCCAAGGAATTGCTTTGACGAGCGGAGAGTTTGACCTTCTGACATGTTTCGTCACCCAACCGCGCCGTGTCCTGTCCCGCGATCAGATTCTTGATCGACTACGGGGTCGCGGTGTGGAACCTTTTGATCGGTCGGTCGATATGCTGGTGTCGCGGCTGCGCCGCAAGCTTGATTTGGCAGGAGCGGACCAGTCCCTGATCAGCACGGTGCGCAACAGCGGATACTTATTGGTCACACCTGTCGCGAGGTTACCATGACACTGCGATTGGCGTGGCCGGGCAGGATCATGTCTATGCTCGTCGTCGGCGCCCTTGTGATCCTGCTCATTATCATGTCGCTTGTCTTTCAATCGCTTAGAATTGACGAAAGGACAAGCGCCCCAAGCCCGGATCGCCTTCTGGCTATGACGATTTTGCTGGAATCCGCGCCGTCCGGAGAAAGAATTTCCATCCTCGCAGCCATCAGAAACCACGAGATTTCCGCGCGCGTGGTGGAGCAGGCCTCGGCACCCGACTTACCTCAGCTTTGGCCCTCCGGGTCCGCTGAATTGGCTGACTACCAGAGAGCACTGGAAGGTCGTGCCATCAGTGCCTTTCGACTGGAAGGCCAACCTTTGTTCAACGGCGGATTTGGCAACCAACGCCGCGCAACCGAAATCCGCGTGGCACTCACAACCGGCGAGGTTCTTATCGTTACGACCAGCAGCATCCTTGCCACAGGCGTTGCCGGTGTCCCTGTCGGTTATCTAATTGCTATTCTTGGATTGCTCGTTGCACTTGGCGTTCTCATTTTCCTGCACCGCGAATTCCGGCCTCTTGCTCAGCTTGCGCAAGCGGTCGAGTTGATCGACCCAGACAATGACACGATCATGCTCCCCAAAATCCGGGCGCGGTCGCAGGAACTCAGGTTGCTTGTCTCGGCCTTTGACCGGCTGAAAACACGCATCGATACCTTGGTCGAGGCGCGGTTTGCCTTGCTTGGCGGCATTCAGCACGACGTGCGCAGCTTCGCGACCCGGCTGCGTTTCAGGATTGAGGGGATCGCTGATGAGACCGAGCGCGCAAAAGCTGAAGCGGACATCGCTGATCTGATTTTGCTTTTGGACGACGCCTTGCTTGTCGGACGATCAGGTGTCCATAAACTGGATCAGGAACTCGTCGTATTCGCAGAGCTTGTCACATCGGAGGTGGCAGAACGTGTTGACGACGGGGCTCACATCGCACTGAACGTGAACCCCGGTAGCGAGGCGGTTCAGGTGCTTTGCGACCGGCTTGCCTTGCGGCGCATCCTGACCAACCTCGTGGATAATGCACTGAGCTATGGCAAATCCGCAAATCTGAAGCTTGGGTCAGATGCTGATCAGGTCTTTCTGTATGTCGATGATGACGGGCCTGGCATTCCGGCCAGCAAACGCAAGCTACTCCTCGAGCCATTCACTCGGATGGAACAGTCACGCGCGCGGCACACGGGTGGCGCAGGCCTTGGCCTCGCGATCGTTCGCCAATTGGTCGAGGCACACGGAGGGAAGCTGGCGATCTCTGATGCCCCAATCAGGGGGGCGCGTTTAATGATCAGCTTGCCCCGTTTCAAGCCGTAAATTTCGGGGCCGCGAGCAGCCACTCCATCGATACCTGTTACAAACCGTTACGGCGGGCAGACATCTTGAGACACAGGGTTTCCCAGCAGTGATATCAGGGTGACATGTCTCGGGTACTGGTGTCGCCATAGCAGCGCATCCCCGGAGCACCTCATGACTTTCAAATTTTTTATCTCTGCACTCGCTTTGACCAGTATCGCACTCGCCATCCCGGTTGCCGCATCCGCGCAGGCCTCAGACTTGGGTGCTGAAAACTTTAGGCAGGCCGATGCAAACGGTGACAACCTTTTGACCTATGCCGAATTTGCCACCTTTATCGACCTGAGTGCCGCCGATGGTTTCCGCAATGCGGTCCGCGTCAGCGCTGGTGGTTTTCATGCGCGTGCCTTCGCGCGTGTGGACGCAAACGGCGACGGCGTCGTGTCGCAGGCCGAGATACAGGCGCGGCGCTAACCCACACTGTCCAATCGGGTTGCACAGCGCCCATCTCCAAACAACCCGGTCGCGGAAGGTCCTGACATGTCCTGGCGTATCTTGCTTTTTTTTCCTGCCGTTGCAATTGGCGTCGCGCTGTTTTGGTTCCAGACCAGGGGCGGCGCAGAGAACCCGGCGCAGGCAAACGAAATTTCCCCGGTTGCGGTGCGCGTCAGGACCGTGGTGGCCGCTGATGTCACTGTCGATGTGTCGGGCTTTGGTCGGGTCACGCCGCATCGGACATGGGAGGCTGTTAGCCAAGTCGATGGGCGCGTCATCGAAATCTTTGACGATCTGGCGGAAGGTGTGATTGTTCCTGAAGGCGCTATTCTGCTTTTGATTGACCCCCGCGACTACGAGATTGCGCGCGACCGAACGGCTGCAAATCTTGATATGGCGCGCGCGGAACTTGCAGAACTGGAGGCACAAGAAGAAAACACCCTCGAACAGATCGCGCTCGAACGTCGGATCGAGGCCGTCACTCAGGCCGAATTTGACCGCCGGGAGAGCCTTGTCGCCAGCGGAACGGCCTCGGCGGCATCGCTAGAGCAGGCGCAGCGGGATCTGATCGCACAACAGCGTCGGGTTCTTGATCTGGAAAACCAGCTGGCCCTGTTTCCCGTGCAGCGCGTCAGTGTCGAGGCAACAATCAGGACCCGTTCAGTTGAATTGGAGGAAGCAGAGCGCAATCTGTCCAACACCGTGATCACTGCTCCGTTTCAGGCGCGGGTTGCTTTGGCTGAGGTTGAGGTCGGTGAATACGTCCGCATTGGTCAGTCGCTTTTGACGATCAATGGCACATCCGCCGCAAACATCACCGCAGAAATCCAGCCCGACGAAATGTTCGGTGCGTTGCGGTTGTTGTTGGCGAACAACTCGGAGGTCGACCCGAGCATGCTCACCGAGTCAGGGGCTGCTCGTCAGGCCCTTGCTCTTGCCGGTATCACCGCGACGGTGCGCTCAACGCAGAGCGGACAAAGAGGCAGTTGGCCGTCCCAGATTATTCGCATCGATGGCAGTATCGATGATACCACCGGCACGGTTGGGATCTTGGTGCGTGTCGATAATCCCGGTGTTGCAGATCCAAGCGTAGGGCGGCCGCCGCTTGCAACGGGGGCTTTCGTTGAAGTGCAGTTCAGCGGGACGGGGCAAACACCACGCATTTCCTTGCCAAGATCCGCAGTCCTGGAAGACGAGGCTGGCGCATACGTGTATATCGTGGACGATGAAAGCCGTCTTGCACGGCAGCGTGTTGGTCTGGAAGGCCGCGCGGGTGGGGACGTCGTCATCAATGACGGATTGTCCGATGGCATCCAGGTTCTGCTGGCCGCACCCCAGCCTGCGATACTTGGCATGGCCCTCGTATCAGTGGACGCGCAATGATCGGCTACTTTGTAAACCACCCCGTTGCGGCCAACATCCTGATGATTACAGCCTTCATTCTGGGCCTGTCGGTCATTTCCGGAATGGAGCGCGAGAGCTTTCCTGAGTTTGAAGCCTCGCGCGTTTCCGTCAACGTGATCTATCCCGGTGCGTCGGCCACGGACGTCGATGAACAAGTCTGCGCCGAAATCGATAGCACTTTGAATGGTGTGGCTGATCTGGACGAGATCGAGTGCCAATCCACCGAAGGCCGTGGCAGTGCGACGCTGACAATGGCCGAAGTTGGCGACATCAACCAGTTTTTCAACGATGTGATGTCTGAGGTGCAGGCCATGCAGGGCTTGCCCGAGGATGCCGAAGAGCCAACTGTTGCAATCGCCGGTCGCGAAGAGCCGATTGTCCTGTTGGCCGTGACGGGCATTGATCAGACCGATCACCTGCTGCGCTATGTTGATGAATTAGCGGACACGCTTGCCGCTTTGCCGTCCGTGTCGGGGGCCAATGTCACAGGGATCAGCCCGCGTGAGTTTCGTGTGTCGTTTAATCAACTTGCGCTGCGCCGCTACGGCTTGTCGGCCAGCGACGTCGTGAATGCTGTGACGTCCCGGTCCTTGAACCAACCGCTTGGCGTCGTCAGCACATCCAATCGCGATGTGACGCTGCGCTATGAGGGCGCAAGCCGTTCCATTGACGATCTGGAGAGTATCTTCGTCCTCGACTCCGTTTCCGGCGGTTTCGTCCGCTTGTCCGACGTCGCAACCATCCGCCTGATCGCCGCAACGCCGGAACGGCAATCCTTTATCGACGGGCAGGAGGCCGCGACGATCGCCGTCCTCAAGACCGGAGATGCGGATGCCATCGAAGCCTTTGCCGAGATCGAACAGGTGATCGCCCGCGAAGAAAACCGATTGCCGGACCCTTTCGAGATCATCGTGGTCAACAACCAGACCGAGAACATTTCCGAACGCCTCGTGCTGGTCGTTGAAAACGTCGCCCTCGGCCTTGTTCTGGTCCTTGTGGTCATGGCGCTTTTCTTTCCGTTTGATCAGGCCTTCTGGATTTCTGCCGCTTTGCCGATCAGCTTTCTGGGCGGGTTTTTCGTACTGTCCCTGCTCGGGGTGACGATCAACATGATCTCACTGATTGCGATGTTAATGGCCGTTGGTCTGATCATGGACGATTCCATCGTGATCGCTGACAACATTGACAAATGGCGCGGCAAAGTGGACGGGCGCGCGGCCTCGATCATGGGCGCGTCGGAAGTCGCACCGGGCATCCTGTCGTCATTCCTGACAACCGCCTGTGTCTTTACACCGCTCATGTTCCTGACGGGCGAGATCGGCTCCATTCTCGAAGTTGTGCCGGTCGTCCTGATGGTAATCCTTGGCATCAGCCTGATCGAGGCTTTCTTGGTCCTGCCCAACCACCTGAGCCATTCCCACGCAAAACCCGGACAGCAGGCGAAACGCGTGGCACCACGGGCCGTTGCATGGCTGACAGACCGAGTCATCGTTCCGGTGGCGCAGTTCAACGTAAGCTGGCGGTATGCTATTATTGGTCTGACCTTCGGGGCCTTGTTCGCCTCCTTTGGACTGGTCGCCTCAGGCACCATTAAGGTCCTGGGTTTCCCAACATCCGAAGGCGATACGATCGAAGCCCGCATCGCGCTGACAGCGGGGTCTCCACTCGCGCGCACCGAAGGATTGGTGGACAGCATCGTCACGGCCCTCGATGGAGTGGATGCGGAATTCAGTCCCGGCACCGACGGCGGCGTTCCATTGATCGAAAGGGTGCTTGTTCGCTATGCCACCAACGCCGATGTGCGCGACAACGGCCCGCACACGGCGACTGTGACGGTCGATTTGCTGGGGTCCGATTTCAGAAACGTGCCTGCTGAAGATGTGGCCGCCCTGTGGGAACGCCTGTCCGGCCCGCTGCCTGATCTGGCGCAATCCAGTTTTGTGCAGACCGTCAGCACGCCGGGTGGGGCCGATCTTGATGTGCAATTATCCTCGCGCAACCTCGCCGACCTCGAAGCGGCGTCAGCTGTCCTATACGCACAACTGGTCGCGCGCCCGGACGTGACCGGGGCCTATCAGGATTTTTCAGGCGGGCAGGCCCAAGTCGTACTTGAGCTCAACGCGTTCGGCTACAACGTGGGCCTGACCCCGCAGTCCCTGTCGGCGCAACTGCGCAGCGCCTTTTCCGGGACCGAAACGGACAGCTTCACCGAAGGGTTTACCGACATTGCCGTCAGGGTCGAGATTGGCGACTCTGTTCCAAACATCGAAGACCTGAATGTCTATCCGATCAGCCTTCCGGGTGGAGATCAAACAGCACTTGCCCGTGTGGCGGATATCCGTGTTCAGGACGGCTATGCCCAGATCACCCGGCAAGATGGTACTGCTATCGCACGGATCATCGGCACGATCGACCGCGATGCGACCACTTCATCTGCGATTTCGAACGAGATCCGCAACGTCTATGCGCCACAGATTGCCCAGGACTTTCCCTCCGTGACTGTTGGCATCGGAGGTGCCGCTGAGTCCACACAGAAAACTCAAAGCTCTATCATCACGTCACTTCTGATTGGTTTGATTGGCGTCTATCTGATCCTCGCGTTCCAGTTCCGCAGCTACACGCTGCCGATTGTTGTAATGCTGTCGATCCCGTTTGCGCTCATTGGTGTGATACTTGGCCACTTGGCGATTGGCATTGATCTGTCCATGCCCAGCTTCATTGGATTTGCGTCGCTTGCCGGTATCGTCGTGAACAACTCGATTCTCTTCGTGACGTTCTTCGAGATGGAATCAGAAGACGGCAACGCGATCACCGGCGCGGTCGAGGCCGTACGCCAACGCTTTCGCCCGGTCCTGCTCAGTTTTACGACAACCTTTGTCGGCCTGTTGCCCATTATCTTTGAAACCTCGCCGCAGGCGCAAGTGATGGTGCCCCTTGTGGCGGCTGTGGCGTTCGGATTGTTGTCATCCACGATCCTGACAGTGTTCGTTTTGCCAGCGGCCCTTGCGATCTATTTCGACTGGGCCAGCCTCGAAAACTGGCGGGCAAAGCGTTAACCCGACGACGACGCGGCATTCGGCAATGTACCCCCACACCTAAAACATTCATCGCAACCGAACAGAAATGTTCGGAATCTCGATTTAAGCTCGCGGCGATGAACAAAGATCGTGGAGCTGAGAGCACTCACGCGCCGTTTCATGGATTTTTCACGCTTCTGCCGCCCCCTCGAAAGTCTTGATTCTAGGCGTAGACTTGTATCTGCAGATGCGCGAGCAATCGCCGCATCCGAGCGCAATTCAGCTTCGCTGATCGACGCCAGAAAAAGCGTGCCAGCGGTGTGAGAGGCGGCCAACCCTTGGGCCGGAAAGCCCTGTCACGTTCAAACGGAAGGCTCCTTTAACGAGCACTGCGAGCGGAAGCCTGACAGGCCATTCTGGAATCCAGATCTTCTGAACGAGTGAGGAACTTCGCAACGGGGGGCTATTCAGCGGTAGCCTTCAAATTTGCTTCGTGGTTAGCGCGACTCAGATCAAATTTCCGCACGAAGAATATAGCGATCAGAAAGAGCAGCGACACTAACGCAACGTACGGCATCGCAATCGCATCCATTGTCGCCTCATTCATCGCTCTGCCTTCACTCGCGCCGACGGTGATTAGGATGCCGGACACCAAAGTCCCCAGCCCAGTCAACATTTTCCGACTGAAAGAGAAAGTTGCCAGATAGACCCCTTCGCCGCGATGTCCGGTTTCGCGTTCAGTGTCTTCGACCAAATCCGATATCATGCTGAGCATGACAATCTGAAGCGCAATAGACAGCGCGATGGCGATCAATAGGTTTATGGCAATCAACAAGATCATCGCGTCCGACCCATCCTCCGGAGCAAAGCCAAAAAACTTCAACAAGATCACGAGCGAGCTTGCGACGAGGTTGCCCCACAGCAGAACAAGTGTAACCGCCCGCTTTTCCCGTTGCCGCGTCAGCCAGGACGTCAGAGTGAATGCTGCGATTGCCGACAGAACCATCACCATGCTCAGTTGGCCCAGTTGATCCGCGCTTAGGCCAAAGTAGAATGTGCCAAAATAGATCTGCATGGTGATCGTCACGCCAAAAGCCATGTTGGCGAACAGGGAGCTCAGAAAAGCGGCCCGAAACGGCTTTCGCGCCCAGATCGCACACAGCCCTTCTCGAAATCCCTGCGAGTAACCCGCACTTGTCGGGTTGGATTTTGGCAATTGCGGGATCAAACGGTGTGTTCCAACCGCGGAGATCAGCATGGCCGCTGCCATCACAATGGCGGCCAGTACGGCGAAACTTCGAAAGCCAGCTTCGTTCAGCTGTCCGATGGGTTGCGCTTGGGTGGGCACGAGAAAGACGGTATAGGCGATAACTGCCATGACCACGCCGCCGATCCAACCGATCATCGTCCGCAAACCACTCAGCATTGTGCGCTGGTCATAGTTTTGGGTCAGTTCTGGGACCATCGCCGAATTGGGCACTTCGAAAAATGTCAGGGCGCTGCGCACAACAACCGCCATAACCGTCAGAAACAAGAAGAGTGAAAACCCTTGCAGCCCCATCGGCGGGTTCCAAAGGTAGAAGTAGCTGAGCGCAGCCGGGAGAATAGCGGCGTACATGAAGCCGTGCCGCCGGCCCAATCTGCCCTGCCAACGGTCCGAGATATGGCCTATCCACGGATCGGTGACTGCATCGAACGCCATTGCAATCAGTAGGGCAATTCCAACATAGATCGCACTGAGGCCAAGGACCTGGTTGAAGTAGATCATCATGAAAGTCGAGAAACCGTTTTCCTTTACCCCAAAGGCGACCGACCCGATGGCGTAAGCTAATTTCGAGCTAAACCTGACGGTTTCATTGACCATTTCACGCAACCTCTTTTACCCGGGGATCGCAAGCCGCACCTAAGTGTCCAAGGGCTCACAAATACTGTTCTTCCGACGCTCATCAATCAGCGCGATCGCATCCCGATCAGCAAGATGGTGGCGAAGCAGAATGACGCCGCGGCGCGAGGGAGGCACGATAACATCGTCGCCATCAGCTTTGGTGCCAAAAACAAAACGCGCCGGTGGTGCATTCGACGTTTGGTCGTTGGCCACGAAAAAATTGTCCGTGTTGCTGGCATAGGCTGAGATCGACCAATAAGCGCCTTCGGGAAAGTCGGCGATCACCTGAACGGGTCCGTCCGCCAAATCAAAAATGCAGATCGAATAGGCCAGATCTGGACTTGGCATCACCACGGCGAAACTTTCATGTGTCGGTGGGGGCGCGTGGTACAATTGGTTCACCCCGGCGAGGGGTCTAAGCTGAGCCACCACAACCAACATGATGACGTGTGGCATGAGCCAGGCCGTAACGAAAAACGCCGGCACAGTGACTAATGCGGCGATCGAGAGCCAAAGCATGAGACGTTTCATGAGCATGCCTCGCGTATAATGGCGGGTAGGGGCGTGGTGGCGACGTTCTCGTACACTGCCGCCGCTGGATTATAGAGTCTCAAGGTGAGCGAAAACGGGCCATCAGTCACGGGAAGCCGCAGGCCCTCCGCATCCCTCGCGATCGCAAAATCGATGGTGCCGTCGCCGTCGTTTGACCCGATGGAGTACCGGTTTTCCGGCGTTTCAATCAAATAATTGTCCGGCCCATAGATGGTCACGGACCACCAGCGCGCTTGCGGCGCGTCGCCAATGACACGGTATCGGCAAGCACCATCAAAGCGCGCGCCGTCGCTGTCTTGAAGGGCACGAAAATAGAGCGTTTCTTCATTGGAGAGCGCAAAAAGACCTGTGCGGGAGACGATAGCGCGGGTCAGCACATCAGCTCCGGCCGCGCCGACGGCCTCGGAAGTGCTCCAGGGCCCATTGCTGGTGGAAGTGGCGACGCCGTAGGCGGAATAGGGTATCAACATAAATGCCGCCGCTCCTACGACCCAACCGACAATCACTGCTGTCGATACAAAAACTATTCGCCTCATGGCTTGCTCCCTTTCAGTTTCATCACGATACGCGTTGCTCCCGTGGGCGTAATCCGTTCCAAAAGGGAGATGAGGCGCGCGTCGCGACCGATAAGAATGCGCGAGTTGCCCCGCTTCACGCCCCTCAGGATCGTTTCAGCCGCTTGCTCCGGAGTGGTGATGAGGTTTGCCTCAGCGGCTTTTACGCCTTCTTCCACCTTAGACATGTCTTCGAGATTGATACGGGCGTTGCGGGCGATGTTGGTCTTCACGCCGCCGGGGAATACCGTGTGAACCATAACGTTTTCCTGAGCCAGTTCTTGGCGCAGCGCCTCGGTAAAGCCGCGTACTGCGAATTTTGAGGCGGCATAGGCGGTTTGGCCCGGCGGACCGATCAGTCCGAACACGCTGGAGACATTGATCAGGCGGGCATCTGGCGACGCGAGAAGCGCGGGTAAAAAGGCGCGGGTCATGCGCACAACGCTGTAAAAATTGACGTCGATCAGCCATTCGAAATCTTCGGGTTTGACATCGGCGAATGCCCCGCCGAGCGCGGCGCCCGCGTTGTTGAACAAGATATCGACACCTGCATGGCTTCCGGCGATCTCATCCGGCAAGGCTGCGATCGCCGACGCATCGGCCAAGTCCAGGATATGGGCGGTGACGACGCGCGCGTTGGATTTGAGTGACTGTGCGACTGCCGTGACGCCTTCGCCATTCAAATCGGCCAAGGCCAAATTGCAGCCCCGATCTGCGAGCTTGTGAGCCAAAGCAGCGCCGATGCCAGAGGCAGCGCCAGTGATCAGCGCAGTTTTGCCATCAAACGAATAACTCATGATATCTTGAGCACGCCATCTTCGATTTTTCCGTACCGGATCGACAGCATGTCCTGGATATAGTTCTCGTAGTTTTTCCAAGGCTTTTTTGTGCCGGATTTTGGCAATAGGTCAGCCGCGCGGAGGAGATATCCAGAGTTCAAACCCAAAAGCGCGCCGTGATCGTGAGGAACATCGGTTTCAGCCATGACGACGTCGGCGCCCTTTTTGAACATTCGGTTGACCAGGCGGCAAATGAAATCGGCGGTCAGTTCTGCCTTCAGCGTCCACGATGCATTGGTGTAGCCGAACACCACCGCAAGGTTTGGCACGCCAGACAGCATCATGCCCCGGTAGACGAGCTTGTCTGCCGCTTTAACCGGTTCCCCGTCCATCGAGATCTCCATGCCGCCGCAGAACTGAATTTGCAGGCCGGTGGCTGTGACGATGATGTCGGCGTCCAGATGTTCGCCCGATTTGGTAAGCACGCCCGTTTCCGTGAACCTATCGATATGGTCGGTGACGATGGATGCGGCGCCGCTCCGCAGTGATGCGTAGAAATCACCGTCGGGGCTCAGGCACAGGCGCTGGTCCCATGGATCATACGCCGGGTTGAAGTGTTTATCGACGTCGATATCCGGGCTCAGCTCCGCCTTGGCCATTTTGCGGAGGTAGCTGCGGACCCGGTCCGGTTTTCTTTTTGAGATCCAATAGATGTAGGACCCGAGAAGGATGCTTTTCATGCGCGACAACTTGTGCGCCCAAGCGGCGGGAAGAAATCTCTGCAGGGTGTTGGCTACCGCGTCCGCACCCGGTCTGCTAAAGATGTAGGTGGGCGAGCGCTGCAGAAGCGTGATATGCTCGGCGCTGTCGGCCATTGCGGGAACCAGCGTGATTGCCGTCGCTCCGGATCCAATGACCACGACGCGCTTACCGGCATAGTCTAGGTCCTCCGGCCAGTGCTGAGGATGGATGATCTGGCCGTTGAAATCATCATAGCCCTTGAAATCAGGCAGATAGCCATTCTCGTAGTCGTAATATCCCGTACAGGATGACACGAACTTAGCGGCGATCTCATAGGGGTCGCCGTCGTTCGGAGCGACCGTCGCGATCCAATGCTTGTCGGTGGAGGACCAATCAAGCGATGTGACACGGCTTTGGAAGCGTATCTTCTCTCGTAGACTGTATTCCTCCACGGTCTCGTTGAGGTAATTCAGTATCTCTTCACCCGGCGCGATGTCCTTGGGCGAGCCCCATGGTTTGAAGCGGTAGCCGAACGTGAACATGTCGCTGTCGGACCGAACGCCTGGATATTTGAACAGATCCCACGTGCCGCCAAGGTTGGCGCGGCTTTCGATGATTGCGAAAGATCGGTCTTTGCACGTTCTGGCCAAATGACAGCCCTGTCCGATGCCAGAAATGCCAGCGCCGATAACCAGAACATCTATGTACTCACGAGCCATAAGATCAACCTTCGGTTTGAGTTGGAGTTGGTCGCGTCGCCGCATGGGCCGCCACGGTCACGAACTTGAGGTATTTCATGCTGGTTCTCCGTTTGCGCGCGCCTGCCTTTTTTGGTGCAGGATATGGTCCGCCGCCTTTTCCGCGATCATCGAGCAGGCCGCGTTTGTGTTGCCACTCACAATCGTTGGCATTATCGATGCGTCGATCACGCGCAGGTTCTGGAAGCCGTGAACGCGCAGGTCACTATCCACCACAGCCATGGCATCCTGGCCCATCTTGCAGGTGCCGACAGGGTGGTACTCGGTCTCGGCAGTGGCGCGGATAAACGCGTCGATATCTGCATCGGACGCCTTCGACAGCCCCGGTGCAAATTCACCGGACATAAACTGGGCTAAGGGTTTTTGGGCGAAAATTTCGCGCGCAATCTGTGTGGCCGCCCGCATGACTTGAATGTTCCCGTCGGTCGCCAAGAACCGGTTATCTATGATAGGCGCTACGGTCGGATCTGCGGAGGCGAGCCTGACCTCGCCGCGGTCGGTGGGCCGCAAATTGCAGGCGTGAACCGTTACACCGTGGATCCCGGTGTCTTTCATGCCCGCTCCCAGCATCATCGGAATAAAGTGCATCTGCACGTCCGGACGCGCATCGCTGAGATGCGTCGATACAAAACCCCCGGTTTCGGCGCCGTTCGTCGTGCCAGGTCCGGTCTTGTTCCAAAGATACTGCAACAGCGACTTTATTGCCCGCGAACCACCGCTCGACCCGGCCATGCTGATCGGGTCCTTGGTCGTCGCCAGCACCGACAGGTTGAGGTGGTCTTGAAGGTTTTTTCCGACACCCGGCAGGTCCAGAGCAACATCGATACCAAGGCTCGACAGTTCATCGGCCGGTCCGATGCCCGATATCATAAGGATCTGCGGCGTCCCGATCGCCCCTGCCGAAAGCAAGACCTCCTGATCGGCAGCGACCTCAATCACTTCACCGGCGCAAAGGTATCTCACGCCTGCAACGCGATCCTTGTCTATAACCAGCTTCAGAACGTGCGCTTTTGAAACGATAGACAGGTTCGGACGCGCCTTCGCAGGGTTAAGATATGCAACGGCGGCGCTGCACCGTCTCGCGTTCTTTTGAGTGACTTGAAACCGCCCGAAGCCTTCTTGCGTCTCGCCATTGAAATCACGGTTCGAAGGCATCCCAGCAGAAACAGCCGCGTCGACAAAGGCGTCGCTCAAGGGATGGGTATGGATGCGGTCCATAACGCTCAAAGGACCAGAAGTTCCATGATAGCCGGGATCTATGTCCGCCCCGGAGTTGCTTTCAGACTGTATGAAGTAGGGCAGAACGTCTTCATACCCCCAACCCGCATTGCCTTGATCGCGCCAGCTGTCGTAGTCCTCCCGCTGGCCACGGATGTAGACCATTGCGTTTATTGCGCTCGATCCACCGAGGACCTTTCCACGAGGGATCGGAATGTTCCGATCGTTTAGGAATGGTTGCGGGGAGGTCTGATAGCACCAGTCGGTCTTGGGGTTGTCTTTGACCCGACCGATGCCTGCCGGCATGTGAATGAATGGGTTCTTGTCTTTGTCCCCCGCCTCCAAAAGCAAAACTCGCACATTGGGATCTTCGGTGAGGCGGTTGGCCAGAACGCAACCAGACGAACCTGCTCCGACGACGATATAGTCGTATGACTTCACAATGGGTCACCCTCGGTTTCGGGTGACGTCGGCACGCCGAGATATGCGCACACCGCTTTGCTGAGCTGCTTGGTAAATTCGGGATCGTTGGTCAGCAGCGTGCAGTCTATCGCCTCGGCCGACGTGGGATCGCCGGAGCTCTTGGTCAAAGCTGACAGAACAAGCGCGCCGTTTATCATTTGGACCGCAAACGCCGCAGCCGCATCCGGATCGGGCAGCGAGAGCTCGCCCCCGCGCGCGCGCAAAAAACGCGCCAGGGCTGCGCTTGTGGTTTTGCTCACATGGCCAAAGGGGCGATAGTTTGTTTCGCCCTGGGAGGTCCTGCTCAGGGCAGCGCAGTAGATGCCTTTTCGAAGATCGAACCACTGCGTCATCTTATCGATGATCATCGACAGAGCCAGATCCGTCGGGACGCGCTCCCACCGCTCTGGCGCAAAAAGCTTTTCAACGCCCGCAACGCCTTCCTCCACGCTGGTCGCCAGCAGGAAGTCAAAGAAAGTCTCTTTATCTCCGAACCTTTCGTAGAAGGTGCCGACCGAACAGCCCGCTTCTTTGGCAACATCGCTAATCCGCACCCGGTCGTAACCGTTCTGCTCAATGAGCTTGAGGCCGGCCTTCAACATGCGGTCCAACTTCTTGCGGCTTCGCTCCTGAACTGCGGGCGCGATTTCGACCACATTGACCGATCTCGTAAGTGGGCTCATCGGCTAACTGCTTTCATCATTGCTTTCACGACGCTTCATTTCACTCTGTCCGGGTCCAGCGATAAAACTTGAACCCAAACTTTGGTTCAGGTTACTTATCCCTCGAATCACGCAGACGCAAGTCGAACTTTGACGGCGACGAAATTGCACCGTCGAAACCCGGCCTATGAAGATGCAACTGGGCAGGCATCCCATCATGTCTGGATATCAAATGATGAAAGAGAGACACTAATGAAACCGGCGGAAACTCTAAGGAAACCAGCGTCTTCCCACGTGGTGAAAGCGCATCGGGACACGCTCAGTTCGGTGAGAGAGGGAGACAGAATGGACTTCGCAGACGCCCTGCGAGGTTTCATCGACTCAATTCCAAATGCGGAGTATCGGGCCGAGAACGGACGAGTTATCTGGAGCATGGCCAGTTACGATTTCCTGAACCAAGAAACAGTTCCGGATACGGTCAACCCGAGCCTCTGGCGCCAGGCCCAGCTCAATTCGATCCACGGCTTGTTCGAGGTGACGACCGGCGTCTACCAAATCCGCGGCATGGACATGGCCAACATGACAATTGTTGAAGGAGATTCAGGGATTATCGTCATTGACGCGCTCACCTCCATCGAAGGCGCCGAAGCCGCCTTGGCGCTTTATCGCAAGAACAGAGGCGACCGTCCGGTTAAGGGTCTGATCATTACCCACACGCATGCCGATCATTGGGGGGGTACATTGGGCATTGCACCCGAAGATGCATTCAGGAGCGGCAAAACACCCCTGATCGCGCCGGATCAGTTCATGGAAAACGCGGTGTCAGAGAACGTGATCGCCGGCAACGCAATGCGCAGACGCTCGCAATACCAGTTCGGCCAACGGCTGCCCGCAGGTGAGCGTGGACATGTCGACAACGGTCTTGGCAAGACATTTGCGATTGGACGGACAGGATTGGTTGAGCCCAACGACCTGATCCGGAAAACAGGCGAAACCAGAGAGATCGATGGCGTTCAATTTGAATTTCAGTTGGCGCCCGATACCGAAGCGCCAGCAGAAATGCACATCTTCATGCCTGCGACCGGTGTTTTGAACCTTGCTGAGAACGCCGTGCGCAACTTCCACAATCTGCTGCCCTTTCGCGGCGCGCAGGTACGCAATGCGCTAAACTGGACGAAATACATCTCAGAGGCATTGCAGCTGTGGGGCAACGACGCAGCCATCCTTATCGGACAGCATCATTGGCCGCTTTGGGGCAACGCCGAAGTTATCGAGTATCTCGAGATACAAAGAGACCTCTGCAAGTTTACGCACGATCAGACCCTCCGAATGATCAACAACGGCAAGACGCCCAATGAAATCGCGGCAACGCTTCGCCTGCCAAAATCAATTGACGAAAAGTGGTATGCTCGTGGCTATTATGGAACCATTCAGCACAATGCAAAGGCTGTCTATCAGCAGTATATTGGATGGTATGACGGCGTTCCTGCGCATCTTGATCCTTTGCCCCCTGTTGAGGTCGGCAAAAAAATGGTCGCCTATTTGGGTGGAGCTGATGCGGTTGTCGCCAAGGCTCGTGCAGATTTTGAGAATGGCGAGTATCGTTGGATTGCGCAAGTTCTGAACCACGTCGTTTTTGCCGATCCCGATCATCTTGGTGCGCGAAATTTGCTCGCCGATACTTACGAACAGTTGGGATACATTGCCGAATGCGCAAGCTGGCGAAACGCGTATCTATTTGGCGCGCAGGAATTGCGGGAAGGTGCCGGATCCCTGCGGGGGCCTACATCCGCGTCCAAACAAACGCTTATGGCTTTGACCACCGAACAGCTTTGCGATTTCCTGAGTGTCCGCCTTCAGAGCGAGATGGCCGAAGATCACCGCATAACAATTAACCTATCTTTCACTGACCGTGATGAGGAGTTTGTTCTCAACCTACAGAATGCCACGCTGACTTACGTTTTTGGCATCCAGTCATCGCATGCAGACTTGTCGTTAACCATGACCAGAGACGTCTTTGATCAGCTCCTGTCGAAATCCCTGGAGTTTGAGGACGCGATCTCAGCCGGTCAGGTTTTGTCCCGTGGCCGCGTCAGCAAGTTCGCAGACTTTTTCCGCTTGTTGGTTCAACCAAGTCCCTACTTCGCGATAGTTGAACCGAACCTATAGTGCGAGTGAACAGCCCCGAAACCCGAGGCCAGGTTAGGCACCAATCGGACGCCACTCCAGTCAACCTTGCCTGGATTGAAGCAAGTGAGGTGCTCCCCATTCCTTGGACAGGATCTGGCGTTTATTAAGCTCTGGTTTGCTCCTACTGATCGGTTTGGGTTCTTCGATTTGCAATGAGTAGACCACTGCCGGTGGTCGGCCGCCAAGGGCATTGTGCGGGCGACGGTGATTGTAGGACTCCATCCAGTTTCGGACACCGGCGCGTGCCTGCGATCCGGTGTCCCAAGCGTGCAGATAGACGCACTCGTATTTCAGGGTACGCCACAGGCGTTCGATGAAGATTTTATCTAAGTATCGACCTTTGCCGTCCATTGAGATGCGGATGCCGGATCAGCGGAGGCAATCTGTCCAGCCAAACGACGTGAACTGAGATCCTTGATCGCTGTTCATGATGTCGGGAAGTCCGAACCGATAGATCGCCGCGTTCAGGGCTTCGACGCAGAAGTCGGCCTCCAGCGTGTTCGATATCCGCCACGACAGAACCATCCGGGTATGCCAGTCCATGATTGCCACCAGATAGAGGAACCCGCGACGCATCGGCAGATAGGTGATGTCCACGCACCAGACCCGGCTTGGCCTGCCCACACGCAGCCCGCGCAGCAGATAGGGGTAAGTCTTGTGCCCGCGTCCCGGCTTGCCCCCCTCTCACACATGCATGCATGTGTGAGAGGGCAACGGGATGTTGGGGTTCTGGTAGGTCGGCATGAGGCACATCAGCCGCATGAGCCGGCGGATGCGCTTCTCGTTCACCGCATGGCCTTCGTTGGGAAGGTGCCACGTCATCTGGCGAACGCCGAAGAACAGCGTCTCCAGAAACTGCACGTCTATCAGCCGCATGAGGTCGAGATTCTGCTTCGTCTCACCCTGCGCCATGTAATAGAACGACGATCGCGGGACCTGTAGCGGCGCGCGCTGCTGGCCAATCGACAGGTCCGGATGGTCGCGCTCGACCATGCCGCGCATCATTTCCGCCCCAGGGCTTGAGCTTTCTTTCCAAAAAAGAGTTGGCCACCGCCAGTTCTCCGATCTTGGCATGCAAGTCCCTGATCTGATCCTCACCGATCACCGGCGCTTTGCGGCTGCCGCGCTCAAAAACACCGGACGCGCCATCCAGCAGTGCGCGTTTCCATTTGTTAATCATCGTTGGATGCACGCCGAACCGGCTCGCCAGTTCCGACACGGTCGCCTCGCTATTCAGCGCCTCCAGTGCCACCTTGGCTTGAACTCTGGCGCATGCTGCTTTCCTTTCGACATCTTCGATCTCCATCGTGGTGAAGATCAGCAGACAGCCAATTAGAGCTTATGTCAGTGTCCAATTTTCAGGGGGCACCTCACTCCGAAGAGATGGAGGGCAAGCTGCACGACCGAAAGCTGAAAAGCCACAGACACCGCAAGGGAAAGCGGGGTAAACCGCTGACCGAACAGGCGAAGCGCAGCAGCCGAACCAAATCCCGTGTGAAGGTCCGGGTCGAACACATCTTCGGCGCGCAGGCCAACGACATGGGCGGGACCTTGGTGCGCACTACAGGCCTGGTGCGTGCCAAGGGCAAGCATCCGGTGTAGGCCGCGGCGAGATCAGCGCGCGTGCCGAAGGTCCATTTCGATGAGTTCTCGCAGGGTTTCGATCCCGAACGGAGTGAATGCGATGACGCTATCGTCGCAAAGGCCGTAGACCCAGATCACACCATCTTCGATTTCCATATCAATGGCGAGATCGAAGATCCGATTAGCTGTTTCTCCGAGCTCAGCAGCAACGCGGTCGATGGTCTTAGGGGAATACACCTTGTTCAGCTGCATGGTCACGCGGCCTGTGCGAGGGAGAGGGCTTTCCAATTCCAGGGCAGAAGTTCATGCACGCGCGAGACGGGCATGTCGGGCAGCCGGGCGAGGACATCGGCCAGCCACGCCTGCGGGTCGATGTCGTTCATTCTAGCGGTGACGATGAGGGTATACATGGCGGCGGCACGCTGCCCGCCGCGCTCGGAGCCAATAAAAAGCCATGACTTTTGGCCCATAGCCAAGCCACGCAGAGCGCGTTCGGCTGCATTTTTCGTCAGGCAGATGCGCCCATCATCGAGGACTGCCGCGAAGGCCCGCCAACGGCCTTCTTTTTCGAACATGTAATTGATCGTCTAGGCCACCTTGTTGTGTCTGGGCAGTTTTTGCGCGCTCTTCCTGCAGCCATTCATGGAGGCCTTTCACCAATGGGCGGGACAATTTCTCGCGGGCTGCAAGACGGGTGTCTGCATCCAGCCCATTGAATTCACACTCGATGTGAAAGATGGCGTCGATCCGTTTCACCGCTTCCAGTGCGACCGGCGAAATCTGATGGGCAGGTTTACAATTGCGCAAGTTGCCCGCCAAGTCTGCCAGTTCGAAGAACTTTCGGCGGGCCTGTGCTCAGCACAGCGCACTGGTCACGGTGCCCGCATCACGGTCAGCGCGATGAAGATCGTTGTATCCGCCATAGGCGTCGGCCTGCAGCACGCCTTGCCATCCGGCGAGATGCTGATTGAGATTGGTTGCCGCGCGATCCCGGGAGAAGCGGAAGATCGCGGCCGATGGCGCGCCACCATTCCAGCGCTGGTCATCGCGCACATAGGTCCACAGACGGGCCTTTTTCGCGCCGCCCCGCGCCAGAAGCGGCACGGTCGTGTCATCACCATGCAGGCAACCAGCGGCACGCACATGGTCCTCGATCAGGACGTGGATTGGCTGCAACGCGACAGTGGTATGCCCGACCAGATATGCAAGGGTCGACAGGTTCAGCTCGACACCTTCCCGCGCGAACCTCACGGCCTGCCGGTTCAACGGCTGGTGCTGGCGCTCGCCATTGTCCTCGGACCAATGGCGGACAAAGGCTCGCTTCTCAAAGACGAGCATGGCGATCAGGCTGGGCCCGGCCCATCCACGCGGGATCGCATGGAACGGGCCTAGTGGCTGGCTGATCTTCTCGCAGGCTAGGCAGGTGAACTTCTCTCGCACGGTCTGGATTACCTTCCACTGCCGCGGGATCACCTCCAGCGTCTCGGTGATATCCTCGCCCATCTTCACAATACGATCCGAACCACAGCAAGAGCAGGTGTCAGGAGCCTCGACGACGACCCGCTCGCGGGGCAGGTGATCGGGGAACGGCTTTCGCAGAGGATGGCGGCGCGTGAAGGCGCGCACCGTGCTGGCCTTTGCAGCCAACTGCTCTGCAGCCACGGCGTCCTCGGTGGTCCCCTATTCCAATTCCTCAAGCTGCAGTTCCAGTTGATCGATCAGCCGCGCGCGTCGTTCTGACGAGATGCCGTATTTGTCGCGGCGCAGTTTGGCTATCTCGAGCTTGAGCTCCTGGATCATCGCTTCCGAGCAGGATTCAACTGCGCGGGTATGTGCCAGCTCGCTTTCCGCAACATCTGCCCTGGCCTCGGCGGCGGCCGGGGCAGTGCGTAATTTGGCAAGTTCGGAGGCGGCATCAGACATGGCAAATATTTAGCAGCCGAGGCCGCAGAACGCCAATAAACAGGCCTGCTGGCGCAATCTGCCCAGCTGTTTCAGGGCGTTGCGTCCAGTGTGGGTTGTGCCAGTCAATGCCCTCCAGAAGATAGCCCAACTGCACCGCCGAGATCTGCACCGCTTCGCCCGAGCGGCTCACCGGCCAGATGAACTTGCCCTCCTCCCGGCGCTTCAGATAAAGCGATATGCCCACGCCATCATGCCCCAGGATCTGGACCAGATCGCCCTTACGGCCTCGGAAGCAGAAGATCTCGCCCGCATGACGTCAAAATTGCGGCGGCCAGTCTCTATGCGCCGGAGGACAACAACCCGGCTGCAGCCCGGATGTTCGGCGATGCCCGGGAAGGGATCGAGGAGCTGACCATCCGCGCGGCCCGCGACACCTATAACCTGCCCGGCGTCAGCCGCGCAGGGCTCTCGCTCGTTCAGTGGCGCTGCCTCCTGCAAGCCCTGATCTGGCAGGAAAGCCGCTTCCAGATCGGGGCGCGCTCCCCCGTGGGAGCGTTCGGTCTCACCCAGATCATGCCTGGAACCGCAGGCGATCTCGGGATCTATCCGGCCTATTACGATGACCCCTACCTGCAGGTCACCGACGGCGCGCGATACCTCGCGCAGATGCTGAACATGTTTGATGGCAACATCATCCACGCGCTTGCGGCCTATAACGCGGGTCCGGGTAACGTGCAGAACCACGGTGGCGTGTCGGCCTTCGCGGAAACCCAGCACTACGTCGTGGTGATCCCGCAGCAATTCAACAGCTACCTCGCCGTCGTCGGCGGCATCGATGCCCTGGGCACAATCGACCCGGTGTGCTTCTCGCCAATGCGAGTTTCGGCCTCTTGGCCCATGGTGCAGGCGTCTATGGGGATTATTCGCTGGTCTCGGTCCGTTCGGCGGCTTTGCGGGTGCAGGACATCATCACCCGCATCGGCGAGACCGAAGACTTGCACGAGGCGATCGCGCTCAACACCTATGCCCGGGCCGAGCTTGCCCGGCTGGTCGCAATCCGGATCCGGATCAAGGCGGCGCACACGCAGCCACTCAGCGAGGAACAACTCGCTATGGCAGCGGCCCAAGCTGCCGAGCGGCAATGCATGAATTTCAATCAGGAGGATTTGCAGTGATCGCGCAATTTACCCGTTCCATTTTCACCAGTGCGGCGGCCGCAGCGCTTGCCTTCAATCTCACCGGACCCGTCGCCGTACAATGCGTTCCCCCGGTCGACACCCAGAACATCGCTCAGGAAATCCGTCAGCTTCAGCAGATGTTGCAGGATTTCGGGCTCCAGACCGATCTTTTGCACAATGCCCTCGAGCAGCTCGACATGCTGCAAAGCCAGCCCAATCAGCTGAACGAGATGTATCCCTCCCTGACCGGTCCGCGCAGCATCCTCGGCCTTGCCATGGGCGGGGATTTGGACGACCTACTTGAGGCGAATTTTGAAGATATTCCCGATCTGATCCGGGGCATCCAGGCGGGCGCCTGGAGCAGCCTCATCGGCCCTAATGCAGGCCCAATGCGCACCCAGATGGAAGCGGCGCTGGCAAGTGCCGGTGTTGGCGAAGACTCACTGCGCGAGATTGCCACCAGCGGCAATCCCGGCGCGGAAGGCGTCGCCACGCGGGCAACAACCGGTGCCGTCATGTCCGCCGCTGCCCAGAGCAGTCATGCCGAGGCTGAACAGTCCGTCGAGCGGGTTGAACGTCTGGTCGAGATGATCCCGGATATGGAGGACCTGAAAGCCTCCATGGACCACAATACCCGCGTTACGGCAGAGCTCGCCATCGCCATGACACGCATGTGGGGGTTGGAAGCGATCCAGACCCTCGGCGCGGGCAATGTCGGTGTGGTCGATGCCGCCACCGTTGCCGAAGAGCGCCGGTACATGGACTTCACCTTGCCGGAACTTCGACCATGAGTGGAGCAATGGGGATGAACACACGCGAGCTCGTCGAGGAGGAGCTTGTTTATGGTGCCCTGCGCCGTGAACAACTGTGGAGGATGATCGGCATCGGTGGCGCGGGCTGTCGCGCTGATGGTCGAGGCTCCGCCCCCAGTCGTTGTGCCCTATGATCCGGCAACAGGCATGGCGCTCCCGAACGCTTGGGTCAAAACTGTGTCCCACGCCGAACGACCCGCCGTGATCGAGGCGCAAATCTACCGCTATATTTATGAGCGCGAGACCTACAATCAGCTCGACACGATCTGCGTGTGCGCCGGGTTCTGGCACAGTCATCCGGTGCCGCCGAGACGAGCATGGGCGCCATATGGACGTCCGGGCAGGAGATCTATCCGCGGGCGTGGTACGGCGCATCAGCCGAAATGGCCGTCGAAATCGCCTCGATTAAGCTGATCGGCGAGAACCGGGCGCAGGTGCGTCTCAGGAAACGCCTGACCAGCCCCCAAGGTGTGCAGGACGGATCGTTCACAGCGACGCTGATGTTTGCGTTCCAGTCCGAACGGACCCTCTCGATCGACGATGTCTAGCAAAACCCCTTCGGCTTCACTGTCACTCAATATGCAATCCGATCGGACCGTTCCGAATGACCCGTGCACAAATTTCCACCCTTTTGGCCGCGGTATTCTCGCGCTCACGAGTCCTTCGGCTTTGGCCGAGACGACACCATGTCCCGGCTCCCATGACAACCGCGTCCGAGTAGCGACTTGGACCAAGGGGTAGGTTTACCGCGTTGTCACGACCCTGACCCGAATTCCGCGACCAACATTGGCTCGCTCGTGCCGTACTTCGTAATGGTGTTCCGAGCCGAGGGTGTTGTGGGAGCAACGCCCCTGATCGTGCGGGGGATTTCAGGGAACCCGATGGAGGCGGCCGCGCCCGCTGTAGTAGGCGGGTCGACCAGGATAGTGCGGGGGCTGTTCAACACCGCTGGCGTGAAGGACAGGTCCAGGATCGGCGCGCGGACCACTGGAGAGGCGATTGGGCGTGGTGTGGTGCAGAGTCCAGCGGTTGTTCGTGCATCGGCTACGACAGCCAGTGCACAGGTGGCGAGGATTCCGGAGCGCGCGAAACGGTTGCACCGGTGATGGATTGGATGGGATACTATCTATATTCAGGTAATAAAGTGACGTCATGTGCATTATCGATGCAACTTAAAATCGCTCTTTGGCGCGCGCTGTCGGGTGTTTTGAGGCGGTGCGGATTTGGTCGAATTGAAGCGCGTTGGGACTGGAACGACTCAAGGCCCTTATCAACCCTGCAACCGGAGGTCTTCATTCGTGTCCCGCCGCGCAGTTCTGGTAATTGGTGAATTTAAGGTCAGCTTGGGGAGAGGGTAGCATGGATCTTTACTCGTCGTTCATGAATTATGTTTTGACAACTCACTGATCCGATAACCAGTGAAAGTGTACCTTGCCTGCTATGGCTGCAAACCTTGTCGCATCGCCGTGGGCCGTGGACGATATCGATCCACTGGTTCAGAAAGCAGAGGATGTCGCGCCCAAGACACGCGGCCGCTATAAACCCCGCGCGAAAAAGATATTCCAAGTCATCCATCGCATGTCGGCGCGCACCAGTCTCATTGTGGTGGTGCCGGTTCCGGTGCCACAACTTAGTTCCGGAACATCAAACTCCGGTTACAAATGCGCCTGAACACGTTCAAGCGTGGCCTTATAGGTTGCGCGATTGCGTATGAGCTTACCGAAATAGCGACGCGCGAAACGGCCCCGAAATGTGCGGCTCGTCAGTCATAGGAAGAAGTCTAGCGGCTATGTCTCATCAGAGCCCAATTGAATTGTCGTGTCATCCACAAAAAATGCCACTGGGATATCAAGGTTGCGCGGTGCGGGGCCCTTCCGAATACGCCCTGCCGCATCGTAGTGGGACCCATGACACGGGCAGAACCATCCTCCGAAGTCACCAGCCTCACCCAGCGGTACGCAGCCAAGGTGTGTGCATATGCCCATCTGAACCAGCCAGACACCATCCGCCGACAAAGCGCGGTTTTCATCGCGAGCATCTGCATCCGCAGCCAAATTGGCATTCTGGGCCAACTGATCGGGTAAGTCTGACAGGTCTGCCGCACGAGCTTCGGCGATTTCCTCTAAAGTCCGGGCGCGGATGAAGACTGGCTTGCCCTGCCACTTAATTGTCAACTGGGTTCCGGGCTGGACGTCACTTACGTCAACACGGGCTGTGGAGAAGGCCAGGACATCGGCAGACGGATTCATCTGGTTCACAAGGGGCCAGACAGCAGCGCCGGCCGCAACCGCGCCTGCACCAGCCGTTGCGAAATAAAGAAAATCGCGGCGCGTTTCCAAAGGTTCTTCAACGATCGACATGAGCTTTGCCTCCCGCGTGTGGGGCCGAAACCCCAGTCTTGCCGTTTGAGACTCTGTTGACCATCCGGTTAGCAAGTATCGCTTGCCCCATTCTCAGCGGGTGCAAAACTGATCTCGGCCACATGAAATCGACCATGGGAAAAAATAGGAAAAGCGAAAGTGTCAGAAGAAAGTTCATGCTGGAGTCTCCTTTTCCACTTGAACATAGCCGGTTAGGCACGCGCTCCACGGTGATAAAGTCACCATTCCAACGGGATTTACCTGAAATTCTCAGAGTGAGATGCTAGTTGACGCCAATTTCGCCTGATTTCGCTTACTGATCCCGCGTTTGCATGGCGCTAGATCAGAGCGCTTCAAAAAGGATAGAAAATGGTCATCGGACCATAAAGGATGCAGTCCACCGGGCCAATGAGCAGTGAACTGACTGGAAACCATTGCGAACAGTTTCGACTTAGCACTGATCGTAATATAGTCGTCGCGGAAGCCTTCACGTCATGTGCTCTTGATGGATAATTGCCCACATTCAAGCGCCTTGCAGTATCCCAAAATGGGCGTTGCTGCTTTTCCAACAGTTGAGCATGGGTCGCTTCGATGTATCTTGTAGTCTATCGAATGCCCTTTTTCGCAACGATGAAACGGCTGGGTGGGCGTGAAGGGTAGTCGCCATGCTCAATGATTTTAAAGCCGGCATCAGAAATTTCTTGTTGCAGAGAGACCGTCTTCAGGAACGCTAGTTTTGGTGCTTTCCCCAAAAGCCTCAGAGCACCGACCAAAGGCTGCAATACGCGGTAGCGGCCTCCAAGACAGGGGGTTTTCGAAATAAACAAGCCACCGGGACGCAAACGGCGAAAGACCTCGGCAATGACGGCTTGTCGTTCTGGTAGAAGGTGCAGAACATTGAAGGCAAGGACCGCATCCAACGGTTCCATTGGCAAGGAGTCACCGCCCATGTGTGAGACGTGAAATACCACATTCTCAATCGCTGCCTGAGCCTGCTTTTCCCGCGCAATCGCAATCATCTCAGCTGACGTGTCAGAGGCTATGTAGTGCCCGACTGAAGGTGCAAGAAGCAGCGCGGTCGAGCCAGTGCCACAGCCAAATTCCAGAACTTGGTATTCGGGCCGAAGATGCGCGCGAACATGACCCAGTGTGGCTTCATATGAAGCAGGGTTGCGGACAGCCATCTTTTCGTAGCGGCGGGCAACGCGGTTCCAGAAGATTGAAGAGTCATCGCTTTTGGACATAGACAACTTCCTTGTCTCTTGTGTCTAGAGCATTGCCTACTTTGGAATGTGCAGCATCAAGTTGTTCCGGTCGGAAGCCTTGAACCCGAGACATCACACCCCTGGCAAGCGCTTCGAACTTTTCAATATAGGTCAACTTGGAAGCCCCTCATAAGTTTACTTCTGAAATGAGCATGAGCTTGGCGATCCTTATGAAGTTCGTTGCAAAGTTCTAAACGCTTCAAATTGCGACAAAAATACCTGGCCTGTGAGTTCGGGCAAAAAATGCGCTCTTTTGAGCCGATCCATCACGGGACCTTTGACCTCGGACAGATGCAATTTAACGTCCATTTCACGAAGCCTGTCATTGATGGTCTCGAGTGATTCCAGAGCGCTCAGGTCGATGTCGTTGATTGCTGAACACTGCAGGATGACGTGGCGGATGTTTTTATCACCCGCCACTCGATTGTGAATCTTGTCTTCCAGATAACGGGCATTGGCGAAATACAGACTCTCATCAACGCGCAAGGAAACGATGCTTGGATCGGTGATCACGTTATGACGCAGTATATTTCGGTAATGTTCTGTGCCCGGCACCTGCCCAACTTCGGCAATATGGGGTTTTGATGACTTGTAGAGATGCAGCAAAATTGACAGCCCGACACCAGCAGAAACGCCGGCTTCAACGCCCATCGCAAGGGTGATGATGATTGTCGCGAAGACGGCTGAAAAATCAGCTTTCGAATAGTCCCAACTGCGCTTCAGGATTGAGAAATCCACCAGGCTCAGGACGGCGACGATAATGGTCGCGGCCAGCGTGGCCTTGGGGAGGAAATAGATCAACGGGGTCAGGGCCAGAGCGGCGATAGCCAAACCGACGGCGGTGAAGGCCCCTGCGGCGGGGGTTTCGGCCCCGGCATCGAAGTTGACGACAGATCGTGAGAATCCACCAGTCACGGGGAAGCCACCGGTCAGCGATGCCCCGATATTTGCGGCCCCAAGGCCGATCAGTTCCTGGTCGGGGTCGATGCGCTGGCGTTTCTTGGCGGCAAGGGTTTGGGCCACAGAAATTGACTCTACAAAGCCAATGATCGAGATCAGAAACGCAGGAAGCAGAAGCTGGCCAAGCAGTTCAGGCGAGAACGAGGGGAGTGTCAGGGGCGGCAGGCTCTGCGGCACTTCGCCGACGATCCTGACGCCCTTGTCTGCCAGCCCAAACGCCCATACCGCAACTGTCGTGGACACGACGACAGCAACCGGACCAGTTTTCACAAGAAAACCCGAGACCCGATCTGACAGGCCAAACCGCTTCAGCAAAGGTTTCAATCCCTTGCGCACCCAGAACAGGAAACCCGTCGCAAGGATGCCGATGATGGCTGTTCTCCAGTTTGTCTCGGCGACATGCTCGGTGAGCGACATGACCAGTTCCAGCAGATTGTGGCCTTCGGCATCAATCCCGAGGATGTGTTTGATCTGGCTGGCGGCGATGATGATGCCCGATGCGGTGATAAAACCCGCAATGACGGGGTGAGACAGAAAATTCGCGATAAATCCAAGGCGGAACAGCCCCATGGCCAGCAGGATCAGGCCGGACAGTCCGGCCAGCGAAAGTGCCGCAACCGCATAGCCCATCGACCCCTGTTCGACGATATTGCTGAGCGCTGCCGCGGTCATCAGGGAAACCACCGCAACGGGGCCTACCGCCAAAGCGCGGCTGGTGCCGAACACCGCATAAAGCATGATCGGCGCGATCGATGCGTAAAGCCCCGCTTCGGGCGGCAGCCCCGCCAGAAGCGCATAAGCCAGCGACTGCGGTATCAGCATGATGGTCACGATCAACGCGGCCACAAGGTCGTTTGACAAGGCAGAGCGGGTGTAATCCCGCCCCCATGTCAGAATGGGCAGGTAGCGCGTCATATCGGTTTTCATGGTATTCTCTGGGGGTTCGAGTGCCCCCCGCACAGGGTGCGCGGAGGCTTTGATGGTGGTCTAGTTGACGGTTACCTTTTCAGGTTTGGCCATCCATTCGCGGCCCTTCAGCATGCCTTGCCAATAAATCGGGGGCAGCAATTTCTCTTTCAGGAACCATGCCGCGCGGGAGGGTTTCGTGCCGTCGATGATAGCTTTCGGAAAGCTGGGCAGCATCGCCCCGCCATAGCCGAACTCTGCCAGAACGATCTTGCCGCGTTCGACCGTCAGTGGGCAGGAACCGTAGCCGTTATATTGCGCCACCGGCGATCCACCGCGCATATCCGCCACGATATTCTCGGCGACTATAGGGGCCTGAATGCGGGCAGCGGCCATCGTCTTGGCATTGGGCGCGTTCATGACGTCGCCCAGGGACCAGACATTTTCGTAGGTCTTGTGGCGCAATGTGGCCTGGTCCACATCGACCCAACCTGCCGCATCTGCCAGCGGGGATACGCGAATGAAATCGGGTGCTGTCTGGGGCGGGCAGACGTGCATCATGTCGAATTCCATCTCGATCCGCTCGACGGGAGTGTCTGATTTCGCCACATCGAACCATGCCTTCTTGGCGTGGCCATCCACAGCAACCAGATTGTGGAAAAAGTTGAGGGTCGCGTCGTATTTCCTGACGTAGTCCATCAGGGCGGGAACATAGTCCTTTACGCCGAACAGCACGCCACCCGCATTGTTGAACTGAATGTCGATTTTCTTGAGGACGCCGCGCCGGAACCACGCATCGCCCGACAGATACATCGCCTTTTGTGGCGCGCCTGCGCATTTGATCGGCATGGGCGGCTGGGTAAAGATCGCGCGGCCCTGTTTCAGGCCCTCGACCAGTTGCCAGGTATAGGGTGCAAGGTCGTAGCGATAATTCGACGTCACGCCGTTCTGGCCCAGCGTCTCGACCAGCCCGTCGATCTTGTTCCAGTCCAGCTTGATCCCGGGGCAGACGATCAGGCGCGTGTATTTCACCACACGGCAGCCATCCAGGACCACCGCGTTGTTGTCGGGTTCGAAGGCCGCAACGGCCGACTTGATCCAATGGACACCCTTGGGGATCAGCGATCCCATGGTGCGCGATGTCTGTTCGGCCTCGAAAACGCCGCCACCGACCATCGTCCAGCCCGGCTGGTAATAGTGGATGTCGGCGGGATCGATGATCGCGATTTCAAGGCCCGGCTTGCGGGCTTTCAGGCTTGCGGCCGCGGCAATGCCACCGGCCCCGGCCCCAACGATAACGACCTCATAGCTGGCGTCGCCCGAGTCCGTCGGGGTTTTGCCCCCATTGACGATCCGCCGGACGACACCGGCCATGTCATAGCCTGCGCCCTTGGTCGTCGCGAGGATGTCCGCAAGGCTGCGACTGCCCGCTTCGCTTAGCGACCACAGGGTCGTGGAGCGGGTGCCCGTGCGGCAATAGGCCAGTACAGGGCCGGGCAATTCGTCTAATGCCGTGCCGAAGGTCACCGCATCCGCATCGGACACCTTGCCGGAAACAATCGGCACATAGGCTGCGTCAAGCCCCGCATCCCTGGCCGCCTTTGCGATTTCTTCGAACGTGGGCTGGTCCGCGCCCTCGCCATCGGGGCGGTTGCAGATGATCGTGCGAAAGCCTGCGTCCTTCAGCGCCTTCATGTCGGTCGGCAGGATTTGCGGGCTTACGGACAAGCCCGCAGTCAGTTTCTTGATGTCCATGATCTCTCTCCCGGATCAGATCGCGTTGATCGGCACTTTGAGCATCGGATTGCCGTCCTGGTCGGTCGGCACAGCACCGGCACGCATATTGACCTGCAGCGATGGGATGATCAGTTTCGGCATGGCAAGCTGCGCGTCACGCGCGGTGCGAAAGCTGATGAAATCCTCGCGGGTCTTGCCGCCACCGACGTGGATGTTGTTGGCTTTCTGCTCTGCCACTGTCGTTTCCCATTCGATCGCGCGTCCATTGGGGCCGTAGTCGTGACACATGAACAGACGCATTTTGTCGGGCAGCGACAGAACCTTCTGGATGCTGTCATAAAGGACGCCCGGGTTCCCGCCGGGGAAATCCGCGCGTGCAGAGCCGCCGTCCGGCATGAACAGCGTATCGCCCGCGAAGGCGGCGTTTCCTATAACGTGGACCATACATGCGGGCGTGTGACCGGGCGTATACATCGCAAAGGCGTGCATGGTGCCGATCGTGTAGGTGTCACCGTCTTTGAACAGCGCATCGAACTGCGATCCGTCGCGCTGGAACTCGGTCCCTTCGTTGAACACTTTGCCAAAAGTCTCCTGAACGACCATAATTTTGTCGCCGACACCAATCTTTCCGCCCAGCTTTTGCTGAAGGTACGGCGCGGCGCTCAGGTGATCGGCATGGACATGCGTTTCGATGATCCAGTCAAGCGTCAGCCCGCGGTCCTGGATTTCTGCAATCAGGACGTCCGCCGCGTCATACGTGATCCGACCTGCGGCATAGTCGATGTCCATGACGCTATCGATGATGGCGCAATGATCGCTGTTTGGGTCTTTGACGATATAGGTGATGGTGTTGGTCGCCTCGTCAAAATGGGCTGAAACCTCGGGTTTGACGGACATATCGACAGGGTAGGTCATGTGTTTTTCTCCAGTTGATCAGGCTTGGGCCTGCGCGCGGTTAGTGATTGCTGCCTGCAGCAGTTTGGCTGCGATGATCCCGCTGAGCAGTGCAGCGACAAAGACGAGAACGTCGGTTCGACCTGTGCCCAAAGCGGGCAGCGCACCGCCTGGACAAAAACCGGCGATGCCCCAGCCGACGCCGAAGACTGCAGAGCCACCGATCAAGGGCAAATCCAGATCGCGACGGGTCGGCAATTGAAAACCCGGCGACAGGAATGGGGCAGGGCGCTTCAAGATGTAGCGATAGCCCATGAAGGTCACGACAAGGGCACCGCCCATGACGAAAGCAAGGCTTGGATCCCACGTGCCGGCAACATCGAAGAAGTTCAGAACTTTGGCAGGGTTGGCCATGCCGGAAATTGAAATCCCGACACCGAAGATGAGACCGATAAGGTAGGAGGTCAGAATGCGCATGGCTTATGCTCCCAATATGTGGCGGACCACAAAGACGGTCATGCCGGTTGTCAGCATGAAGGTGAGTGTTGCCGCGATAGAGCGTGGTGACAGTCGCGCCATTCCGCAGACCCCGTGACCCGACGTGCACCCTGACCCGAAAGTGACACCCAATCCAACGATGAAGCCACCGACGACGAGCATTGTCGTCGAGACCGGCACCTGCACTGCTGGAAGTTGTCCCGTGATGAGAAGCACTGCAATGGGACCGCTGATCATGCCGCCCAACACGGCAGCGCGCCACGACCAGTCTGAAAGGTTTGCGGGTTGCAGCAGCCCGGCCAGAATGCCCGTCGCCCCCATGACACGACCCAGCGTTGCCATGAGCAGAACTGAGGCCAGACCGATCAATGCCCCGCCACCAAGCGATTGAAACGGTGTAAAGACGGTCTCGATCATACTTTACAGGTCCGGATTCCGAATATGCGGTAAAGCGGGCAGAACTTCATTGCCGACGTCCCAACCATCACGAGGCCCGCGATGACGGAAATGATCGTTGCCGTGCTGGACGTAAACATCGTCAGACCGCTTACAAACGGAGCGGCCAGCAGGATAATTCCAAGCAAGAGGCGGAAGACCCTGTCTATTGTTCCAAGATTCGTTGTCATTTCATTGTCTCCTATAAAAGCTACATTCAATATAGCTCTTATTGGCGCAGCTCTTGGTGACATTATCACCAACCTGGGTCAGTCTGCTATGAATTATGATCGGCGAGTTTTTCCAGCCGCGCACGATACAGCAAACTCACGCTGCCACGGGCCTGTTCGATCCATCCACGACGTTGGAATTCCTGAAGCTGGCGCGAGATCACTTCGCGCGCCGTTCCAAGCTCCACCGAGAGCTTTTGATGTGTTGTCTTGACGGTGCCCTGCCCATTCGAAAGACCAAGTAATTTGTCGGCGAGCCGGACACCCATTCTCTGGAAGGCAACCTCGTCGATCATCAAAAACAGGTCGGTTATACGCTTGGAAAAGGCGGCAAATACAAAATCTCGAAACAATTTCGACTGGCCGACCAGTTCATCAAACACGTCACGCGGGACGGCAGCGGCTTGGACGGCTGATTCCGAGATGCCTTCCGCAGAATAGTTCTCAAAGGCTAAAAGACAGGCCGTTGTCAGCACGCAGCTTTGTCCGGCCTGAATGCGGTAAAGCACAATTTCGTGCCCCGTGTCGGACACCTGTTGGACCCTGACCGTCCCTTCCAACAGAAACAACATGTTTTCAGGTGAGTTTCCTGGGCCAAAGATTACAGTCCCTTTGGGAACCTCGACGATAGCACTCCGGGAAAGCAGTAGTTTTTTGATTGAGGGCTCAAGGCGTGAAAGCCCTGGAAAACGCTCCACCCACTCTTGCACATCGGTCATCGGGCACTGGTCTCCGACCTTGGCATTTCCAGCGGCGCAATCCGTTCCATCAGTTGTCCACGGTTTGACGCAATTTGCGCTATCGTGAGATCGTCCAATACGGCCATGAAAGCCGCTGTGGCTTCCTTCATCTTCCTGGACAAAATACAGATCCCCATCAGCGGGCAGGTGTTTTTCTCGGGGTTGAAACACTCGACGACGTCAAGAGGCCCTTCCGTAATCCTTACCACATCGCCGACGATGATCTCTTCGGGTGGACGGGCAAGGCGAAAGCCACCCCCGCGCCCTCGAACGGTCTCTAGATAGCCAGCCCGGCCCAGCTCATGCACGATTTTCATGATGTGGGGGCGTGAGAGGTTATGGATCTTGGCCACATCATCAACGCGGACGAGGTCAGGCGATTTGAGCGCTGCAAGCTGCAGGGATCGCAGAGCGTAGTTGGTGTAACTGGTCAGTTTCATGATGCATCCTGTTCTCGCACAACAAAGATACATTCAAAGTATTGCTTTTGTAAATAGCTTAGGGTAGCTAACCATGAAAACCACTATTTCAAATATAGGATAAACATTATGAGCCTGCGAATCGGTGATACAGCCCCAGACTTCTCAGCGGAGACAACGACTGGTCCCATCCAGTTTCACGATTGGATTGGCAATGACTGGGCGTTTTTCTTCAGCCATCCGGCAGATTTTACCCCTGTGTGCACGACAGAGATGGGTCGCACCGCGCAATTGGCCGAACAGTTTGCATCCCGAGGCGTAAAGCCTATCGGATTGTCGACCGACACAGTTGCAGAGCATGTGAAGTGGATCAATGACGTCAACGACACGCAGAAAACCACATTGCGCTTCCCGATCGTCGCCGACGCAGATCTGACGATCGCAAAGCTTTACGACATGATCCATCCAAGCGAAAGCGAGACTGCCGCCGTGCGGTCCGTGTTTATCATCGACCCGGACAAGAAGATCCGCCTGACCATGACCTATCCGATGAGTGTGGGGCGGAACTTCGATGAAATCTTGCGCGTGATCGACGCACTGCAGACTGGTGACAAATACAAGATTGCGACACCCGCCGACTGGGTTCCGGGTCAAAAGGTCATCATCCCACCGTCCGTGTCAGATGCAGAGGCCACCAAAGCCTTCCCGCAAGGCTATGAGACCATCCGCCCCTATCTGCGCACTGTGGAACTGTAGCCCAACCCTCCTAGAGATCGGAAATTACCATGACCAGATTTACCGTGCTTGCAGCACTTGCCCTCCTGATGCCGCTCGCCGTCGCTGCACAGGGCACTCCGGGGTCTCACTTCATTGAGAATTGGGATTTGGACGGAAACGGCACTGTCTCACTCGACGAGGTCACTGAACGTCGCGGCGATGTTTTTGTCATGTTCGACCAGGATGAAAACACAAGCCTGAACGCAGCAGAGTATGTGCTGTTCGACGAGACACGCGCCGCTGACATGGAAAATAACGCTGGGGGTCATGGCAGAGGCGGACAGCGCATGCAGGAAGGCCTGACTTTAGCGTTCAATGACACCAATGCGGATGGCGAAGTCTCGATGGAAGAATTTATCGCCAATTCTGCCGCTTGGATCGCTCAAGTGGATCGCGATGGCGACGGCGAGATCACCGCTGCCGATTTTGGCCCACAGGGCAACTGACAGTATTTTCTGGCGCGCGGGACCCTCTGGAGCCCGCCAATTCAACGAGGCAAACAAAATGTTTGACAGTATGACCGCGGAAACACTCGCCCGGATGCAGTTTGCATTCACGGTGTCGTTTCACATCATTTTCCCAGCGTTCTCGATCGGCTTGGCCAGCTATCTGGCAGTTTTGAACGGCTTATGGTTGCGAACACGGGACGAAACTTATCTGACTTTGTTCAACTACTGGAAAAAGATCTTTGCAGTTGCTTTTGGCATGGGTGTCGTGTCGGGCATTGTCATGTCTTATCAGTTCGGCACCAATTGGTCGGTGTTTTCGGACAAAACCGGACCAGTCTTGGGGCCCTTGATGGCTTACGAAGTCCTCTCTGCGTTTTTCCTTGAGGCCGGGTTCCTCGGAATCATGTTGTTCGGGCGCGAACGGGTTGGTGACAAACTGCATATGTTCGCAACGGCCATGGTCGCTTTTGGCACGCTGATGTCAGCCACTTGGATATTGTCTGTGAATTCGTGGATGCAGACACCTGCAGGATACAGCATCAATGAGCTTGGACAATTTGTGCCGGAAGACTGGTGGCAGATCGTCTTTAACCCGTCTTTCCCGTACCGATTGGTTCACATGGTTTTGGCCGCGTATCTGACAACTGCCCTCGTTGTGGGCGGCGTCGGAGGCCTGCACCTGTTGCGCAGCCGCGAAGATGCACCCGCCCGCCGGATGTTTTCGATGGCGATGTGGATGTTGATTGTCGTGGCACCGCTGCAAATTGCGGCGGGCGACTTTCATGGGATCAACACATTGGAGCACCAGCCAGCCAAGGTCATGGCCATGGAGGGCCATTATGACAGCCATCCAGATGGCGCGCCGCTCATCCTGTTCGGCATCCCCAATCCCGCCGAAAAGCGGATCGACTATGCAATACAAATCCCTCAGGCATCGAGCCTTATCCTGAAACATGAATGGGGTGCGCCGCTCGACGGGCTAGACACAATTCCAGACGAAGATGAACCGCCTGTGGCGATTGTATTCTGGAGCTTCCGTGTGATGGTGGGTCTCGGATTTGCGATGCTCGGCCTTGGCGCGTGGAGTTTGCTGCGGCGGATGCGTGGGCGGCTCTATGAGGATCGTTGGTTGCAACGCGCGGCCATCGCGATGGGACCAATGGGCTTTGTGGCCGTTTTGGCAGGCTGGGTCACGACTGAAGTAGGACGTCAACCGTTCACGGTCTATGGCCTGCTGCGGACCAGCGATAGTCTGGCCCCTGTTGCCGCACCCGCCGTTGCCGCATCGCTTCTGGCCTTCATCGTGGTCTATTTCTTCGTCTTTGGCGCGGGCACGTTTTATCTGCTGCGCATGATGAACAAGCCAGCCGGAACCGTACACCTTGGCCTAAAGGACGGCCCAATCCGGACAGCTGGGATTACACCCATCCTGCAGACCAACCCTGATGCAATTCCAGGCGAATAAGGAGCACTATAATGTTTGAACTTTCCTTTATCTGGGCCGGCATCATCGCTTTTGCTGTCCTGACCTACGTGGTCCTCGACGGGTTTGACCTTGGCGTCGGCATCCTTTTCCCCCTTGCCGATGGCGAGCGGGAAAAGGCAACGATGATGAATTCCATCGCGCCCATCTGGGACGGCAATGAAACATGGTTGGTGCTGGGGGGTGGAGGGCTGTTTGCTGTTTTCCCGCTGGCCTACGCGGTCATCATGCCGGCATTGTACATGCCGATTATCCTGATGCTGTTGGCGCTGATTTTCCGAGGCGTTGCGTTCGAATACCGTTGGCGGACCGAACGATGGAAGCCAGTTTGGGATGTTGCTTTCTTTGGCGGCTCCCTTGTTGCGGCGTTCATGCAAGGGATTGCACTTGGTGCATTGGTACAGGGGATCGAAATAGCGGACCGGGCCTATGCCGGCGGATGGTGGGATTGGTTGAGCCTGTTCTCTGTCCTGACCGGGTTGGCCGTCGTCGTTGGCTACGCTTTGCTGGGTGCTACATGGATCATCATGAAGACCGAAGGCAGCCTGCAGCGTCAGATGCAAAACTACGCGTGGTGGCTCGGAGCAGGGACACTTGGCTTTATCGGAGTCGTCAGCATCATGACCCCGTTCCAGGACCCGGAGTACTTTGATCGCTGGCTCAACTTGCCCGGCAGCATATTCAGTGTGTTGATGCCAGGTGCGGTTCTGGCCGCTGCATGGGCCCTGTTCACAGGGCTGAATGCCGGGAAGGATAATCAGCCATTTTTGGCGGCAGTCAGCATCTTTGTGCTGTGTTTCATTGGCATCGGGATCAGTTTCTACCCCAATATCGTCCCGCCTAGCCTTACGATCGTGGAGGCGGCTGCACCTGACAAAAGCTTGCGCTTTGCACTGGTGGGCACGGTTGTGCTGGTGCCAATGATCCTCGGTTATACCGCTTACGCCTATTGGGTTTTCCGCGGTAAAATTGACCCGGCCGAGGGGTATCATTGATGCCATCTGCAACGGTTCGAAAAATCGGCTGGTTCATCGCCATATGGCTTATGAGCGTACTCGCCCTCGGCATTGTTGCCTATGCAATACGCCTGGCGATCAACCCCTGAGCAACAAAATGGAGCGCATCGCCGGACGTGGTGATGCGCTACTTCGAACATCCCCAACGCATCAAAGGAGTATCCCAATGCGTCTCTCTAAACTGATCACTGCCTCTGCCATCGCGCTCGGTCTCGCAACAAATGCACAGGCCGATAGTCCCAATAAACTGATCACAATCCTTACAGCGCCCGAACCGCAGACCCAACTGATGGCAATGGTCCTGACCATGAACGCAATGGCTGCCGGAGCACAGGCAGAGATGCTGCTATGCGGTCCGGCGGGTGATATCGCGCTTCAGAATGCCCCTGCATCGGCGACTGCGGGCCAACCGCCCAAGGATGCCAGCCCACAAGGCCTGATGAAGATGATGATGGCGCAAAAGGGTCTCAAGGTTCAGGTCTGTGCGATTTACTTGCCCGGCAAAGGCGCTGATCCGTCAGTACTTTTGGAAGGTGTTACCGCAGCCGCACCGGACGCCATGGGCGCTGCGATCGTTGCTGACGACACAACAGTGATGAGCTTCTAATTCACCCTAATTTCTCCTGCGCCCTGCTGGGCGTGGGGGCCAATTACACCAAGACACTCCAAAAGGCACCACATAGGAATGCTCTCAAATCCCTCATTGCTTTAGACATGACGATGCTCGCGCTTGCTGCACCGATGGCCAACGCGCAGGACGCTGATGTCAAATCGCGTGGCCTTTTTGTGAACCTGACGACTGACGATACATGGTCTGCGGCTAAAGCCATCAGCTTTGCTCACGAAAAGGCTCTGAGGTACGGGCAGTCGCCAGTGGCCATCTGCTGGAATTTTTGTCTGACAAGGAAGTCTCAGCCGAACTCCTCCAGCTTGCTGCGCAGACCGACCCAAGGGACATGAATTATCTTACCGAGGAAGAATTGCGCCGATCTCGGATCGACAACCGCATGGTTCGCAGTGTTTTCCTTACCGGCTATCGCAACGGCGTCGCCGTCGCAGAAATCGTGTACGGACGCCAAGATGCGGACTACCGCCTCGAACTCTACTGCGATGACAACGCCGTACAGATGAAGGCTTTGATTGACTGGCGACGGTCCTATGCCATTGAGGCGCATCGGCGCTGGACCTTATTTGACAAGATCTCGCTCGCCGATGGAGGCGTTATCGGCGAACTCTTTCTTCGTTTCAGTGATAAACCATCTCGTCTGGTCAGCCGACGCGACTTTACGTTTCGTGACGCCTCTAGCCGCTATGCGAGCAACGCCGCCAGAGATATGAGCTTCGTACTTCCCGGTGACCTTGATGGCCTGCATCCGCGTCCACGAACTTGTTTGTAATAGCGTCGCTAGGATCAAGCGAAAGCGATGGAGCGCCTGCGGACCATTTCAACGCCGACATTCGCGCGAGCGCAGCGAAAGCCTGCTCCGTTTAAGGTTTTTCGATGCGGGCCTTAGCGCAGTTTTTCGTTTTGGTGCGACGTTGGCCCGCGTTGGGAAACATGACTAGGAGGAAGCCGTGGGGTCTGGTTGAGCCCTATGGGGAAAGCATTGAG
>Ga0307978_1000219_pt1 | contig 51180 bp, 46 predicted proteins | sample OrgLakmetage1056_FD_203151 | JGI IMG/M metagenome (GOLD analysis project Ga0307978, IMG submission 203151) | Saline water microbial communities from Organic Lake, Antarctica - #1056 | ecosystem: Environmental > Aquatic > Non-marine Saline and Alkaline > Saline | place: Antarctica: Organic Lake... | reverse complement strand
TCCAGGCCTTGGCCACGGAACTCTGGTTGGTACAGCACGGCATACGCATCCATCGGGCCAGCAGACGAAGGTAGTTGACGGCATTGAAGGATTGGCCACCCCCATTGACTTGCGCAACTAGACACGTCTTGCCCTGCGTGGGACGCACCGAGCCTGTTTTCAGTGGTATCCAGTCAATTTGGTTCTTGAACGCGCCCGTGACGGTACCGTGCATCTCTGGACTGACCCAACAATGTCCGTCGCTCCATATTGTCAACGCACGAATTTCTTGCACCTTTATATGATCTTCCAATACAGGATCTCGAACAGGTAGACTTCTGGGGTTATAAACTCGGACGTCGCAGTCCAGTAGCTCCAAAATCCGAGCAAACTCGAGAGCGAGCTTGCGACTGAACGATGTCTCGCGAAGCGACCCATACAACACCAAGATTCTTGGCGGTCGGCCAATGGGCATGTTGAGATAGTCAAACTTGGAAATCATTCCGGCTATATCGTCTTGAATCCAGTCCGATGCATCTTCTGAGCTTGTCGAGACGGCGCGATGTGCAAGCCATCCGCCAGTGTGGGTCTCTGGATCTGATTCGGTAGAGTAACCAGGGTGTGACAACGAGTCGAATGCCTCCTTATCTTGGCCACTCCAGATGTTGCTATCGGTGTCAAGTTCATCCGTGACAGCTGCGACAGCTTCAAAATTCGGAAGAAAGTTGTTTGACCTAAACATGGGCTGACCTTTCTTTGGCGCATTGAAACGGCTCGGTCTCCCGCGATGGCCATGACGGCCGTTCGTCACGAGGAAAAGGGCGCTCGAGGAGACCTTCAAAGCAAAGAGAAAGCCCATTGAAACGTACACTATTATCTCCACTCTCGATACCGAGCATGAATGGGTCCCTTCTTGGAGTAATGTGCGCGACAGCGAAGGGCCTGGTGCCTATTGAGCCAGGTTATCCGATCAGTAGATGGTGGAAGTGGAATGGTTGGGTGGATGTTGGATCTGCTGGGAAGATCGGAAAGATTCATTTCGGAGGGGGAAAAGACGGTTTGGAGTTTCGCGCCAAGAATAAAATCGGTCGACTGCAATACTGTAAGAAAAGTACATCTTACTTCATACGTATGAAGCTCATTATTTTACGACCTTTGTCGATGATTCATTCCTTTCCTCCTTGTGGAGTGCTGAAATGTAGGCTCTTACAGTACTTGTCGACTAAAACGCACCTCTAGCTACTAGCTACTGTAGATCACACACCAAGATCCAAGTGACTATACAACGCGATGGATCTACGTCTTCCGCGACTTTTCAATAGTCGTCTTGATCTCTTTCTCGGCCTGTGTGAGCAGCTTTCCTTCCTTCATCTTTTCCTTTCGTTCACTGTACCTGTTTGTAAGGTCGTCTGATGCCGGCGCCATAATGGCAGTAAACTTGGCAAACTCTTCACTGCAGTCCACAACACGCTCCCGAAAGCTAGAGTCCTTCATTCTTCCATTGTCGTCGAACTCGTTCCAGGCCTTGGCTATGGAACTCTGATTGGTACAACACGGCATGCGCATCCAGCGAGCCAATAAACGCAGATAGTTGACAGCGTTGAACGACTGACTACCACCATTGACCTGCGCGACCAGGCACGTCTTGCCCTGCGTGGGACGCACCGAGCCTGTATTCAGGGGAATCCAGTCGATTTGGTTTTTGAACGCACCCGTGACGGTACCGTGCATTTCTGGACTTACCCAACAGTGACCATCGCTCCACATGGTGAGGGCTCGAATCTCTCGCACCTTAATGTGGTCTTCCAATAGAGGGTCACGAACCGGCAAGCCACGGGGATTGTAAACTCGCACGTCACATCCCAGCAGTTCCAACAGGCGGGCAAATTCGTAGGCCAGCTTGCGACTGAAGGACGCTTCACGAAGCGACCCATACAACACCAAAATCTTGGGTGGTCGACCAATGGGCATGCTGAGATAGTCAAACTTGGTAATCATGTCGGCAATATCGTCTTGTATCCAGTCCTCTGTTTCGTCAGCTTGGTCACCATTGGCGACAGCCGACTTCAAGGCGGCACGATGGACCAACCATCCACCTGTATGCGTGTCTGGGTCGGATTCTGTGGAGTATCCAGGATGATCCAAGGAATCAAAGTCGTGTCCATTCCATAAACTAGCGTCGGTTGTTTTCGTTTCCTTTTCGGTCATGTTGGCAGTGGTAAATGCTCGGGCACGTGTGGGAGAAAGATTCGTTACTGTCGAGCTGTACAAGGTCGATACTGCCGAGGAAGACGATAAGATTAGCTGCAGAGAGTTTGCTGTTGCGACGTTGATGGTTCCAGAGGCGAATCTTAATTGGCGTGCAGTGGTGGTAACGAGAAAGAGTGTACTGGATGCGGCTCGGGTACCGAGACTGTAGCGCATCAAGCGGGGCAAACGTCAAATCAGTTGGCTTTGTAACGTTCTTGGCAGACAATTGAAAAGGCGTCGAGAATGGAGACGTAACACTCTGTTGAACAAACAAGCAAAAGGCCTCTATCTCGTCACCGTCACAAGAACTGGTCTCGTTGTCGATCGGCATCTCCTGTTATGTTCTCGTCACGCGTCGGGAGGAGAAGAAACCGGAGAAAAGAGATTTTAGGCGCCAAGTTCGAGCTCTTTTTTATCACTCCGAATTGATGATCCTCATTCCTGATGATTGAACATTCGAATTCAAATTGAGCCGTCTCGAGCGCAACGCATCGAGACGATGTACAACAAAGTTCAAGTTGCGCTTTTGACGAGCTAGACTACAGTAGAGAGCATTGACGTTGTCAGTGGTCGTCCGTGAAAGCAAGAAGTCCCTGATACGCTAATAGAGAAGTGGTTATCACAATCCCGAGATGAATCTGTCGGAGGAATCATCGGCAGCGACTGAGCAGGGGCTGCAAGAGGATTGCGCTCTTTCTCCTCCCTCCTCCAACACTACTACTAAGGATGCTACTACTGTCAATGATAAAGCTTCGTGTGAACGCGAGGAGACGCTCGATCTGAGTTCCCATGACTCTCTGGAAGGTTGCATGAACGATACAGTGGTAGTGGAAGCATTGCTACCCTCACAAGACGACGAATCGAATACTGCATCGCACCGAGTCGACTTTTCGGATGACATTGGAAAAATTGGAAATGGTTTCATGGGCGTGCTGCTGAGCCCGATTCCACACAGTGAAGATGGTCTCTCTTCCTCTGCACAAAGTCCCTTTAGTCCTGAGTCCTCTGCTCCTGTTCAGCCTTCTGAAGATTCAGTCACAGCCCTTCCTGTCGTTTCATCGCCAATGGCATCCGTTTCATCCTTGGAACAGTCTCCCGTCGTACAGAGCTCTACTCCTACTACAACTAGTTCACCGCAGATATTACTACCGCTGGAAGAAGATCAAGGAAACACCGACGATGACGACAAGGTGAACGATTCAATGACGTCTTCAGGGTCACTGGGAGAGGAAGAAATGATAAGAGCCAAGGAAGAAGTGGGCGCTTCGTCCCTGGCCTTTATTGAACGACTTCGGGGAGCTGCATTTCGGCGGAAACTAAACTTGACGCGTTCTCGAGACTCGTTGGCGGTCAAGGAGCGACAACAACGGGAAGAAATAGCAGCCTCCAAGGCATTGCAAGCTCAGCGTCGTGTATCCGAGCCTCCGCCCAGTACTCTGCAGCCAGCGGCACCTGCGGATCCCAACGCTGCCGTTGGACTGTTCAAGGCGTTGCCACTTCCAGCTTCGACTGGTTTGAAAGGACACGGTGGACTCTCGGGTGTACCCAAGGTTGGAAAGAAGCCGTCTACAACTCCCTTTTCTCCCATGCTCGGTGCACGGCGTCAGATGCGGCGGCTACTGGGGCAAGATGTGGACGAACGACCCAAGTCCTCCGCAACAACTGCTTCTAGTAGTACTGGCGGTGACTCGAATGCGTTTCGAGCGCGACTGCTTCCTCCAACAACGGGTCAGTTTGGACATGCAGGTCAAGTTGGTGTCCCCAAGGTACCCAAGCGTCCCGTGACGGTTCCAATGTCGCCTTTGTTGGGTGCACGGCGCACGCTGCAGCCCGAACCGAATAGTTCAAACACCAGCACGAATCATGCGCAGCATCGGCAGTCGGACGGAAGCCTCCTCAGTGCTTCCGTAGAGCCTACTTCGATGAGTGCTTCTGGAAACTCTGCCTTGTTTGGTCTCGACTTGCTAAAGGGCATTGGCTGGAAGGAAAACACGGCTCCTAGCGCAGTGTCGACAGCGACACCCAAGAGCAATGCTGTGTTACCTGCAGGTTATCAACCGCACAGTACTGTTCGTGCCAAGCAGCGTGCCGACTTTGAAGCCCAACGCGTCTTGAATGAGCAAATCCGACTCGAGAAAGAGTCTACATTACGCAAACTGCAGGTGGTGGCGTTGCAAAAGGAATTGCGGAAACTGCGCACCAGTCTGTGAATGGATGAATAAAGTGCTGGTACGTTTGTGTGTAGCAATACAGCTAAAGGGTCGCCTCTCCTGGGGAATAATTAGCAAAATGGTTTCAGTCTGGGACTTGTAAACTGTCGTGTTGGCGTACAGCACTGATACCGTACCGGGAATCTACTGTATGTTACCGGTAGCTTTGTCTCCTCGCCATGGTGTGTGCCTTGCGTATTCTGTGGAAAAAGTAGAAAGCCGCCTCGCGCTCTTGGCGCCAAATTTCCGTGGTAGACTTTCTACGCGCTTCATCCGTTTCGCGGCCGCACCCGTAAATCTGCGACCATTACCGCTCTGCCTGCACAACGAGACAAGAAGCACCGAACCAAGCGAGTGCTGCTACTGCCTACATCAGCCTTTGTGTTGCAGGCCATCGCAAGTCGTACTCTGCTACAGAAGCCTGCAGCGCAGCCTATCGCTAGTAAAAACGAGGTCCGGGTGAAACAACTGAACTGATCTTCAAGAGAGAGTTGAGACAGACAGAGAGAAGGTTCTATCCAAAGCTCGCAACACATGTCGACGAGTAGTCCACCACCCGTCGATCTGACTGGCAACAACGACCCAAGCGCACAGCACGAAGCAGTGCCCACGATAACTGCAGCCGCAATGCCCGTGCAGTCTTCTGCTATTGCTACTGCCGCAAGTGGACCAGATCCAGCCGAGCTTTCCTTTCTCGTGACGCACTGGTTGTCATCCTTTACGGTCCCCACTACTTCTCCAGCAGACCACGACAACGATTGGGAACAGCAAGAGGCTGTGGCCAAGATTCGACGGGCTGCCGCCGACATGGCGTCGGCCTTTGGGACTCTGGGAGCATTTGGGACTGTCAATAGAGTAAGTAGTGTGTAATGCAAAGTGGAGGGATTTATCGGAAAGGACTGTGGAGAATGACACATTGTTGTTGCCTCTTTACCTTGTATCTAACACAACCACCGACATTACTTTTTCTGTTTCGCTGAATCTATCTCCATCTCTTACTCGTCAACTGTAGCCGCGACTTGCATCGCAAGATTTCGTTTCGCTCCAATCGGACGCTCCGGACAGAAAGGCCACCTACGCGGACTTGAAACGAAAGTGGTCCAGCACGTGTCCCCCCTCGCAGTTGGCAAATTTGGTCCGGGCCGCGTCGGCTGCCGCAGAGACAGCCGATTGCGCCGCCGCCCGTGAGACTGCGGTCAACTTGATGCAGCAGGCTACGGAAACGGTAACAAAGAGTCGTCGGAATCGTTCGGGAGAAGCGGGTCGTACCTTGGGGGAAGCCATTCCTGTGGGGGATGCGGCAGCGGCTGGTATCGACGAGATGACGGATGCGATTGTACCGACCGTGGCGAGTAGCTTGCAGCCTCCGGTTCTGCTGGAGTCGTCGTCTGCGCAAGCTGGTACGAATATGGGTACTCGTGGTACCGTTACTTCTACTACGGCTACTGGTGGTGTTGCTGCGGATAAGGAGTCGTTGAATGCCAAACTTGCCAACCTGACGGCCCATTCGGCCGACACGGTTCGTCACTTTTTGAATCAGAGAACTATCTTTCGCAAAGAGGAGAGTCAAACGCAATCCCTGAAAGATTCCCTTGCCTTGCAAGAGAATACTTGGAGTGAGTTGCAGCAACAAAAGTCCCATCTCGAAGCGCAGAACGGAGCCCTGGACCCTCCAGAAAAGCTGGCCATGATGGATTCAATTCAAGAGAGCGAACAGAATTGCACCCGAGTCATGGCAACTCTGCAAAGACAACTTCAGAACCGAGAGCCAATTCACATCCTGGAGGGCGGGGTTGTCACTGCGGAAGCTGCGGCGCGGCAATCCTTTGCCGAGACCAAAGAAGTCTTGGCGAACTATCGCAATGCATCAACGGACAATCGTCTCGTGCTATCTAAGAATCGTGTGCTCTTTAACCTCGTCAATCGGCAACTTGGGATTGACCGTATGGGCGGTCGGGGTGTTCCGCGGTCCATGGGGAGACTGCGGACAACATGCTTGCCGTCCGAAACACGCAAAGCACTCTTATTTAGCCGGTTGTCTCACGCTGCCACGGTCAATACGCATCTGTCCTATCCAGTATACTGTCTCAAATTCGATCGCACTGGGCAATACTTTGCCACGGGAGCAGACGACTATCTCGTCAAGGTATTCTGTGTCGGTGGTAGTATCGCTTCCACTCGATCGTCGACTCGGCCTTCCACGTTTGCGCGGGGTCCAGTGCTGATCTATACATTGAGAGGCCACGCTGGAGTTATCAATGATATCGATGTTTCATGCGACAATAGCTTTCTGGCAACAGCATCCGAGGACGGTGACTGTCGAGTCTGGGGTTTAAAGGATGGTCGTCCCGTTGCCATTCTTCGGGGACATGTTGGTGGTGCCAACATGGTAAGTCTCTTGTCGCTTTGCACTCCATGAGGCCAATGCTAGCCAGAATTGACCCTCACAACTGTCACTCTCTCCGCCATTTGCTACAGGTTGCATGGTCAAAGCTGACACCATACAGGTTGGTTACGACAGGAGCTGATGGTCTCGCTCGTACCTGGGATATCAGAGAAGCTAGTCTGAAACGCTACGGTGCAGTTATTGGAAAGCGTCCAGAGTACCGCCACCGAGAACAGGGTAGCACGCGGTCCTCTGGCAATAACTCGGCAGATACTGCTATTCGATCTGCGTCTGTGCGTCACAATAATGGTGAAGATGCGAACACGGCGGGTGCAGAACAACAGGCGGCAGCAGTTGCCCTCCCTCCTCTTCCGCCCGCTGCCGCTGGAAATCCGCCCCCTGCGGCTGTGCCAGTGGCCGCAGCTGCTGCTGTAGGGCCAAACCAAGCTGCCGGTCAAGGAGACCAGAATGAGATTAATCCTGGTGGCTTCGTCGCGAATGATAGCATTGACGAAGGCGTGAAGCTTCTTGCTAAACTACAGCATGGTGCAGTACTTGACGAGCAAGCGCGTGGTCCAGGCACGCGCTCACGGCGGTTGGCTGTAAAGGTGATCTGCGTTGTACGCTGTCCTCACGGTGGCCATTTTGCCACTGGTTCCGATGACGGTATTTGTCGCGTATGGCAAGACGAAGAAGACCCAGCTGTTAAAAAGACGGATGAGCTGCTTTCCGACAAACCTTTCGTCAGCCCTGCACTTTTCGGTGGCACCGAAAAGCCGCATCGTAGTCCACCGATGACTCGATGTACGTTCTTTTTTGTTTGCTTCTTTCGTAACGGTGCGTGGTGGATTCATATCTAACGTTTCCTTGTTCGTGTTCTTTTGAAACGCAGTTTCGCATCAGTCGGATCGACTACTCTTGACCTTGAAAGGTCATTTGAGTGCTATTACAGATTTGCAGTACTCGAATGCCGGCGATCGTATTCTCACAGCAAGTCAGAAAGACGGAGTTGTCCGCGTGTGGTCCTGGGACTTCAATCGTACTCCATCTTCTACCTTGTTGTCTCCATCTACTCGAGACGCGTCCGGGGGTCAGGCTTCTCACATTTTGATCAAGCTGACGAACCCCAACTCGTCCAGCAGCTCGAACGGCCAAGCCACTGGAAGACGACCCAGAAGAAGCACAACTTCTTTGATTTCATGTGACGTGGCTGCGTGGCTTCCCGATGACACAAAGGTCGTGACTTCTCAGTGTGAGCTTGTGAAGCAAAGCTCAAGCGAGATTGTTGCTGGTTCACAGTTTATCTTCCTCTGGGATAGTTTGACTGGTCACTGCTTGCTCGGTATTCCTGAAGCCCATAATATGCAATGTCCAGTTGTTATTCCACATCCAACGGACGCTTCTATCCTATGCACCGCTGGTGCTGACGGCCTTGTAAAGCTCTGGGACTTGGAGACTGGACGTTGCACATTCTCGCATGAGAATATTGTTGATTTTGGACCTGTCGAAGCCAACGAGCGAGGCAAGGTCAGTGGCTACTTGGAGGGCAGCTTCTTTGCTGACGGTACAGGTTTGGTATTGACGGACGACAGCGGCCGCGTATCGGTCTTCGACACTCTAGTCCCAAAAGGAAGTAATGGGGAGGAGGCTGCAACCTGGATGAAGGAGCAGTATTTTGCGAATGATTATTACGAGCTCTTTTACGACAGTCACGGGTATTGTATTGAACGAGGCTCAGAACAACCTCCGCATCTTGCGCCTCGTGGAGTAAGATGCTCTCACTCGGGTGCTCCTTGGTCGGATGGTGTAAATGAAATGTTCAAGAAGCTCTCGGGGCCGCTACCAATCTCTGTCAGCGATGCAAGGTCGAGTCGCCAGGTGCTTCGCGCGCGAGCACATACTGCAAATGAACGACATTCAAGTTTGCGAGGAAATGTTGTTGGGCAATACGATCCATTGGCAACTATTCTGATTCGGCATGGTAAAGGATCGACCGGCAGTACTCCCTTGTTAGAAGCAAACGAGCAAGTCGCCAGCAATGAAGTCCCTCAAGCGTCCGGGTCAGGCAATACTACGGCGAGAGCAAGTGCGAATTCAAACCTCTCAAGCAATTATCGCTGGAGAGATTACGGTGATCTTCAAGACGACGAGGGGAACGACGATGATGAGCCGGACTCGGATGATGAAGAATTCCAGCTTACCGAGAGAAGGAGAGGTCCGGGTCGATCTCTCTTGAATGAATCTGATAGCGAGGACGACGAAGAGATGGAAGCAGAGCAGATGGTACCGCCGCCTCGAGCATCGGATAGAGACAGAAGCGCGGACTACAGAAGGTACTCGGAATATTACAGCTCTGAAGACGAAAATGTTGAATTCATGAGCACGAATAATGCGCCCTCTGGTCCTTTCGTTCCTGATTATGACGCTCATTTCTTTCGGATGTCCGGGTCTGCAAAGGTGCACAGGCAATGGCTTCACCGCATGGAAAGCAACTCCTCGTATGGAGGCCGTAAGAGTTACACCCCACAAGTTGGCGATTCCGTGGTCTACATACCGCGTGCACATTACGAGACAATATCAGAGTTCCCTAGTTTGCCTGCTCCATGGCAAAGTTGGCCACAGGAAGCTGTTTGGCCTGTCGTGCGATGCTGCATTCGAAGCATTCGCTACAGATTTCCTTACAAGGCTTATTACTCTAGTCAGAACAATGGAGGGTAAGTCACGCAGTGCATGCCTGTGCTTCTTCCGCGCAACTTTTTTTGCTTACACCCTTCTTTTCAGGAACGTATGCAAGAGTGTTGTCGCCGTTCTCTTTCTCGAGGTGACAGGTATCCCACAGCTTTCTCATGACCGAACGTTTGACTGGCCGAACCCGTCTTTTTTCTCGTCGGAAACCTGGCGAGGCCATACATTCGAGGTAAGTGTCATGGGTTAAACACAGGTGCATCTGATTCTTTTCTGGAACTTACACATTCTCGGTTCCGTTGAACCCAGCTGAGCGTGTTTGAGAACGACCAGACAGACTTTATCATCCCTATGGGGCTCTACACGGCGAGGTTGCAGTCTTTAGAAAGCGCTCTGAGGAACAGAGATACAACAGCTGATCTTGTGGGTATCGAGGCTTACTATGCAGACGAGGGGGCGCCAGACGATTCCGAATTCTTACCTTTTCAGGGTCTGGTGAGAGAACATTTCAACGACGACGAGAACAATGCTTTCAATGACCTCAATCTTTGCGGCAGCGGATATCGCTCGCTCACCATCGAATGGGAGGACGGAACCACAGACAATGTCAGCCCTTGGGAAGTCAACATCTCCTCCGCCTCTGGCACTGCTTGTTTGGAGCCTGACAGGCCCAGCTTGACCGACGAAGAGAAGAAAACTGTTCGTGACGCGCTCCACCATGTCAAAAGTTTGCCTTGCGTTGACCAGTATTTCCTTATAGCAGTGGACGAAAATCGTTATTCGGACTATCGCTCTAGAGTTGAGGTCCCCATGGACCTGACCTTTGTCACCAATCGCCTCGAGGCTGACTACTATGCTACAAGAGTGAATGTTGTTGCTGACGTGAAGCTAATTGCCCAGAATTCCGCCAAATACAACGGCGCCAAGGATGAGCTAACAGAGTTTGCTGACGACATTGCGGGGCAGTTTGAAGAACTTGTCCTGGCTGATACCGAACGCGAAGCGTATCGCGACTTTGATGCAGCCGTTATCTTCAACCTCCCACGAAGAGATGCGCCTGTCCAAGACAATGAAATCCCTGTAGAGACGAGACTTTCACTCCGAAGCACTAGAAACCGCCGCCCGGCTCAGGCTCGTTCTTCCCTGGAAAGCCTACCCGCACCACTAGCGGCTAGATCCAGACGATCGGGAGTTGAGCGTGGGCGCACTTCGGCACGGAGAAGTCGCGTCGATAGACCGACCCGATCAGTGCTTGAGCCTGCTTCTGCGGACGGAAGAGCACAGCGTCGTGCTGCGCGAGCGTCAGAACGGCAGCTGCCTGGAGTAGAACAAGGTCCTCAGAGAGCAAGACGTCTAGGTCATGCGCCACCTCAGCAACCAGAGAGACAAGCTAGAACTTCTTCACGGTCTCGAACGCTTCGTGGAGACACCGTAGTAGATAGCACTTCGCGTCCACAGCGACAGTCTACTCGCGCGCCCACACGAGATGGAATATACGCTGACCAGCCTTCTGATTTCGACGAAAGCGAACTGGGCTCGCCGCAGCAGCCGGAACGCCGCACTAGAGCTTCGTCGCGATCTCGGGCAATTCGTGGAAATTCCGCAGCCGAGAGTCCTCCACGGCAGCAGCGTAACTCTGCTCGAACCGCGTCACGGGGTGGCAGCTACGTTGACCAGCCTTCAGATGTCGAAGTGGAAAAGAGTTCGCCTCCAGGGCTCAGCGACGAAGACAGTGGCGACCATGTCGAAGAACAACAGCCCGCCTCAAAGCCACGGTGTCCACTACCCCGTACTGCCACCCATCCTATTCGACGCAATCGCCGTTCTAAACAAGATGAAGACTCAGATCTGGAAAGCCCGCAGGAATCAGAAAGTGAAGAAGAGGTTGTTCCTTCGGATAATGGCGACGACTTGGACTCTTCTATTGAAGCGAGAAAGAGAACGTCTCCCCGATCTCGAAACCGTAAGCGGTCAATGTCGGTTGATTCACCACGTCGTTCCTCAGGGAGGACATCGAGACAGAAGGCATATGCCGATCCTTCCTCTTCCGAGTGTGATAGTGACGTTGAGAAAGTTGCTAAACCTCCTGCAAGGTTGCGTGAACGAACGAACAAGTCAGCTTCCAAGCGACCCAAGCGTAAGTGAGACAAGTTTGGAAAACGCCCTACAAGCCACAGCCCTCTCAACCTCCTCCTCCTTTTCCTTTTTTTCAGATGATTCCCCAGACAGTCGTCCTTCCAAGAAGAAAAAGAGAAACGCTGCCCCCGTCACATCTCCCCGGCAACCGGTGAAGGTCTGGCCGGATATCAACATCAAAAGCATCACGAAAGTGACAAATACGATACTGAGTCGTTTGGTAAGTGCGATTCTTTGTTGCCTCAAGTCACTTCGTGCTAGCCTGCTCTCATGCATCGCCCTTTCTCTACCCTTGCTAATTCCAGGGTGACCTCGACGAGGAAAATATATTCGCCGAGCCCGTTGCCGATGCGTACCCTGCCGTCGCTAGAGCCTACAATAAAGCTATTGCGAATCCAATGGACTTTCAAACGATCGAAGAAGAACGTCTGCAAGTGTACCAGTCGATTAGCGAATTGCAGCAAGATTTGGTTCTCGTCTTTGGCAACTGCATCACATTCAATCAAGATGATTCGAAGTTTGGCCAATTGGCGTTGTAAGTACACACGCAGCTCCGGTTCCTTTATCACTGGCGTTCGAACCCCCCTTTTCTGACCGATGCTTGGTCGCTCTATTTTACTCACAGGTTGATGCTCGAATCGATAGACGGCATTTTCCGCGACGTTTGCAACGAGCTAGATGTCCGCTTGCCTAGACGGTGGTGAATGATGATGTAGAGCGATCTCTCCCTCTCCCCCCGAAGCGCATTCGCCTCAGGGTCGCTCCAGAGACAATGCTCTGCTAGCTAAAGACAGCTAGAGCGCTGATAGACTAAAAACAAAATGATATCAAACATTCAAGCTAAAGTATTTCGATAGCCAACAAAACACACGCGACTACTAGTCGAGTTCATTGATTTCACCCTGGTTTGCTTGTGGCGTCCTCTCCTGCTTGTTGTCACCCAACAGATCCACGGTTGCCTCTTGTGGTGGTGGTATTACAGTTTTGGCGTGGTTCACAGCCGTTTGTGACGCCTTGGCACTTTTGGGATCCGTGATTGTGGCGGCGGAGGTGGCTGGCTGATCCAAAGTGATTGGTTCGGCACTAGTAGTGTTTGGGGGAGGTGGTGCGTAAGGGGCTGCCATTGGCTGTGCGGGCGTGTCTGCGTTGGTGTATCCAAAGTCCGAAGCAAAGTCGACGCCGTCTGTTGGTACCTCGGTAATACCAAAAATGGCGCATCCCAAGCAGCAAAGAATGATTCCGGCCTATTCGAGCGTGAAAGCAAACACAGTAAGTTATGAGCAATCACCAGTCAAAGGTCTGCACACTCTACTTCATCACCACCGCATATGCACTTACCGTAAACAAAAAGGGCGAGATTATCCAAAACGCAGAAAAGCCCGCTCCTTGCAGTTTAAAGACAAACAAAAAGACGATAAAGAGCAAAAAGCCCTGCGAACAGCACTTGCCACACAGTCTCGAGCTGCTCGCCATGACTTGAGCCTTGAGTTCTTCGCGCTCCTCCTCCGTCAGGTTGCTAGCAGGCTTGTTGGCCGACTCGGTAGTGGCTGCCGCAGTCGCTGTACCATCCGTGTCGACTGCTCCGTAACCAGCGTTGCCAGTTTCTTCGTCTCCTTCCTTTTTCAAGCCAAACAAGGAAGGATCCTTCTCGGCTGCCATTTTCTGGACTTCATTAAAGGCTTGAACATTGGCGTAACAAATGAGCGCCGTCATGATCCAAAACGGCAAAAAGACCAGCCACCAGTTCCAATCCAGGCCAGCGTCAATTTGAAGCAACAACGTGACGGCAAAAATGATCCGAAAGAGACTCTTCATAATATCGTGGCGAGCTCTCATCTTTAGCTTTTGCGCCACTTCAAAGTCTGGACTGCTGGTCGAGGGAACGACCGAGTATCGCTTGCCAATCAGTTCCTTTTCCGCCGCAGTAAATTCCGAAAAGGGTTTGCCCAAGGCCGTTTCCAAGTCTTCGACCGTGACAATGCGCATGCGTGCCAAGGGCAACTTTTTGTAAAGAGTGGTTGCTTCCCATACATACATGGGAAAGAAAACTACAAACCAACCAACCGTCACGACATTATCCAACTTGAGCGCCACCAAGATTTCAAACAAGGAAATGAGAACAAATCTCACGAGTGAGAATATCCTTTTTTTCATGGGCAAGGGATCGACCCATTCTTCAGCAGGAATGTGCTCTGGTCTAGCAATAGGTCCCATGGCAATGACACGGGCGTGGTAAAAGAGGATAAAGGCATCCCAGAACCATAGTGGAATCAACGTGGCAAACCAAGAGGCGTCCTCTCCAAAGGCTCCATCCACGTGCAGACACACCAGAAATGGCAACATGAGTACCGCCACGGCAATGGCCACGAAAATGGCAAATATTTTGGATCGATCCAAGACGGACGACGTCGCAAAGTTGTGCGCCAACTCTTGCGGATCCATCGAAAAGGGTTCGTCCATCCACTTCATGCCGCGCTCTCCAATGGCATTATAGGTTTCGCGCTTGTGCGCGTCCGACAAGACTTCGTACGCTTCCTTCATGCGGGTAAAGCGGGCTTGATCTTGCGGCCCCACCGTCTGCCCTCGTTGTGCCAGCTTGTCGGGGTGCATCTGGAGACTCTGACGCTTGTAGGCGCGCTTGATTTCTTCCGGCGAGGCGTCGCGGTCCACCTGCAAGAGCGAGTAAAAGTCATTTCCCTTGCCCTCGTCTGAACCCAAAAAGGACTTGCAGCAGCAGAGAAAGAAAGTTAGATCGTATCTCATCTTGCTTGTTGGAGAAAGTCTAGTGGTAGTAGTTGACAGAGAGAGAAGAGCAATGAGTCTTTCTCTTGGCACCTTGCCTCGCTATGGTGGCGTCGAGCAGAGAGGCGAGGTGCACGGGCTAGCTCTGACTTGATGTCCAATGCACAACGCTCGCGTTCATAAGTAAACGTGGCATGCTTGAAATGTGTATGTTCATTCTCCATGAATGTACCTTCTGACCGCTTTACTACTCGCTCTTCCAATTTAATTAAAGAATTCAACGGATGGATTCGAATTTGCCGCTCTTCGTTCCGTTGCGAAGAATGAGAAACGAGGTTTTTCGTTTTTCCCACAGAAAAAGCCCGTCGGCACGAAGTTTCCATTTGCATGTTCGACGCACTCCGCTACCGTTGACGCTCACACTACTGTATTAGCAGCACAGCGTTACACTCCCACTCGTAGACTCGAACACTACACCGCATTCGTCTTGTCCCAATTTTCGTTGTTTTAGACAACTCAGCTTTCTCATCAACACTCAACACTACCACTACTAGCTACTGAGCTACTCCCTGCTGCCATCGACAATGCGCTTTCGCCGATCTCCACGATCCTGTAGGGCGGGTCAAGATGGCTCCTTTCCCATGCTTTCGCACGAAGACGACTTTGATCAAAATCATGATTCTGCTGCTGCCAAGAAACCCGCTGGCAAAAGCTTGGTGACCACGTTGAAACGCCTCCAGTGTTCCAGTCGAGCCCAAGATGACAATGGCCACGACAAGCAAGTAGTGCGACAAAAGCAACGACAGGAGCAGCACCTTTCCGACGTACAACACAAACAAGCAGCAACATTTGACAAGGTCACTTGGGTGGTCGAAGAACCGCTATTGTGGACGGAAGAACCGGTCGCTCTCCAGGACGTGATTGGCAAGCCGCCTTCGCCACCACGCGCTCCTGCAGCAGCAGCAGCTGATAGTGGTACCGACGACGACAGCTTGGAACACAACAACCCTCCACTGTTATTTGTACCCACGTCTTATAGTAGTTCCAACATGGATGACGATTCGAGCATGTCTTCGGGTCTGCCCTTTGGAGAATCCACCAGCCTGTCACTGACGGAGTATCCTTCGACAGATTCCGACGGTTCGGGTCGGATTGGGATCCAGCCGTTTGTCGTTCCTCCGCAAGGAGGGATCGTTGGGAATACTACTTCTACGAGGGGATACGACGTGACAGCTTTGAACCCGTTTGTCTTGGTCGGCAAGAGAACGGCTTTCATGAAGGATTCCGAAGAGTCGTCCAATGTATCAGACGCTGGGAGTCGTCGGTCACCCGCCAAGAAGCTGCACACCCCGTCAATTATACTTCGAGGAAAAGCTCGGGCCGAGCTTGATGAAATGACCTCAGCGTCGTCTAAGGTCACGACTCCGATTGCGTCCAACCGAACCGACGCGAGCAGGAATGAGCAAGTCGAGTCACCCAGACGCGTCACTTTTTCCGCGCAACTGGCACGAGAGCTGGTAGAGCCTCCCTTGGAGACATCCTTTTCTCTCACGGTTGATCCTTCTGTTGAGTCTTCGTTTATTGATTCCTCGTTTGATTCTTCAATCATGTTTCTGGCCACGGACAGTTTGGACGACGACGAGATTGACATTGTGGCGAATCATGCTCGTGGCGTTGCACCAGTAAAATTGGACATGCAGACAAGTCAAAGTGAAAGTGTCGAGTCGTCGGTAGAAGAGTGGCGAGAAAATAAACTTTGTGTCCAGCCAAGCATGAGTGTCGAGTCGGTAGACAGCGAGTGGCGAAGTAACATGGGGGTGCAACCAAGCAAGAGTGAAAAGTCAGTTGACAGGGCGTGGCGAACGCACCGAACGGGCGATGAATCAAGCAAGAAGAAAGAGTCTACACCAGTTTCGCCCTATCGACAGTCTCCCTATCTGGGATATGCTACTGGCTTGTCGCAAAGCAACTCTTCAATGGGCATTGCCGAATCGCGGAGTCTGGAAGAAGAGCGCATCCTGCTAACGAAATCCTCGGCTAGCTCCAAGATACAAGAACTCATTGGTCGCTTTGAAAAACATGATTTCACTGAGACACTGGAGCCAGAGCCTGTCCAAGAAGTCAAAGCCACCAAAGTATCCTTGGAGGGCCCAAGGGATACTCACGACCGAATTGACTCGCTTTCCTCCTTTTCTGGCTCGGTCGAGATTGCAAGTTTTAAAGCACAACCGAGACCACCTGTACCAGCCGTGCGCTCATTCTTTTGGCGGTCTCACCCACGCGGGGAATCTACCGCTACTAGTAAGGCTCCCTACTCGATCATGCTAAAGGGCGCTCACCAGGACACGCAATTGGGCGACACGTCGGCAAGCACCGACGCGGACGACGATTACACCCTCGAAGTAGACCCAGCAGCTCCGATGGAGCCTGCTATTTATGATGTACCGGTTCTGCAAACGAGCTCGTCAGTTGAGCGTAGGTTCCTCTAGTAGAGTTGCTAAATAATGAGTGCACAAGAATTCGAACTATTGTAGTGAACAATCCCTTTTCTATAGGTTCCCTCTTTTTCATGTACAGTATTTTGTTTGCATTGAGTTGTTGGTAATTGAGTAAGCGTCACTCTGTTTAAACCGACGTGAAATTCATCTTTAGCATGTCATCGTTAACTCCTTCAACAACCCTGGTCTCCTCCGGCTGCGGAGAGTTGTCCATGGGACGCTTGGCGAAAAGAGAAGCAGTCTCATCGTCGTGAAGACGTTGCCACACGCGAGCAAAAAAGGACTTTTGAGATCCAGTTCTGAGTGCTGCAGTTTGCTCCTTGCGGACCGTTTTGAGTTCCAAGAGTCTCTCCTTGAGGCTAGGCGGGACCATGCGGCATTCAAGCATGTGCGTGTGGACCGAGACAAAGTTCGATTCGACAGCACTGACACTGCTCCAGAAGAACTTACGACTGTCATTCTGACCAGCACAGTGCTTGCACTCGACCCCGATGCAGCCAACGTCCTTGAGACGCCTCTTGTTCCGATCAGCCTCGGTAAAGCGACAAGGCTGAAGTTGTTCCATGACCTCGTACAGGAAACCTGCGATACAAGACTTGTCTTCCGGGAGAACAAGCTTCTTGCTCGCCGTTGTCACACTGAACGCAACTTGAGCGAGAATGTCAAGCGACAACGCCATGGACTGTTCCGGCTTGAAAGGATCACGGCCAAAGCGAATGCCACGAGGACTGTCGACAAGTCCGATCTTCTTTGCGGATGTGATCCAATACTGTCTCGTTGCGAGGCCCTTTGAGCCCTTTGAGCTTGCACTTTGAAGCGAAACAAACTTGGCCTTGACATCTGGAGGCAACATCTTGCATTCACTAAAGTGAAAGCGCTGAATATCAGCAACCGACTGGTAGATACGAGCAATCGAAAAGGGAAAGCAAGCAGCCCTGTTGGATCGTAACTTGGATGGCTGCTTCAAACAGTGAATGCAACCGATTCCGACCTGTCCAACTGAGATGGAAAAGGTAGTCGGGGCTCGTACCGCAATGTCTTCCTCGGTAGCCGAAAAAGCACAAACCTGCTCTCGCAAGAAGCAACGGAGAGGGCTCAATGCCGTTTTGTCTTCACCTAGAGCCAGAGGAATGCTGCCGTTGTAGAAGGCCGTCAAGGGTGTGTACTCGGGGGTCAATGTGGTGTCGGAACTACCAGAGGATGACATTGAATTACTTCTCTGAGGGGCAGCATGTCCCCACGATCCAGAGGACGGTCCTGTAGAATGATTGTCCAACATTGGATGAACAGTCGTAATTGAACGTGGAGGCGACATAGGAGGAAGTCGCTCCTTTCGAGCAGGAGGAAGCGGAGAGAGGCTCTCGCTGCTAGGGCTCCCAGACGTGTTGAGACGGACTCCAGAGGTACCGTCTTCCATACCAAGGACATGCGCAGCTCGGATAAAATACTGCATCGTCGTTCCAGTGCTCCTAGTCTGAACGGCTTTGAGTTCGTTCAAGTGTTCCTTCAAGGCTGACGGAACGAATTTGCAATGGAGGAAATGATCCAGCTTCATATCGATAACGGTTCGGTAGATGCGCTTGATCGACGAAGGATAGCAAACAGCTCTCTTGACACGATCACTACTTCGTATGGTATGACGACAATGGATGCATCGAAGGCCCACTTGCCCAACCACCACAGCATGCTTGCGTCCTGGTGCGGGGGCATCGGCATCGCTCCGGGTCGCAGTAAAGACTTCAATGTTCTCACGAACGACGCAAAGCGTTTCGCTCAGAGAAATCTTGTCTTGCGGTAAAGCAAGGAGCATCGCTAAATCATCCGGACGACTTGCAGCTACTTGCGTATTACACTCTTCAAGCAAGGGGTGATGCCTAATTGGAGCGACACTTTCAGCGGCAGCAGCAGCGTCGGTGACCATCTGAATCTTATCGGCAACATGGTACTCCGAAGCTGCAGCAGCGGCGTCAGCAACTAGTTGCATCTTGTCACTTGGAGACTGCTGGCTGCGAAACCCAGCAGAGTCGAATTGAGCACGGTCGAAGGTGACCTGGCGCTGAATGTTTCCCTCTTCGCGATTATCAGTATGGGCACATTCCGACACCTCGTCATCACGCGCCTGCTGCGGATGCGACGGCGAGCTCCAACGCTTGTTATAAGTTGGAGTCGAAGGAGGATTCCAAGGAGAGGTCGATTCATGTTGCCAGTGTGCCAGGGGACTTTCAGCTTCGCTCTGCGGAGATACCTGGGGGTATCCTTTTGGAGAATAGTGGCGTGTGTCTTTCCCTACAGACAGTGGGCTAGGAGCATGCTGGGGGCTAGGAGCATGCTGGGGGCTAGGAGCATGCTGGGGTTGAACTCCCCACGACTGAGGTGATGAAAATGAATGGGTTTGTACTCTTGCAATATTGTAGCATTCTCCCGTGGATTCCACTTCCCAAGCGGGTGCTCCGTTGAAATATTCCTGCTGTCCCTGAGGGCTAATGACGTACTCCTTCTTGGGAGGTGTCACCTTGGCCCGTTTGGGAGGCATAAAGTCAGATGGAAGCTGGGTTGCGTGCGGATCAGCAGACCTAGAATGGTGAAAGAAATTTCGCTTCATCTCTATCGGGGCATAGTACTCGGGAGGGCTGGAGTACGACCGTGGTAGAAACTGAGGACGACCCATGTTTGGAGCCCTTGGTCTGTGAGGTACTTGTTGCATTGATGGCGAATACTCATGGTGGCACTGATCAGGGGCACGGGTCCAGCCTTGCCTATGCTCAAGAGATGGCCGACGCATGGCACCATTGTTTCTATTAAAGTCGTCACGGTCTTCTTCAATACTAAACGACGTGGTGACCACAGATTGGAGCTGGCGTTGAGACTGCATCGTCTGCTGAGTCGTCGGTGGGTAATGATACATCATGGAAGGAGCATAGCTGTTTCCTCCACGAGGAGAGTGAGGAGGAAGTTTTCCACTGTAACGCTGGTCAGGATACTGCTCCATGCCGTTGTTCGCTCTGTCGTCGTTCGGTCCATACATAAATCCACTTTCCTTTGTCGAAGTCATGCTTATCGATACTATCTACTTTCTGTCTGCAAGGCAAAATAAGGAGGGAGAAACAAGAGTCGGTGAGAAATATATCCAGGTGATACCCGTCAATTGTACCAACTGCCATGGAACGTATCAACGTATCCCGTTTCGTCCTGAATTAAAAACAACACGCCACCACGCAACAAGAAGAGAGTCCCACACGAGAGGAGATACGACAGGGTAAAGCAGACATGGACGCACCTCTGATGCAATAATCTGGATTGCTTTGACTTTTTCGAGCACCGTAAAAGGATAACGAAAAGATGTGGGACAATCTGGAGGCGCTCTCTAGTTGGAGCACTCTGAGTTGCATTTCCTGCGAGGAGAGCGAGTCGTCGGCGTCGGTTGAATGGATCGACAACACAATTTGTGAGGACGTTGAGCGAGGCCAACTCCCAATGTCCCCGCCACTTTTTGGTTACTTAGAGAGTGTGCGATAGTCTATCGCTGATTTAAATACATTTCCTAATTATTCTTCTACTTAAACGAGTAAAACGGACTCTCCAAATCCTGCCTTTATTCCGACTCACTCGACTGATCAGTCCTTCTCCCAACAGCACCCGGAGAACGCTTGGAGACCATGAGGGGGAAAAGCTACCTACAGTCAGTACGCTAACCCCGTATGGTACTGCTGCTATAGCATAGCATCTCAATAACAATCCAGCGCAGGTTGACCATTCGCATCACATGATAGGATTCTCTATTATTGTTATTGCTGCCGCAGCGTGTCTTACACACTCACACTACATTCCAAATTTCGCACCACTCGAATGCAGCAGGACATTGGGCGCCATGCTGGCACCTCCGGTAAGGAGCGCTTCCATTTCCGCTTCCGAGAACTTTGGTCGTCCATACATGGGATGAATCGCTTCAACGACGACAGTCTGCTTCTGTCCACTACCACCAACTGGTGCTGTTGGTTCGTGACCACTCTTACGCTGCGCCCAACCGTCCTTTCCCAAGAAATGAATCGAAGGAGCGCGGTCACTACTGGAATCAGCAGTATCAGTAGACGCTGCAATAGTAGTAGGTGCTGTTTGTGCCGCCGGTGGCGGCGGCGCCTTCACTGCTGGTTCGCTCTTTGGTTCTTCGGTAGCAGCAGCATTAGCAGCTGCGGGTTCGGCAGCATCCAGCGACGCCTCCGCCTCGGTATCAATCTCGTACAAGGCAGCCCCCACTTCCACATTATCGTCACTGCGCATTATCCGTAATGTATAGCAATGAGAGATGAGAGCGTGTGAGTGACTCTGTCTATGTGTGTTTGTAGAGAACCTTGCAACTCACTTTATACAGTACTGTATTTATCAACAATATCGTTCAGGAACTTACACTTGACCAAATTGCTGGGTAATGACACCGTCGAGTTCGGCCTTGATGTCGACCGTGACCTTGTCTGTTTCCACCATGGCGACAACATCGCCATCCTTGACAGCCTGTCCCACGGCAGCCATCCATTCCACAATAGTTCCCTGTAATGCGGAATCGTGCAAAGCAGTTTCATGCGGTGAGTACAGTCAGTCAGTGTATGCATGCATACATGCATGCACATGCGCGCGGCGCATACATATACATCATTCACGGGCCCACATCACACACATATCACACACACACTATAGAGGTCCAGAGATACTCACCTCGGTAATGGAATCGCCCATGCTTGGCACCGGCATGGTACGCTTTTCCAGTACGGGTAGCGTCGCCGACACGAATCCTCTGCCACTACTTGCACTTGTCAGAATTCGTGGGGATGCTCGCAGCAGCTGCGCCAACGTCCACTGGCGCGAGTGCCATGCCGCCGCTTTGCAAAGATACACTGCCATTTAGATATATCTATATATCTATCTACCTAAAAGAGTAGAGTGAGTTGTGCTTCTGTACTCGTTCGAGTAGTCTTGATCAACAAGCAACACTCGCAAGGAGGATATGGTGTTGCAATAATGCGATGCGTCGGTGGGTGTATTACTGTATATGCCGGCAGATGCTGTCTCTGATGTGTCGAGGTGTGTCGGCTGTCCTCCGCACCAGAACGGGAGAAAAAAGAAGCGAAGCCTTTTTATTGCGATCTCTCCTTTTATTTTTGCGAGGTCTCGCTGCGAAAATGGCGCGAAAGCTGCTGCCGCTTCCTTCGACTTCGTTGTCGCGACCGAAAAACGCCCGGACAGCGTCACAGTCACGATGGGAGAATCACCAAAAACACGAATGAAAATCGAATCAATTACTTTCCTGCCCATATCTTGGGTACACAAGCACCGTACAGTCACACCATTCGCAACCATGGAAGCCGTCCGAGAGAAAGAGCCGCTACTCAATGCTAGTACTAGCAACAACAATCGCAACAGAAGCAACAACAGCAACAGCAACAGCGACAACAGCAACAACAACGCACGAATCGCAGCAGTAGCACAAGATCCAGAAGAATTGGAGGGCACCTTATTGCTTCCCACCGCCACGGCTGTCCCTACCAGCAGCCTTAACAACCACGACTCGCAGCAACAACACAATATACCCATGGCCACCACCACGGTAGCCACGGCGGTCCCAACCACGTACTTTGAGTACGATGCGCCAGTGATTGGTGCCTCGGTAGAAGCAGCAGCAGCAGCAACAGCAACAGACGATGAGTACGACGATGAAAAGCAAGTCATTCTGGAACAAGCCGCCGTACTGCCCTTGTACGACGAGTTTAGTCAGAACGAGCAACGCGAACGCCAACTCTTGCGAAAAGGTCAAGTGGCAGGTAGGATTAAAGCGGAATCCGAAATTCAAGACATTCAGCGCTTGAACCGCGATGCGTACGCGGTCAATTGGAGCGTGAAGCAACAAATTGCGCAAGCGAATCGCTCGGCCGCGCTCCAGAAGCACAAGGAAGAATTGGGATTGGTGCAAACTTCTGCCACGTTTCGAGAGCAAGACAAGAAGACCGACTTCAAAAAAAAAACAGCAGCAGCTGTGAAGGAACCCGAGTTTTACGAAGGAACCTATGGCAAGGACTATGATACGGCCGAGTACGAAACTGGAGAATACAACACTGCAGAGTATGACGTTCAAGAATACAAGAGCGTCTACGAGAGCTGATTTTGCCTTAAGCTGGTCGTAGTCTTTTTGTAAAACCTGTTTGATCACTAGGCATATATATGATTGTGTACCACGAGCGAACTACAACGTGCTGATGCAGCTATCTACTATCGTACTAGTCTCTCCAGTACAATACAGTGTAGTAGGTAGACTATCCTGTTCAGTTTCTGCTAGTTGAAGGACTGACTCTTTTGCGAAAGCCGAGCCACCAATCCCAAGAGCTGCAACAGTGTATTGACTCCATCCGAAATACGCATGTGCGTAAAGCCAATTTCTCGCAAGTACTCCAACTTGAGACCCTCTGGCATTTCTGGATGCGCCTTGACCACCTTGAAAACGGTTCCAATAATGTCCGAAGCCGAATACCCCGACTTGCTCAACGCTTGCATCTGCTGCACCGCCGACTGGCAGTCCCCCGCCTGACAAAAATCAATAATCTCTCCCAACGTCTTGGGGTGCGGCTGATCACAAACTTTAAAGACGGCCGCTTGATTTACCATGCCTTCCTTGGTTAGATAATAGGCTGCTTGCAAATTGTTCAAGGCGTGTCGCATATCTCCTTCGGCGGTAAACAAGATTGCCTCCAACCCATCGTTCGTGTACGAAATCTTTTCGGCCTGACACACCTTCAGGAGACACTGCAAGACTTGCTCGTTGGAAAGCTTGGAATATCGCAAAATGGCGGCGCGGCTCTGAATGGCTTCAATAATCTTGGTGGAAATATTGCACGCCAGGCAAAAGCGCGTCGAATTGCTGTACAGTTCCATGGTTCTTCGGAGCGCCTGTTGGGCGGCCGACGTCATGCTGTCGGCTTCGTCCAAGATAATGATCTTGTGGCGCCCGGGCGGCAGCGTGACTTTGTTCATTGCGAACGACTTGATCTGATTGCGAACGACCTGCGTTGGAAGAATGAACGAATGAAAAAAACAGTCGTGCGGGTTAGAAACTCGGCTGACGAATGAGGACGAATCTACTGTTTGCATGTGTCACGGAACTTGCGATAGCAGAGACAACAAATCACTAGCCCGCTAACACTATCACTTCGCCATCCACACTGCACTACTCGTTCTGTTTACATACGTACATCAATACCTCTGGCATCCGACGCGTTGAGTTCCAATACGGCGTCCTTGTAAGAACTTCCCAACAACTGCCGCGCCAAGGCGTGCACACTGGTCGTCTTTCCCGTGCCCGGTGGACCGCAGAGGATCAAATTGGGCAGATTACCGTCCTTGGCAATGGCCTGCAGCCGTAGCACGGTATCTTCGTTTCCCAAGACGTCTTGGAGCGTGCGCGGTCGGTACTTTTCCACCCACGGCACTTGGTAGCCGCCCTTGTTGCTGGCCGGCGCAGGCTTTTTGGCATTCTCCTTGTCCGATTTACTACTGCTGCTGCTGCTGCTGATATCAACTGTCGTTGCTGCGGAATTGGCAACGTCCGCCATGATTATCTAGTGTCTAGTGACGTGTGTGTGTGGGGAGTGAGAGCAACGTCAAAGGATGAATTCAAGTGGAAGCGCACCAACAGGATCATTGTCTTTCGTCTCTCGTCCTCGAGTCGAATACGAAGTCGGAGAAAAAAGGGAGGCAGATTTTTGGCGGGAAATTGCCTGCGGCCGCGAGGAAACGAGAAGTATAATGCGCGCGAAGATCTCTTTTTGCGATTTGTGACACGTGACAATGGCCATCGGCCGTTCCGCGACCCAAGCAGCTTCCCCTCTCTTTCAAACGTACCGGTACTTCCACAACACACAGAGAGAAATGACTTTCACAGCTGCACCGGAAAAAGAAGCCGATCGCACCACAAAGAAGCGGAGAAGAACAACCAGCCTTGTCGTGTGGCCCACGCGCAACGCCAACAACAACGCCAAAAACGACGAGTCACCCGAGTCACCCTACCATGACACCACGCCATTACCAGAGACGGGATTTGTGGTGGGATGGAAGGTATCCAGAAGCCCACCAGAATTGTCGGTTCAAGGCTGGTCCGTGGATACCAGTATTGTCGCGGGAGTGATTGCCGTCTCTGTTGCAAGCAGCGGCAATAGGCATCTGCTCGACAAGGAATACAACGCGCTGCTGTCAAGGATTCAAACTTGGAAGAATGCGCGCTGCGCGTGTGCGTGTCCCGAGGCCTCTACCAATGGTACAACAGCTGCGGCTGCGGCTGCGGATGCTGTTGATAACCACACGAGAACAACGTGCGCTGCTTGTACCAGCCACCTTTGCATGGATGGACTGACCGTCTTGGCCTTTGTATCTTCCAACGGTGAGCGCATGGACAGTGTACCTGACAGCTTGCCACGCATGAATCCTGCTGAAAGTCTTGCAGGATACCCTTGGTGGTCCAATGCAAGAAACAACAACACTGAAACTTTGGAAGAGCAACAATTGGTCTTATATGAGAATGATACTACCATTCTGTATTCCCATGCACAAGCGCCCAATCACTCATTCTTCTCGGCCGTCTTGTTGACCCGATTGACTCACGCCTCGACAGTCATGGCGAGCCTAACAGCGCAAGATCAAGACTCTCTTACCCAATCCGCAACATTGCCTCAACCGTCAGACGTACTACTAGATACTTCGATTACGCATCATCCAGATACAAGTGACGATGATACTACTACTACTACGCCAACAACCGACGAACGATCGAACACGGATGCGTGGCACACGCGACTTGTCACGGCCTTGCGCACGCGATCTCTCTTTTGGCGACACTGCGAAACCGTCACCTGGTCAAGGCTTCCACTGGGTCGGCTTCCAAGACCGCTACTCTCTCGTGTTCACAACAACAACAACAAAAACAAAAACACTGATCGACTCCCCACCTGCTCGAGTATTTGTCCCAACTGCCAAAAGCGACGCTTGTTGGCAGAGCCGCTGCATGTTTCGACAGCCAAATCCATTGACAAGTTCAACGGCATGGTGGTCTCTGGCTTGGATGCTGCCATGGGAGTCTTATGGGGCATGTTGCTGGCGTTTTGGCTGTCGCGCGAGTCTACGGTACAAGCTGTCGCTCGCATGGTGAGCATACACTACGCGCTGCTTCGTCAAAGCATTGCTTGGCTCGAGAGCTTTCCGATTGGCTTCAAGTTGAACGAAAAGCTTACCGAGAATATTGGACGGGAGATGCGTGGCATGCTTGAGGTACACGAATGGTTCCTGAACAAGCTAGCTGTAGCGTCGTCTGGGTACTTGCCGTTGGTAGCTGCAGTGGTATTCTTGTTGACTGGAGCAATATTTGGTGGATCCGGACTCGCTGCGCTTCTCTTTGACGTTTCGCGGGTCGCCTCTTTGCATACATACATCTTTGCGGCCTGCTTTCGCAAGATCTACCGTTCCGAGGTGTATCTACTGGCTGCTCTGTGGCGACTCTTTCGAGGCAAAAAGAGAAACATTTTGCGCCATCGGACGGATTCCATGAACTATGACTCGATGCAGCTTTTGTTGGGTACAATCCTCTTTGCCACTGCACTCTTTCTTTTCACCACAGTCTTGGTGTACCACGCGTTCTTTGCGGCTCTCAACCTGGCGGTTTCTCTACTAGTATCGATTGCATTCCTTGTTCCTTATCTGCTCATTCGATTTGTTCCTTGGGGACGGTTCATACTACGAAATCAGCGTCCAGGTTGGTTTACATCCAGAGTGTACATCGAGAACGAAACGAAGATTTCTAGTACGTACGAGACTGGGGTCGATATGACTTGGCTCATGCCCGTGTCGCAAACGTACGGCTCGATCGTCATGGATACCATAACAACACCCCTGAAGGCACTTTTATCCTCTTACGCTGCGCATCTCACCGAGTTTTTGACCGGAATATCATCCAACGAGCTATTGGTGGAAGCACTTGCCAGTGCTACTTTCGCAAAGGACGACAAGAGATCTTGAGTGTCGTCGAGTTGCTGATCGTGTGCTTCAAGTTTGACTAATTGGTAGCGCTTGCAGCTACAATCCTATGCCGTTGCCGTTGTCATCTTTAGCTAGCTACGGTATGGGCTCGGTAGTGGTAATCTAACAGCGATGCTTGATCCGATATGAGACATACCGAACTATTATACTTGACATTCCTAGCTATTAGAGCTTCTGCAGCACTATTCTCTCCTCTGCATATGCCATGGAACGACAAGGAACCCCATTCGAGGCATAAACAACAAGAGCCAATCACAGGTATTCCACATATTTATTCTCAAGTCACGGCCCCGGAAGAAACCAGTGGCCAGCAATCGTCGACATCATCGGTTTTTGAAGCGTTATTAGAAAAGAATCAAAGCCATGGTCATTCGACCTGCGTGGCTGAAATTACAAATCTAGCCAGCAGAAAGCAGCGGGAAACTGCGTGCTGTATTTGGAACGGAGCCAAGAAAGTTTTTGCGTTTCTGGGCAATGAGAAGCCACGTTTTCGCGCCGGGATTTCAATTCCGCGCCAAGATTCTACGCAACATCCTACAGCGTCCGTGGTACAGACACGCGAGCAGGGCATGATCGGCAGAGAGAGTTTTCCTGTGGGATTTGGCAAGAGCTAACCGTGAACCGCATCTTCTTTCAACACGCACCTCAAGCTTCGAGTGAGGAAGCTTTTGAGGAGTAAGATGCGCTATCGCACCTTGTTCAGAGTCCTCTAATAGCTATCAACAGCAGAAATTCTATGCTGTGGTGCATTCAAATCTAATCAATAGGCTGCAAGTTATTCGACAAAACTCTTAATATTGTTTAGTCAAACTTTGTAGCATGAATCGTCGGAAGTCATCTTAACCTCGTTTTGGTTTCAATCATTGTGATTGTTGCATATGAGAAATATTGTGTATATGTTGTAAAGGGGTGATGAAGGGGAGAGAGAAAACGACGTAGCGCCGGTGGAAGGGGGGGGGGGGGGGGGGTTATTGAGGTGTAAAAGCCATTAAACCACGGCTGCGCTTGCGGCCCGAAGGAGAGTGATACGGCGGAGCATCCGCAACACATACTGGAGACGATTTGCCGTCTCCCGCGTTGGATCCTTGGGTAAAGTTAGTCAAGCTAGCGGCGCGGTGGAGGAAGGTAGGATGAATATCCTTGCCTTCGAACAGGGCAGGGCAAAGTTCCTTGATCATATCGCGGACCTGCCGAACTTCCCTGGATTCGGGGAGAAGGCCGGTGACTTCCGTAATGTTGTTGAGAAACTTGACACGGGCATCGTAGGGAAGTGGTAGCGTTTCTTGGAGAGCCTCAAGCGTGCAGACAATAGCAGCGTAAGCAATGGTGGATGTGTTAAAGTTGAAGGTAAGGTCCGACAAACACACCGCAAGTTCCGAAAGGTAGCGTGCAACGTCGTAGATACTTCCAGTAACAGCGGCATGAGGCGCACAGTGTTCACTCATGTTCCACGAGGGCAACAAGAGAAGGAAGGAGGAGATGAATCGCAAGCTGGAAGGTGGATTCATACGCCAGTCGAGGATGGTAAAGATCTTGCGTTCCATGGATTCAATCAACTCAACTTGGAAGAAGCCGCGGCTGAGTTCCACAAAGGCATCGATCCTGAGCTTTCGCCTGGGACCGTCGATGGAATCGGTTTCACCATGGAGCTTGATCGCGGTGTAGAGCGAAGTGACAGCAATCAACTGGAACTCTCTCTTTGTCATAGCGCTAGCGCAAGCTTCCGTCTTGAGGGCAACGGTACGATCGAGATAGTTGAGGGCGATGAATACAACTTCACGATCGAAACCAAAATGATCCACGACTTCAAAGCACCATTCGCAGAGCTTGCGTCTCCATCCCTCACTAACTCTCTCGGAGGGATCCCCGGGGGCGTCGCGGATCAAGGTTAGGTAATCCTTGCATGGAGCGTAAACTTCCGACTCTTGACTGAGAAGTACCCGAAGATGATCGGCAGCGGACGAATCCGCAAGTCGCTGCTTGAACTCAACATCAGTTTGATTCACTCGGACACATTCCTCGCCCTTGAAGGCTTCCACACCGAGAGAAGTCATTGTGAAACTGACATCAACCATTCTTAACAGTCGATACTTTTTGCTGAGAAGAGGAGAGGGAGAGATCCAAAACAAGTTTGTGGCCAAGAGTGGAGAAGCAAGCGGAAAGATAAGAAAAAGGATAGGACACAAACAGCAGCAAAAAGATCGTTTAGTCATAAAACTCGTACTACGTGAACATACGTCGAGATATTTAGGCAGAATCCTCGCGTCCGATCTCCCAGGTCTGACGCTGCGATTTGCCTTTGCTTTTGTACCAGTTCCTCTCGTTGGTTCTCTACAGATTCCTCCATCTCCTTGAACTGGCATTCATCTCGTTCAGCTTGCGCTTATTGCTTATTGGCTTCTTTCGCATTTAATACTGATATTTTGGTTTGAAAAGATTGGATTAATGATCGCTAATAAACTTTCTCGCGACAGTCATTAAAAGAGAATAAAGCCCAATCATTTAGGTTTTATTAAGCCCAACAAAGTTCCCAAAGTTCCAGTAGAGCGAGGCACGGCGCGGCGGACGTCATAACACGACCCCTCAGAATTTGCGTTCCACTGGATACTTTACGAGTTCCGAGTCAGTCCAATGTTAGAAACTGCTTCTGCTTCTTCGACTGCACGTAGGTTCCACTGCATCACCTGGTGTTGGTGCTGGTGTCGCACAGTACGGTACCGCACTTTCTATGCTGCGGACCGGTATGCAAATGGAAGGAGGCGAACCATGGCGCAGCTGCGCGTCGAGCATCCGTACCCACTGCAGGAACTAAGAGCAAACGGTGCAAACACACCGCAAAGGCATTCGGACTCGTTGAAAAAGTGGAGGAGACACTGCAAGACAACAGAGAAATGATCTGGCGACTCCTGAACGTAGAGCTCAGCGCGAAGCAACCATTCAACATCAGCCAGATATGCCACGAAACTTTGGAGAAGGTGAGCGAGGACGAGGGCATGAGTAGCAATTGGGAGAAACCAAACACCCACCGTGCACGCAACCAGATCCTCGAATACCAGCTCATTGGGACGAGGCGCTTGGCAAATACGCTGCTACTTACAGTATCGGGTACAAACGAAGGCCTCGACCCAAAACCGACAACGGTGTCCCGACAAACACTACTGCTGCAGGCAAAAACGATATGCGGAGGACACGCGGAACATCGGACAAGCAGGAGCAAGAAGGGATATCGATTGCCCGGGCAATGTGCCAACAATGCACGCACCTCACGAGATGCGGCGATGGAGCACGAACCCCGGGTCGACAGCCGCCAATGCCCCTGCTGCGAGGTGGAGCAACACAGAGCAGAGCCACCAAGCGCACACCCGTGCCGAGTGTGCGTGTGTCAATGGCTACTCCAACACAATGGACTAAAAGTCAGGCTCGCGAGAGAGCTGAACGAGACAAGCAGCACGGATCAGCAGCATCCTGAAGCGACAGCACGGATCGAGGGGATGACTTTCAAAACGGATGCAAGACAGCGAGGACAGCTACGAGTGAACCCGAGGATGGAAACAACAGTGGATCCCGAGCGCAACGATGCGTGGACGGCACTCACGATGGCGGCGTTGACGGCAAGAATGTCCAACACACCCAAGCACCAACGAAGGTGGGACGAGGTGAGGCCCTCCAGGGGAGGCAGATTCACGCAAGGATGGCAAATCTAATGACGGCGGAGTTGGTGTCTGGCAGCTTCGTATCGGTTCGCGTGGCTTGTCAAGGTAACAACTTGGCCGAGGAAACTCGGTAGACGACGCAGCAGAAATGCTGGCAGTTCCGACACGATGTCGAAAATTGAACATTGTGGAGAGACGAGTCCGGGGAGATCACACTGTAGGGTGGTGTGGATATCCCGGTTACCGCGCGAAAGCGCCCGTCTCACATGCCCTCTTCTCCTGCTAATCCAGCGCTATGACGGTATTGACGAGTCCTTCGGTGAGGCCTTAGAGGGAAGACCCGCGCTCATTACTACTTTAAACTAAACAACACACACACAGTACGGTACCGCTACAGGTAGGCCGTAGTAAAGCACACGACTACAGTAGTCTACCAAGTACGGTAGATAATACTACAGTCCTGGTAATCATACAGTACCAAGATTAACGCGACCTCCCTATCCAAAGTAACAAGTAGACCTGGCCAAAGTCATTAAGACTGGAGCCATTGCCAACACAGTAGCCTAACAGTATCACCGTACTCGATGTTCATGTTCTAGAATAAGTGGCTAGAAGCCACTCCACGAGAAACTTTTTTACCGGTACGAGGATTGCCCGCATCCTCTCTTAGTACTAGAAGCTAAACTACTTACGATTCTTAACATTACCCGCAAACAATCCCCACCTACCAACAACTAGCTAGAGAGAGACACCAGCTTATTCGTAGCAAACTACGGGCTGTTGCTGAACGTACGCTGAAGACAACTTAAAAGTGTTCCACAACCGCACGAAGACAATCGCCAGAGTGGAGTGCATCAATAGCCTCGTTGGTCGATCCTATACCCTTGAACGTATGGGTGATGAAATGATCAATCGGAAGGTCGCCCTGCATATAGCGATCGACCAAAATGGGAATGTCTCGACGACTCTTGAATCCTCCAAAAGCGGTACCCTTCCAAACGCGGCCGGTAACGAGCTGGAACGGACGAGTCGAAATCTCGTGACCAGAGGCGGCAACGCCAATGACACAAGACTCACCCCATCCACGGTGAGCGCACTCCAACGCCGATCGCATAACCTCCGTATTACCGGTACAGTCAAAGGTGTAGTCGCAACCCCATTTGGTCATGACTCCGGCAATGTGCTTCTGGACAGGACCCTCCACCGTCTTGGGGTCGAGGCAATCTGTGGCACCTAGTTTCTTCGCAGCTACAAACTTGGCTGGGTTCAGGTCCACAGCAATAATTTTCGAGGCACCTGCCATTTTGGCTCCTTGGATAACAGCAAGTCCCTTGACGCAAGGAACAGAAAAAAATGAGTGTGTGAGTTGTCAGATTCATTCGATACGACTTTTAACAAAAAGTCACACCCCAGAGCAACGAGCGATTTTAAGACGTACCACTGCACCCAAACCAAAGACAGCTACGGTACTGTTGACCTCCACCTTGCAAGTGTTCCACACGGCACCAAGCCCGGTACTAACGCCACATCCAAAGAGACACATCTTCTCCAAAGGAGCCTCTTTAGAAATCTTGGCACACGAGATCTCCGCCAAGACCGTGTACTCGGACATGGTGGAACAGCCCATGAAGTGATAGATGGGATTGCCGCCCTTGTCCTTGAAACGAACAGTGCCGTCCGGCATGACACCTTTACCTTGCGTGGATCGAATCGCGGGGCACAAGTTGGTCTTAGGGCTCTGGCAGAAGATGCACGAAGCCTCGCAGCACTGAGGCGTGTAGGCCGGGATCACATGGTCTCCCGGTACCACAGAAAAGACTCCTTCACCTACAGACTCCACAATGCATCCAGCTTCGTGACCGAGAATGCAAGGAAACAGTCCTTCAGGGTCCAGGCCGTCGAGGGTGTAGACGTCCGTGTGACAGAGTGCGTTGCTGATTACCTTGACGCGAACCTCGCCCGCCTTGGGTGCCTCCACGGTGATCGTTTCTTCTACCATGGGCTGATTGGCCGCACGGGCGACCATGGCCTTGCATTCAATCGATTTACCTGCCGTCTCGCTCATTGTCGCAATCACTATTTTATGCCTTTTGCCTTCTTTCTTCGTCAAGATCCAAGACGCCGTCTGGTTGAGAAGCCGAAAGAACTTCTCGGGGGGGGGTTCGTTGCAGACGAAAAGATAAAACTTTCGAACTTTTATACTCTATAAAAAGTTTAGGTTCTCGTGCTCCCGTCTCTTTCTAAAAGTCTATCAGTCCTCAACTCGTCTATGATATCGCGGAAGATCTAGAGAACATTAAACATTGTCATCTACATACTTTAAATGATCCCTTCACGTAGACTCGTACTCGCATTCCTCTCGTGAGAGCATCAAGCGACACATGAATTCTCTATGAAAATAGCTCTGCTAGTAGCTAGCTAGACTAGCTAGTAGTAGTGATAGAGTAGCTGCCTTTACGACCGGTACTCTAGGGGGAGGCGAGTAGTAGCTAGCTACCACTCAAGACGGCTCCGACTCGGCTCAACATTTCCTCAAGCTTGCCGCTTTCATCTAGCGTGGATAGTCCACCTATTGACCCATCGTTACACCTCCAACAAACTTGCCGCCGATCCAAATGGCCGGCACGGATGTCCGACCAATCAACTCGGCCATTTCTGCTCGAAGGGCGTGACTTACCTTATTTTTCAATGTGCCCAACTCGATAGATTGAAATTTGGCCCCCTTTGCGTTGAGAATTGACTTGGCCTTTAGACAGAACGGGCAGCTCGTAAACTTAGTATAAGGTCTGGATTGTCATCGATGAAACCTTCCAACTTGGCCTTCATGGCAGCTGCCTTCGTCGTACTCTCCAGCCATGCTCTTGACCTAAGTGGCGGCTTGGGCATTGATTTCTTGATTGCATTTGCAATTTTTGCGAAAGAAATTTATCAGCTGCGCTCTCGCCGTTTTCAGCGAACCGTGACGTGCTACTCGACGACGTGTGACATGAAAACGATGAAGGAACGAACGAAAGAACATAATTTGTGTTCCAGACTGATAGCAAAACTGCAAGCAGAGCTCGAGTCAGCGTGAGAGACTTCATTGTAGGATTTAGAGTTGGCAAGCAACTGGTGATAGGCAGTCAAGGATGCGGAGAACGGAGAGGTCGCTTGCGTTGATCTTTGATACTGTCCTTTGACCTTCGATGCTTTATTGTGTCGTTCTTGCAGATGTTGTGGTTGCAGTTTAAGGGCGCGTCGGTTTTCAATGTACGCGCTCTTTTAAGTGCAGGCTTGCATCTATCATACTTACATACCGTAGCGATGAGCGATTTATTGGTCTCGGAATCCAGCGAATCTCTTTGAATGTTATCGCTTGTCATTTCTACTGCAGACCGACAGCGATCATGGTCCTTCATAATTCAAACTGTTCACTAGTTTTTTTTACTATGTAATATTTCCTCAACGCACACAAGCGCAGGCGTCACGAGGCGGCACCAACGCTGTACTAGCAGTACCGTAGAGGAGGAGAGAAATGACGTGGGATCTATCTTTGTTCGCTCCGATAGTCGAAACGGTCATTTCTCACGAAGTACTCTGGCGGAAAAACCGTGAACAGCCTCTGAAGGAGAGGGGCGTGGTTGCGAACTCTATCCGGCCAAACAGTCGCGGATGAACTCGTCCATTTCCGAGGACATGGTTTCCATACGATCGGTAAGGTCCACGACGTTGGCTTGGGTGCGCAAGACCTCGGCGTGGGACGTGCTGAGAAGAAAGTTCATGTCGAGAAGCGCATGCGTGTAGTTCTCGTCCTGGTATCCAAAGTCGCGAGTCTTGGAAAGAAATGCTTCGTGCACTTGTTTGAAGGATTCCATGTCGTGCTCCATGGTCAGCCCGCCGCCAACTTTTCCTAACGCGGTGGCAGCAACGTTGTTCTTCGCGGACGCTTCACGATACTGCGCGGGCGTTTCCACCAGCTGGAATGCCACCTTTTTGAAAGGAGTCACGCTTTCCTTTTCAGCTGTAACTTGCGTAGGTCGTGTCGTCGTATTGGCTGGCGTCTTTGAGGGAAGGACTTGATTCTCAGTCAAGAAGGAAAAGCGGGCGGCGTTCGTCGGAGGTGGTGGAGGCGTCGCTGTAGACCCAGTGAACTGGTCCAGCAAAAAATGTCCCAACTCGGCTTGGATTGTGCTTGGAACAAAGCCAGCAGTCTTCACGCCGGACGCGTCTGCATTCTCGACAAACATCTTGCTGGACACTGCCGTGTTGTTGGCACCGCCGCCATTGCCCGAGAAAGGTGGAGTGATCTCTCGAGAAACAGCGCTTGGGCTGAAGATAGCGTTGAACGACGGAGGCTTGGGGGTCGCAAACGCCGGAGCAACGTTCGTGGATGGCGCCACAAGAGTGGCGGTGCTGGGAGGCGCACGCTTGAAGAGCGACAGGCCACCTGATCCAGCAGGCTTGGCACCAGCAGCATCTTTGACGGCGATCTCTTGTTGTTTGTTGGTGATCGATGGATTCTATCGTTCAAATCGGGAGAGTGTGGCGTGGTTAGCAAGGTCTCGCTCGCAGCGGTTCCGACTGCCGTTCGTCATTTATTTTTCACGTACCTCTGTTTCCTCTCCCCATTCGCTCATTAGAGAATCATCAAAGTCGAATCCACCACCGCCACCGCCAACACTTTCTGTGGGAATTCCAAAGTCATCAAAGTCGTCAAAGTCCTTGACACTACTGGGAAGTGCTTGGTTCACCACGGAATCGCTCGCCCACGGCGCGCTGACAGCAGGAAGAAACGTGGCCGCGGCGGGGTCGTCCTCCACGGCCGCCTCGGTAGATCCATCGGCGGTACCATCTTCGGGACGCGCCGGTTTGCGCGAGAAGCGAGCGAATCCTCCTCCTCCAACTTCCATGATGGTTATAGTGGTGTGGTCAGGGGGATTCCAGTAGTGACAGCAACAGCAACAACAAGAACAAGAACGCTTTTTGTGACATTGGATTTTTCATGTTTTCCTCTTTCTCTCTGAAAATCCGGGTCTCGAGAAACGGAATTCGTTCGCGCGAAGGATCGATCGAAGAAGCGAGAAGAACGACAAAATGGCGGAAACGGATAATACGATTATTGCAATCACAACCACAACAGCATTCAGCATCAGAGCATCTCGATTATGCAACGGGCTTTTCTTGTAGGCCCTCGTCCCTTCTATAGCTCCCCCCTATTTACCCGCTGTGCTCTCGTGGCACTTTCCGTCTTGTCCACCAGCCAAACCTCCTTTGCTTGGACGCCTGTATCTGGAACCACAGCAGCTCGCACTTGGTTGACTCTGGCGTCACTACTATCCCCATCTAGTACTAGTTCTCGTCTCTTTTCATCGGCAACGAGTAGCATGTCGGATGCTTGCCCATCTTCTACCTTGACGGTGGCGCAATTTCCATGCCTCGACGATAATTACGGATACCTCATTCACGACGAAACCACGGGTGCCACGGCCGCTGTTGACACTCCCGACGCTGCCGCCTACAATGCGGAACTCCAGAAACGAGGATGGAAGCTGACGCACATTTTGAACACTCACCAGTAAGTTGCAGGTTGTTCATTAGTTCCCTTCGCGTTGCATACAAGAGACCTCTGCAGAATCTCACACACATATTTTGCTCGTTGTTGGTGCTGTTCCTGCTGATGCTACAGCCACTGGGACCACACTGGTGGAAACGCAGAGCTCAAGACAGAAGGTGTTACGGTTTGCGGTCCTGCTGCCGAACAAGCCAAAATTCCTGGGATCGATATTACCGCCAAGGCAGGAGACGAGATTGCGTTTGGCTCAATCAAGGCAACCGTCCTTGACGTTGGCGGGCACACGTTGGGCCACATTGCTTTCTACTTTCCCACGGAACACAAAATCTTTGTGGGTGACAGTTTGTTTGCCTTGGGTTGTGGCAAGATGTTTGAAGGCACACCCTCACAGTTTTGGAAAAGCATGCTGGGTCTAAGAGAGCTTTCCGACGAGACAACGGTTTTTTGGTAAGGACAAAGCAGGCTGAGCGCTATCTAATGATGTCCGTGTAGGTGGATTCGTCGTACTCATCCATCTGTTTATTTTTTCTGCTGCTTTCTAGCGCTCACGAGTATACCGCATCCAATGCAAAGTTTGCAGCCAGTGTGGAGCCAGGAAACGCCGAATTGATGGCTCGTGTCTCCGAAATCTACGCCGCTCGTGAACGTGGGGAGGCCACAGTACCGAGTCAATTGGGCGTCGAAAAGAGGACCAATCCGTTCCTTCGTTGCGACATAAGTGAAGAGGTTAGAAAGAATGTGGGTGTCGTCCCTGGAGACTCTGATTCCGAGGCTTTCGGAAAAGTCCGAAAGGCAAAGGATACTTTCCGAGGTTAGTTTTAAATGCACCAGCTCCGAGACACTAATCACTAGACTGGCTTTTACCCATTGTAGCTGCACATCTCCAAGCAACATCACATTGGTAGTCAATACGTGCCTTGGTCTTACTCCTACTAAATCTAGTGCGTGTTGTAAGCAATATGGAGCTTATTCGCCGTTTAGCGGAGCCCATAGCTAATAGTAAAGCGTATTGATGAAACGATGTCAGTCCTAAAGATGAACTACTTAGTTTATGGGTAAGTAGTGGAAAGACCACTGAAAACTGCTGCAAGATGCGTTGGCAGATGGTCGTAGTCTTTGTAGTTGAATGAGATTGTTGGTGGAGATGAGAGCTAGGCAATACGGCTTGTCTGTGGTCGGGATCTGAGTGTAACCCTTGGTACTAAAATGAGTTGAGGTGAGATAAGCCGTCCCTTGGTCCTAGCGACCATAGACGTGGTCTGAGCCGCCCATCGTGTTGGTCTTGGTTGCGGTGACTTTGTGACCGTCCGCTTGTTTTTCACACGAGGCACTGGTGAGGCTGCTGTTGGTGGTGTGTCCGTGGGTTCAACAGTAGGAAGTGCCTTTGATGTTTTTTTGGTAGAGGTTCTAGGACTTCATGGCGGCAATTAAGGTGGCCATTTGCGCTTGGGTGGCGTCGGCCGTGGCTTGGACGCAAGCCATAGCTAGCGCGTGTTCCGTTGGAGGAGGAACGGCGGTTGCTGGCGCAAAGGGCGTGTTGGGGATCGCTGCTGTGACGTTTCCGGTGTGGTATCCCGCCTGGCTGGAAGTCGTGAGAAGGGAGGAGCAGTCTTGCTCGGCCTTGGTGAACAATTCTTGAAATTTCGCCATGTTTTTGTTGGTGTCGCGAATTTTACGCCATTCGCGGCACGCTTCGATGAATAACCCGGTATTCGCGATCAGCGTGTAGCCGATGCGAAGAACTTGAGAAAGCGCAATGGGCTCTGAGCCATCGGCGGCATACTGACTTCCGCGAGTGAGCTGAAGGAAAAGATCCTCGATTGGCTGAGGCGGATTCCATGGCGCGCAAATGCGGGTGATATTCTCGGCGAGTTTGGCCTGAGTGATCGTACCGTACCGTTCCCAAAGTGAGGTCATGATTGTCAGTGCTGACACATTTCCAAAACCTGTGATGTCGTGGCTGAGGGAGTTGACGTAGACAGGAGGAACGGCTGCAAGGATGAGGTTGCGCAACGCTTGATTGACGGCTTGGTAAGTGTTGAATGTTTGTTTCAACTCCAAGTGCATACGGTTCGCCTCCGTGATCTGTGGCCCGGTGGCGCCGACTGCTTGTTCTGGCTGCAGCGGAGGGTTGAGAGGAGGAACAAACGCGACGTTGCCAGTGATGGCAAGATACTTGGCTTCAGATATGGTCAAGGCAAGGTGGCCTTGCCGTCCGTTGCCTAAGTGCGAGCTCACTGAGGCTGCGCTGCCGCTCAGTTCCTTCTGCCAGATGGTGAGCGTGGCGTAGCTGGGGCGAGACGTTGACGGAGTCAAAGATGGATGAGGGAACGCCGAGGTGATGTTGTGGGCAATCACGCTTGGTGGGATGCTGAAGAGCAGTGCGAGGGCGGCAACGATGGCCTGTGCAGGTTAGCTGAAGAGCGGTAAGGGCGGCGCTGAAGAGGAGTGAAGGAGGATGAAGTCTGGGACTAAGTAGTTCTATTGATGAAACGATGTCAATCCTAAAGATTAACTACTTAGTTTATGGGTAAGTAGTTGAAAGACCACTGAAAGCTGCTGCAAGATGCGTTGGCAGATGGTCGTAGTCTTTGTAGTCGTGTGAGATCGTTGGTGGAGATGAGAGCTAGGCGATACGGCTTGTCTGTGGTCGGGATCTGAGTGTAACCCGGAAGTGGTTACGCGGCAGGTTCAACAAAGCGAACCATAACCTCTAGCCAAGAACCAAGCAAACCATTTTCGTTTGTTGACCTAATGGTCTCATCATTGCGTTGCTTCATCATTGTTGGCGTTGCGCTTGTATACTGTACAGCAGGGCTCGTTTGGAATCGAATGGGAGAAGAACAAGTGACGGGGCTACGATGAGATAGTCATAATAGCGGGATCATGTCATCCAATGAAGCTGAAGCTCAAGAAGCCCTGGCCCGATTCCTCGAAGAATGTGCCGACGCGACTCCAGGCTCTCGTAATTTGTGCGCCGGTTGCAATGGTTCACGGTTTCTGTATTGTACAGACTGCTACCAAATTCTTGTGCCCAAAGACAGTTGGCCCGACAATCTTCGAAGCGGAACGTTTCGACTTCCCTTTGAGGTTGACGTAATCCTTGACGACAGAAGATCGTCGTCAACTGGCATCCAAGCAGCCACAATAGTGAGAACAGCCAGTGGACCCGCGAGGGATACACTGAGAATTTATGATGTTGAACAGGATGAGATTCCCAAGTACGAGGAAAGTTCCGACGGCACCTTTCTCTTGTTCCCTGGAGAGTCGTCAAAGCCCTTTTCTTCCGTCCTCGCAACTTCTGGAATCAAGAAATTGGTTGTCCTAGACTGCAAGTGGAGCAAGCCTAGCATTAGATTGAATGCTTCGATTGCCAGTCTACCCAGAGTCCATCTCGACTGCGCGCCACAACAGAGCTACTACTGGCGCTGGCACAATGCAGGGCCTGGGATGCTCTGCACCATTGAGGCTCTCTACTTTGCGGCGTGGCAAGCTGCCAACATGCAACAATGGTCTTTATCCGAACAAAAGAGTCTGGTTAGTATGATGTGGATATTTGGTCAACAACGTGAAGCCATTCGAAGACATTACATCGTCGGGCAGGAGAGGAAGTTGCCTCCTCACCTACCGTTTACAGAACAGGGGAAAGAGTATCAACGTGCCATGCGTCGCAAGAACGCATCAAAAGGACAGGAACGCGGGGGTGCTACAGATATAGTAGAATAAACGGAGTAGCTATGAACTATAGACTATGAGTATTGTACAGACATATGCTCATGGACTATTACTGTAGACTCTACCGTCGCTTCTGATAATGCAATCAGTATTTGTCACTCCACACCCTTGGCCTTTTTGTAAAAGACGACGAGACTATCGGTTCGCTCCATCAGTCGAACAATGCGCTTCGAAAGCATCTTCTTCCTTTGCTTGATGTCGGCTTGGTCTTGGTCGGATAGAATCACCTGATCTACCTTTGCGGCGTATTGATCAAGATCGTAGCTCATTTTCGCCAGCTGCTTTTGTAGATCAATGGACGAGTTGGATTCCCAGATTATCATAACGGCAGCTGGACTGCAATCATCAATACTGTCGAGCCCCGCTCGTTGCAGCCCTTCCTCGAGAGACGACACCAACGCTGAGGCGTGCTCGAGACATTCTTCCACGTCGTTTAGCGCATCAATGTAGTCTCGAATCCGACCTGGGTAGGGATCACCCTCCCAGATGTAGCGAAGAGTTCCTTCCCATCCGTATTCAGAAACACACTGAAAAATCCAGTAGCTCGACGTTCCCATCAGAAGGGCCGCCGTCGTTGCGGTAGCCACCGAAAACACGGACGGGCCATCGTAGCGGCTGCCCAACATTCCAGATGTTCTCGTGTAATGTTCAGGGGCTGGGTGGAATTATTTCTACTCCTTCGCTTGCTTTGCAGATATTGGTGCGCTTTGCAAGAGATAAGAATGTTTCAAGAGTTGTATGCACGACTTTTCCATTCCCATGGTCGATTATGCGAACCGAAAACCGATATTATGCGGACGAAACGGAGTCACGGAAATTCGTGACTGGCCAAATTCCCACGATGACGATCGGGGTCGGTGAATCGATGATGGTTGATGGTGCGGCGGTGACAACGACCTTCCTTATACTCGCTACCGCAACAGAAAGTTGCGAAGGCTCAACTCCCACCACCCCTCCACTATGGCACCCACACCGAGCTATAGTATGACCAGGCTTTCGATTGCACTGATTCTTAGCATACTAAGCCCTCTTAGTTCTTCATTTACAAGGAGTTTGACTCCAACTCATCCCCGAGCCACCGCTTTTGCCAAGTTCGTCCCTCCGATGCCACACGTTTCTCATCGCCAACACGAGACTGTTGCCCTACAAGTCATGTCGGATCCCGAAGATTATGCCGACGAAGAGCAGCTATCGGATGAAGAGCTGGCTACTACAATGGGTGAATGGGACGATAAGATTGCCCGTTTCAATACCGTTCACTTGGTTGGTCGGCTCGGTAGCGACCCTGAACCAAGGCACTTTGATGATGGCAAAGTTGTAGTAAACGTGAGTATTGCGTGCAAGCGCAAGTATCATTCCGCGGAAAGAAAATTGCGAAACATTGCCTCTGGTGAAGAGGAAACGGACTGGTACGGCCTTGAGATTTGGGGACAGACTGCCGAGTTCGTCTCGAAATACGTTGATAAGGGTGCGAGAGTTGGTGTTGTTGGAAGCCTTCAAATGGATCAATGGACCGACAAGGCAAGTGGAGAACCACGGAGTAGGGCAAAGGTTGTGGTTCGCGACTTTGATGTCTTGGAAACCAAAGCGGAAGCTGACCTCCGGAGGTCTAGCCGTGGTGGTGGTAGGGCCCCGTCATTCCAGCAAAGTGGTGACAATCGGAGCCCATCTTTCGAAAGGGACGATAACGACGGAGGACCGACTTCTGCTGGGACGGGTGCCTTTTTCGACTAAGCAAATGCACCTACTGTGTCAGTAAACTGTGTATAGCTCGACTCTTGCGCTCCCATATACAGACTTTCTTGTCTATCGTCTGACTTTCTACTAGCTACTACTAGGGGATCTAATCTACTGTACGTAGCATTCCTGGTCGAACACCGTCTCGATTCATTCGGCTTCTACGCGTCATCAGCGCTTTGGTATCGAAAGGCCAGAAGCTGCTGATGTACGCCAGCCGTCAGCTGAGCAAAAGCATGCACATGCATGTGCATGGTCCCACAATTCCGGTTCCATGACCTTAAGTTAGGCCGCTCCCGTTCCCCGAATGCTTGATGAACAGAGTGACAAAACATAGAAAAACGTTTACGACTATGACGCACAGTACTACTTAATACTCTTCCACTAATTATCGCACTGGTTGCCAAGGTGTATGATACGTTGTTTTGGAAGAATGCTTGCTTCGACTAGACTTCCGTACTCCGATATTGAAATGAATTTTAGATATAAAGAAAAATAGCCAACATAAGGTGGAGTGAGCAGATGTTCCTAGAACATCAAAGAATTTTCAGATTTTCAGCCCTCTGCTGATGCTGATTCAATGATTCTGCCAAAGCCAAAAGGTATCCAAAGTTTCAATTCGTTTGCCTAACTCTATTGCACTTGCAACAATGCCCATTGTTATAGTACCTGATTGTATTGCAACGTTAGACTGGTCGTAAGTTTCTTTTGGAGGTTGTTTGGCTGCAAATTCGAGGCGCGAAAGCAAGCTAAGACTCTTCCTCCTTCCTCGCCCCGTTGCTGTTGCCTGTGTGAGGCCATTGGCTGTCCGTGGAATATTGAGGGTTCTAGAGCCATGTCGACCGATCTAGCTCGCGTCTCTCGTCTCTCGCTCCCCGAACCTTCCTTTGGAGAAGAGACCTCATCGGAAAACGAGCAAGACGAAGAAGAGCACGTGGACGGCTTCCATTCAGAGCTAAATCGTTGTTTCTTGCCAGACGAAGCTTCCAACTCGACGGGAACTCGATCTGCGTCCGCGCCACCAGCTCCATCCAGTACCTCTGCTATGACTGGGCAAGATGTTCGTAACAGCGTCAACGAGACCGAGGACGAGAGAGGGCATCCCAACGAACGCCTACGCAACATCGGCCCTTATTGCCCGCCTGTTTCTTTGGTTTCTTCTTCCTCCGGCATTCGAGAGAACCCGGATGCTCGGAAAATGATCGACGACGCGACAGCGAAGACGATGACATCCGCCGCCGCAGCTGGCGTTACAACAGTCCGGCACTTACCAGTAGCGGGGTTTTTCAATCTTGGCATGCCGTCTCGAATTGCACCTCCCGAGCAGTCTGCATCATCATCAGCAGCAATACAAGAAGGACATAAGATCGGTCACATAGACCAAGGAGATGGGATTGCATCGATACCCTCACAAACAAAAATCAGGAGCAACAATATTCAACAGGATTCGACTGGCGCTTCGCCGTTAGTTCCAGTGGTTCGCCCCAGTCCTTTGAAGACGACTCCTCCGATAGCCAGTAACTTCGGGGTGACCATTGTCGCCCCAAAGCCTCGTGGCGTTCAAACGCTCCCGCTTCGACCTTCATCTCCCTCCCCAGCGACCAGAACCAAGGAAGAACCGATCAAGAAAGAAAATCGACAAACTGCCGCAGGAGGCAAACAGGCCTGGTGCGACGAAGCCACTGCTCTGGCACGAAGAAATAAGGAGGAGAAGAAGAAACGGCAAGTAGAAGAACAACGCCGAAGGCAAGAACTCCAGTGTAACTTTCCAGAGCAAGACTCGGATCCTATCAATATGTCTCCAACTAATGGTAGAGCTGCGGCTGCCAACGGTCACACTGAGAATGGGCGCGGAACAGCGGACCAGTACGGAAGCGCTCAACGCGAAGCCTCTCGAAATCAACAGCAAGCGCGTTCTAGCAAAGATCGAACGAGTTCCGCCTCTTCAGATGGTGGTATCGGAAACAGAGGGACGCGCTCCAACAATATTAATGTCCGAAATGAGGAAGGCGAAGCCTCTTCCAGGGCAGCGCACCAACAACCGCCAACTCCACTGTTTGAGCGTCTTGTAACCGAAGAAGTTCAAGAAATCAAGTCATATGTGCGAATAATTGAGAACCAGAGTCGGAGGTTATCCGAGCTAGAACGCTTTCATGGTGATCTAGAAGCGCGTCTCGAAGTTGAGTCCAGAGGGCGGCAGTATGTGGAAGCCACGCTGGAAGCGAGAGAACGCGAATGGTCTCACCGATTCAACGAGTTGGAATCCGAACGAGACCACTGGAAGGCTGTCGTTCAAGCGGAGCAAACCAAGAACTCTAGACTAATTGATCAAGTCGTCCGAAAGGATCAAGATATTCACCGAATGCTGCAACGAAAGGTAAGTTGAATTATGCTTCCGTTTGAAACATTGTTTTGCGTGTGCCCTTCTTTGCACCTCTAACTTTATTTTCTCTCTCTTTACTCTACAGTACGATCACGAGGGTAACATTGGTCGTTCCATTCGCAATATTCAACGACCGAATGCCGAACGAACCGATAGAACTGGTGCTTCGTCATCAAACGCAGCATCGAGATCTCCCGAGATTCACCATCACAAAAGTCCGCACGAGATTCTTGCCGCAAGTGGGTCAGTCGAAGCCGTACGAAAGCGCAATGTTAAAGGATTGCTTTACGACTTTTTTGGCCTTTGAGAGAAAGAAATTCGTCACAGCCTGTCTGCTCTATTCCCATTCCTTGCAGGCAACTGTGTTGCTATTTGCTTTAGATCCCCGGGCAAGAATAATGCAGATGCATCGCCAACTGCATTGCCGACTCGGCATGCAGTCTCGAGACATATACCAGCCGTGCCCATCATTCTCATTTCACGCCCATTCGGGGCGCCCACTCATTTGTACACACATGTTTATGCAGTGGTCTAATTGAACAAGCAGGACCACATGTTATCATATCCATACCGATTTTCCTTGATAAAAGCATACCTCTCATTTGAAGGAAAACGCAATGCTAACGAATACACTCACCTTACCACCAACTAAATACTAATAACAGAAACGATTCGACTCGCAACCAGATGTCTTTCGTTACCGTAGCTCTAGTAAATAGTACAAACTAGTTGCAAGATGCCATTTCATTGGAATATTGTGTCTACTACATACTGATTAACTTCACCTATTACACTGCTAACAAATTAATGACGCCCCACATCACAGCAGCTCTCACAATTTAGAGACCTTCTTCAGACCATTGTGGCTGCGATGGTTGCTGTTGCGATTGCTGCTGACTTCCTGCGGCACTGCCATCAGCGGGTGACGCCACGGGTGGCTGAAACATGGCAGCAAACTGACTGTCTTGTAGCTGCTGGTTCAAGTCCTGAGCTACTCCATTCATATTCTGTGCTTGCATATTTAGCAGCGTTGGCTCGACCCCTCCAAGACCAAGGCCCATGCTGGGCATGGGTTGGGCTGGAGGCAGTTCGTTGACAGACGGAATGGTTGTCGTCCTGGGATTCACGTTGGCTACGCGAGGGACGATATCAATTAGAAAGTCGTAGACCTCGCTCTCTGCGACTGCCTGATGCAAGTCCTGTCGCTGCAACGTTCTCCTTCGACTACGTTCCGTATGCTGCCACGCACGACACGCCAGCTCCTTGATCAACAGTTCGCATGCCTTGCTCATCAAGACAGGAGCTTCACCCGAGATCATGAACTTGACTCCTTGTCTCTCGCCATCGTCTTCTTCTCCCTCCTGTAGCATCTGTTCCTTTTGCAGCTCTTGCAAAATAAACTCTTCGCTTTTCATAATCTTCTTGATCCTAGCCAGCGGAAGAGCCTGAATCTTCCAGTTTTCCTCCGCTGCATGACGAGGGAGAAGAGACAAAAATTTAATATGCAATGGATCCGGTGTGAGACACAAATCCTGGGCGATACAACAAAGGCACGTAGCGGGGATCATCATCCACCGCAGCTTTGATGAACAACTCGAGCACACTGCCGTTGAGGTACATGACACCACCCACAGTCACTCGGCATTATAGGCACTCACCCGGATCGATCTGCGTAATTTCCGTTTGCGATGCGTTCCACATATTACTCAAAACAACTTCGGTGTCCGACATCTGATTGGAACTAGCTGCTGTGTTGTCTGTCATCGTGCTTGCTTGGACTGTAGGCTGTGCTCTGATGGGTCTTATCGATGCAATGGTCGTTTTTCGCTGGCGGGTGGGGTCGGGTATTATTATGCGATAATACTCTACTCAGTAAGGTTGGCGCGTTGATTTTCGCTGTTGACAGTAATCATCTGGAAAGCTTCTTGTTGCTTTCATTTCCCTACATTAAATTTGTACGCAAGATGACGCATTCTATATACAATCTAGGTTATAGTGGATTGCTAATAGTTCTCTTTTGGAAGACCAAAGAGTTCTCTCGGACATTACAGTACACGACAGTCGGACAGATTACAGCATAGTGTACGCACTGTTTATGAAACCTGCATTACAGTAAAAGCTTTGTTTTATTCCCGATCCATGAAGAGGCCCCCAGCGCAGCAGTCGCGATAGTTCAAAGGCAGGCAAGGCAAATGACAGCGACGGCACCCACCACGTACGAAAACAAGCTCAAACGAATCCAGTTCGAGCAAGCGACTACGAGATGATTGTTTTGCTGTCAGATAGAGTTAACAACTGCGCCAGAAAGGCAGGCAGGCCAGTCGCTACGATAGCTGCCGCCCCTGGATTAGAAAAGTCCTTCTATCCTGTCTACGACCGCAACAAACAACATACTTTGCAGTCCCGAGACGAAATCTCACAACGTGCAGTAGGAACTGTAAAACTATTAGCTTTAGCTGTTTGTTAGACTAGAGAGTTAGTCTGGCATTCGCGACATTACCTCTCGAATGGCCTGGATATCATTCGGATCTTCGTCATAGTAATCGAAACATGCTCGACAGATAACAAAACCTCGACCGCGACAAGAGCTGCACGTTACGGATCGCCCACCCATGGCCACGTAGCTTCCGATTCCTTCACAGCTGGGGCAAGGGACTTGCCGGGTATCTTGACACACTGGACAACCCGGTGGCTCTTTGTCCACTTTTTGGGTATCAGCAGGTACATGAGCACCCAACGCATTCCATACGCCTCGTGCCAAGTTTCCAACCGCGCTTCCGCCCAAAAAGTAAACTGGTAGAATCCAGATCGGGAAGAACCCTGTCTCTCCCAAGTCGTTGTAATGATAACCATATCCGAACATGTTATCCGTTCGTGACAAGGACAGCAAGCCCGCCTCGATGAATGGGCCACCCAGTGCAGTAGCAGTACTGATCAAAAATCCCGCAAAACTTTGGTCCAGAGCTAGAAAGCCAGCTGCCGCCAAGAGAGATTCAATTTGCAAGATAGTCGAGCGATCCGAGCCGGCTTGGAACAAGACGCCACTCAACCAATACTGAAAAGTGAAATAGGCAATCCCGACCAAAATCTTGGGCGGCGATGGTTTTGTTACAGCTGGTTCGGTGCCACCTTTTCCATTGAAAACAGCCTGCTGCTGCTTCTGCTGTTGGTCGAGAAGAATGTAGAGCCATCCAATCAAAAATCCAGCCAAACCAAAAAGCTCTGGTACCCACACAGTGGTAGTGAGGGCGGGATGCTCGGCGCTGGCCCAAAGAGCCTTAGTGAAAGGCTGGTCGTACTGAAGGACACCAAAATCCGAGTGGTAACTATCCAAAAAGGGACCCAGAGCTGCCCCTGCTGCCGTCATGCAGACCGAAAACAGCACGGATCTCTTGGGGTTCAAAGTGACGGCGGTGGATACCAGAGTGGATAGCGAATCCGAGACATTGGGTTTCTTCGATCCATAGCAGACGACCGAGGCTGAGGACTGCGGTACAGGGATGAGTGGGGGATCAGTCCTTCGGCGTGTTCTGTGTGGCTGGTGGCGGGGTCCTCTCGAGAAACTTCCGACTGGGCTAGTGAGGCATGTCAATGTGAGTGCTGCCGACAATAACACTGACAGTGGCACCGACATTCTAGCCATATATTTCATCCTACTGGTACTCGTACTTAGCTAGCAAACACTGCAAGGGTATCTATCTTCCTGCTTCCAACAACAAAGCTTCTGCCATTGCTGTGATGCAACATGCCATGCAACACCTTTCAACGAAAGAGGCGAGAAATAAGAAACCGAAAAAGTGACGATGACGTCATTCGCGCCATAAATGACTCAGTTTGCGAGAAACGGAAGAAAAGGGTCGACACGAAGGGTTTCTCTGACAATGGCGCTGTGCTCTTCCGCGTATGTTTGTTATTAAAAGCCACTAGCACCATGGCTAGTCCCAACATCCGCCACTTGGCCCGACTCTGGCGGTCCGTTCCTCTCAAAGGACTCCAACAGGGCTCCACGTTGACAATTCGATCGAATCTTCCCGGGCCGACACATGTCGTGCTCAAACCGGAATGGCGAGACAACGGTCACGCTGACTTGAAACAGGTATTTTCCAAAGGCTCTACATCCAAAGAAATCAACTTGGTCGTCCAACAAGAAGAGGATCACATGACATCCATGGGACGAATGGCATCTCACGTGACACTGCTCTTGGAAGAGCAAATACCCACCGAGCAGGCAACTCCTGTGCATGGCGACTCCTCCAAGGAGCACGTGATTCACCACACGACAGTGAAACCAACCGACAAGGTCATGTTAGACGACGGAACCATTGTACCAGACAGTGACGAGTTTTCTCCACCACCGAAAGGTACCAAGAGAGTAGAATATCCCGATGGCGTCGCTCATGTAACCCAGGTCGATGCAGCAGGAGAGCACGACGAATCGGGAACCTTTTTGACGGTGCAAATGCCTGAAAAGGTGAATGTCACTTGTGAATTGAGTCAAGGGGGCACTATTACGATTGCTGGCAAGGTGGAGGGTGACGTAAAGCTATTTACAGCCGACGGTGACATGGTAAGTCGGCTCAACCGTATCCAGTCGTCACTACAGAACTCGAACCAACTCACATTTCTCTCTCTCGCACTTGTTTTATTAATAGAGCGTCACCAAATTGCGAGGCCACAGGGTGGAACTGAAATCCGGGGGTGCCAATAGCCTCATTTATATCAAAGATTTAGTGGAAGCGCAAAAGGTCTCGTTGCAAACATCAGGCCGCGTCCGCGCCAAGCAAATTCATGGTACCCAGGTCGACGTGAACGTCGTCCAAGCCAGTGATGCGACTGGCCCGCGCGAGTCCCAACCTGTCGCACTGGATGCAGATGATGAAGGCTCGCTGGTCGACATTGGGTCCATTTACATTGCTGGGAATGGAGGTGCGACAATACAGGTGGGTGGTTGTCAACCCGACAGACGAGCCGTGCGCGTCAAGTCGAATCACGGACCGCTGCGGGTCGAAACCAAGGGCGTTGGCGTGCCCACGGAAATCAACCAGGCAACAGAAGAAATTTATCCAGTGGTGGAGCTGGGAGGCGTAAATGGAAACTGTGAGGTTTCTATTGAAAGCTTGGGCTCGGCAGACAGTAGTGCGGTGCGAGACTGGTCTTCTTGTCTCGTACACGTCGACAGTCTCTCTCCCGACTCTGTCAGCCTGATTACAGTCGATCAAGGAGACGTTTCGGTGACGTTTGATCGTAAAGTGGAAGCCGATCTCCGTCTCCTATCGACCACGTGTGGAGCAGAGTCTCTGGGGGACTTTGGGACGACCATTGCTGAAGAAGAGGACCCAGAAGTTGTCACTGATATTTTAGGAAAAGTGGCGGGTGAAGTGTCCGGCATCGCAGTAGACCAGCGAATATCAATCCAGACAAAGGCGTTTTCCAGTAGATCATCAGCACTACTAACCTCGAACAGCTTGGAATACGTCGATGGCTGGGTCGAGAATAAGAGCGCAGAGCCGGATAGCCGATTCGAACGGAAAACAAGAGGTGACACAGGGTCAGTCGGCAAGATTCGTTTAACCGGGGCTGCCGATCTAGCTCTTCACGGATTCTCGTCTCCTGACGGGAACGGCACTGAAGTAGGCTATCTACGTCCGCTGTTTGCAGTGGTAGGGACATCGCGGATCGTTGTCGAGACTGTTAGCTGGTTGGGCGCAATTGCCCGTCGCTACGGACTCGTTGAGCGGGACCGTGAGCTTGGCCGAACAGCATCACGAAGAGGACGCCCCTTGGTTTCTAAGAATGAATGAGGTACACTGTTTGCAAGGAAATAGTTGCCTCTACGATAGACTTCTTCTACATTATCCCTAAAGTTGTCGACAGTAAGCTGATCTCTGTGTGCTTGGTTTTCTAGAACTCGTCGTACATGCCATCCATATCGTCCATGTCGTCCATGTCGTCCATACCGCCCATCATGTCGTCCATACCGCCCATACCACCCATCATGTCTTCCATACCATCCATACCACCCATCATGTCTTCCATACCACCCATGTCCATGTCCATATCCATGTCACCCTGTAACAAAGAGAAACGAGTAACACACTGTGAGAACTTGAAGTGTGCGGATCGTCATGTGAAACTCTCGCCTCATTACCGACATTCAACCTACCATTTCCTCCTTCTTTTCTTCCTGGATCGTTTCATACATCTCCTTTTCGCCGTCCTTCTTTTTGAAAAAGGTCTCCTTGGCAAACGCTTGCGCTTCTTCCAAACTGTCCGTCACAATGATATCGTCAAACATGGTTCCGGAAGTAACCTGCCACAGTTCGAAACCAACGTGCGTGCAGCCATTTTTGCAAACCTTGTAAAGCTCCTCATCAGGCTTGTAGTCAGGATTGGCAACCATCGGGTGCTCCCATTTGCCCTTGTAATCAGGGTTCTCAATCTTCTTTGGCTTCCATTCGCCCTTGTAATCAGGATTGTCAATCATTGGCGCCTCCCACTCTCCATCGTCTTCATCGTCCCAGTCTTCTGGCTTTTTGGCTTCCGGATCGGGAATCTCTTTCGGCATATCGTCAAATCCCTCTGGTTTCTTGTCCTCGGGATCTACCATCTTGGGACTATCGACCCAGTCATCCGGCTTTTTGGCGTCTGGATCCTTAATCTCCTTCTCGCCCAGGAAATCAAACTCGTCCTCCAACTTTCCTTTTCGCACCGACTTGTTGTCAATCAAGACTTCCAAAGTGTTGTCGGGACGAATGACGAGGGTGTAGAGATGGGTAAGATCGTCCGTTTCGCAGTTGACTTCCTTCTTGATAAGCAGATCCTTGTCCTTCTTGTCGTAATGCAAAATAACGTGCGTCTTGCGATTGGAGCTTCCACAAATGTCTGGTCCAAACATGATTCCGTAGGGAGTGTCCCCACCAAACTTGTCGGCGTCAAACTTTTTGCCACCGGGCATGAGCTTGATGTAGGCACCGCCGCAGTCCAACTTTTGTTCGTGCTTGACGGAATACTGAATGACCAATTCTCCGTTTTTGCTGCTCGTAAACTTTTTGGTCAGGGGAGCCGAGAGCGAGTAGAATCGTGCGTCTTCGGAGGTTTGCACGCCCTTGTCGGTTTCGTCGCCGTACCATTCTCCAGCAGTGTGCTTCCACGCTCCCATTTCACCGG
>Ga0307978_1000217_pt1 | contig 51403 bp, 49 predicted proteins | sample OrgLakmetage1056_FD_203151 | JGI IMG/M metagenome (GOLD analysis project Ga0307978, IMG submission 203151) | Saline water microbial communities from Organic Lake, Antarctica - #1056 | ecosystem: Environmental > Aquatic > Non-marine Saline and Alkaline > Saline | place: Antarctica: Organic Lake... | reverse complement strand
TATTATTACACCTATTCTCAACATATCATTTTTGCCATTGAACTTTACTTTGTAAATACTTCCCACATGGCCAACACCCATCCCAGCCTTCCCTCAAGGGAAAGAGTTTCCCTATTTAGATGCTTTTTAGAAAACTAGTTTTTAGGGCCGGGGAAAAGGTTTCATAACCTACTTCTTATAAACCACTCCGTCTTTCATCACAAAATCGACTTGCTGTAGGATAGCAACATTCTTTTCTGGATTCTCATTCACAGCAATAATATCGGCATAAAAACCTTTTTTTACTTGACCTATTTTGTCTTCTAGTTTTAAGATGATTGCTGGAGTAATCGTGGCGCTTTGTAGGGTTTCCATGATCGGCATTCCGGCTTCATTCATATAACCAAATTCTTTTGCATTCTGTCCATGTGCAAAAACACCTGCGTCTGTTCCAAAAACAATAGGCACTCCTTTTTTATATGCTCTAGCAAAAGTTCCTTGAATTTGCGGCCCTACAGTTCTCGCTTTAGGAACGACTATAGCTGGGTAGAAACCTTCCACCTCGGCTTTTTCGGCAACTTCTTTTCCTGCTGTTATGGTTGGAACTAAATAACAATTCTTTTTGATCATGAGCTCCATCGTTCTTTCACTCATATAAGTTCCATGTTCTATAGTCTTCACGCCACCTTCAACCGCACGATACATACCTTCATCTCCGTGAGCATGTGCTGCCACATGATAGCCGTAATCTGCGGCGGTCTCTGTAATGGCTTTAATTTCTTCTATGGTAAATTGGGGATTACTCCCATTTTTTGCAACACTTAAAACCCCGCCAGTAGCGGTTATTTTGATACAATCGGCACCATTTTTATAACGGTGTCTTACGGCTGCTCTTGCTTCATCTGCGCCATTAGCAACGCCTTCTCTAGGACCTGGATTTCCCATAAAGGCTTGATTTCCTCCATTGGTAGGGTCGGCATGACCGCCAGTTGTAGCAATAGATTTTCCTGCAGTAAAGATCCTTGGACCTGGTACCGTGCCTTTATTTACAGCATCACGTAGCGAAATATTAATTCCACTACCGCCTAGGTCTCTTACCGTCGTAAATCCAGCCATTAAAGTGATTTCTGCATATTTTACGGAGTCGTAAGCAACGTCTGCGGGATCATTCACAAATTTGGAGATATACGCATGCGGGTTGTACTCTGTCTCCATATGAACATGCATATCTGTAAAGCCTGGCATCACCCATTTATCTTTTAAATCATAATAATCGGCAGTTGTTGAGACGGTTTTATATCCTTTTTCCAAAGATTGAACTGTTCCGTTTTCAATGGTTACCGTCATTTCTTCCATCCATTTTCCTTTTTCTGTATCTAGGAGATGTCCAGCGTGAATAATAGTTGTGGTGTTTTGAGCTAGTGTTATAATAGCTGTAAACAGCAGCAGTAATGTAAGTCGTAGTTTCATAGGAGTAATTTGAAGTCACAAGTTAAGATAGATTTATCACATACAGCTTATAATTAAATATCCACTTGTGCGATATTAAGACATAAATGGACCTATTATGAATATCTCATTCACAGGTAAGCAAGAAAAGTATATCAAAAATTTAGTCATTTAGGCAATTATAAAATAGTCGGTCACTATTTCTAATACTGCTTTTGACACCTGCTTCTCAGCATGCAGGAAAGCAGAAAACCCGCTAAAAAAGTTTAAAATCTACTTTTCTAACGGGTTTTTTTAGAATTCTCGTTCTAAAATTATCTGTTTATAAACTCCTTGACATGATCGGTGATAAACTTGATCTGCTCATCATCCAGCTCGGTATGCATAGGTAAAGAAATACATTCCTTCACTAATTGATTCGTCACCGTGAAGTTTTCTTCTTTGTACCGCTCGTCTAGATAAGCTTTTTGCTTGTGTAATGGAATCGGATAATACACACCACAAGGAATATTATTTGCTTGCAGGTGTTTTACCAGTCCATCGCGATCTGCATTTTTAATCACCAACGTATATTGGTGGAACACGTGACAGTCACAATTATCGCAAACTATAGGTGTCAAGATCTTTTCTTCATTAGCAAAAGCTGCTGTATATTTTCTAGCCGCGTCTCTGCGGGCATTGTTATAATCCGTTAAGAAAGGTAATTTTGCTCTTAAAACTACGGCCTGCATTGCATCTAATCGAGAATTCACTCCTACTACATCATGATGGTAACGCTCGTACATACCGTGATTTACAACACCTCTTATGATATGTGCCAGTTCATCATCATTAGTAAAAATAGCCCCGCCATCTCCGTAAGCCCCTAGATTTTTTGAAGGGAAAAATGAAGTAGTCCCTACATGTCCTATGGTTCCAGTCTTAGACTTAGAGCCGTTGCTGTGCATGAAATTAGAACCTATTCCTTGTGCATTATCTTCAATGACATACAAGTTGTGTTCCTTTGCAATCGCCATAATCTCCTCCATATTTGCCGTCTGACCAAATAAATGAACAGGAACAATAGCCTTTGTTTTAGGTGTTATGGCTTTTTTGATAGCTTCTATATCAATATTAAAATTATACGGATTTACATCTACTAGGACCGGTGTCAAATTCAAAAGCGCTATAACTTCTACTGTCGCTGCAAAAGTAAAATCGGCTGTGATGACTTCATCCCCAGGCTGTAAACCCAGTCCCATCATTGCGATTTGTAATGCATCGGTACCATTTGCACATGGGATCACGTGTTTAACTCCTAAATATTCTTCCAGTTCCTTTTGAAAAGCATGAACTTCTGGACCGTTTATAAAAGCAGCCGACTCAATAACTTCTTGTAGCCCTGTATTTACTCTATCTTTTATTCCCTCGTACTGACCTTGGAGGTCAACCATCTGTATTTTACGCATTTGCAAATTATATTATAAACGCACATTTGATGATGCTCGTCCATGTAAAAATAAGCAATAATGATAGGAATGCCCAAACCTTAATATTTATATTACATTTGAATAAAGACTGATAATTGAAGACGATTTATGATATTTTTTCCGCTTTCGCGAAAGCGTGCCTACCACTAGCTGGTGCTTTTAATAAAAAACTAAAGCTTGGTGCGCAAGGTCGGGAACGCACTTGGGACATTTTAGATAGAAAAGTGAAGTTGTCGCTACCCAAAATATGGGTTCATGCAGCAAGTTTAGGTGAGTTTGAACAAGTTGTTCCTGTGCTGGAACGCATCAACCGGAAGAACTATCAAGTCATCCTCACTTTTTTCTCTCCTAGCGGCTACGAGAATAAAAAAGACACGCACCTTGCAGATGTGGTTTGTTATCTGCCCATCGACGCAGTAAGTAACGTAAATAAATTTATCGCAACCGTAGAACCATCGCTTGCCATTATGGTGAAGTATGAATTCTGGCCTAATTATTTAAACGCACTCAAAGAAACTGATTGTAAAACCATTCTTATAAGCGGGGTATTTAGAGATAAAATGTCTTTTAATAGTTGGTATGGAAAATGGATGACCCGCTCTTTAGAGAGTTTTGACTATTTCTTTTTACAAAATTACTCTTCTCTTCAAAATCTAGAAAAACTAGGCTTTACTAATGCGAGTGTAAGCGGTGATACTAGGTTTGATAGGGCAAGCCAATTGATAGAAAGAGATAGTTCAATAACTGAACTAAAAAGTTTTATAGGAGGTAAAAAGTGTCTCGTTATAGGAAGTTCTTGGTGGGAAGATATCGCGATCATGAAAAACTGGTTAAACAACAATGACCAAAATAAAAACTACAAGATCATTATTGCTCCTCATGAAGTCGCGCCTACTTCTATCAATCAGCTGTGTGATAGCCTGGACTACCATCCTGTAAAATGGAGCAGCCTTCAAGGTTGTGTGATCCACGATATCGAGTCTGCGTCGACGCTCATCTTAGATACCATAGGTTTGCTTACTAAAGCCTATAGCTATGCAGATCTCGCTTATGTAGGTGGCGCTATGGGAACAAAAGGCTTGCATAACATTCTAGAAGCAGCGACTTATGGTGTTCCTGTTATCATAGGTAAGAACTATGAAAAATTTCCTGAAGCGGGCAAACTAGAGGATTTAGGAGGTTTGTTTTCTGTGAAAAACGCCCTTGAATTTGAAACCATGACCAACCAACTTCTAGCGGACGATTATCTAAGAGATAAAACTGGAATGATTTGTGGTCACTGGATCAATAGCAATACGGGCGCAACGCGAGAAATTGTCAACTATTTAAAAAATATAGATGAAAAACTTATTCTGGATTAGTCTTGTCATAGCAAGTTTCAACTTAGGCTTAAGTCAAGACATTAGCATAAAAGATGCGGCTACCAAAGAAGCTATAGCTTTTGCTACCATCAGTTTTGGAAATGGCAAAGGAACTTTTGCAGACGATGAAGGAAGTTTTAGGTTCTCCAAAAAACTCTATAATGACGTAGACTCTTTATTCTTTTCCAGCATAGGCTATGCCGATCTAGGTATCGCTGTAGAGAACCTTCAGTCAGAAGTATTTTTATATCAACAAGCAGATGAACTAGAAACCGTCATCATTAGCGCAGCTCTTACAGGAAAACACAAAGACCGTAAAAAGCGAGAAATAGGTCACGATAATTACTTTGACTGTTGGTTGCCTACAGTAGAAAGTGAAATCGCAGTGAAATTTGATCGTTACGATGGCCAACCAACGCAAATCACTCTGCTCAAATTACCAGTAGTTTTGGAGGAGAGTCAATCCAGTAACAAAGGGAAGTTGCGCCGATTTTCCACGATGTTTAGAGTTTCCTTTTATGATGTTGATGAAGATGGAAGTCCCGCTAGAAGGTCTTTATATCCTTCAAAAACCTTTATCATCGATCAAACCACCGAAGAAACATTTGAATTAGATATAGAAGAATTAAAGATCAACATCCCACAAGAAGGAATCTTTGCTTCTATTCAAGTATTGGGGTATACAAAACCTGACGGAAAACTTATCAAAGCTAAAAAATACAGAGATATCAAAACCAGAACTGGCACCGTAAAAGTCTCTACTACTTACCGACCGCTTCTACCTTTTACTAAAGAAATAGAAGGTAAAAACACTTGGGTAAGACGTGTTTTTTTCAATAATAAGACGTGGCAATTATTTGATCTGAGCTACAACCCAAACAGTAAACTAGTAAGATCTGGCAACGACGATTATGGAATGGGTGCTGATTTTAAGGTGTTTTATAGGGATTAGTAAGTATATGAAAAAGTTTTCTCTGGCTGTGCTAGCGTCTATTTTTTTAATTAATTGCAAGGAGACTGATCCAGAAACAAATTTTGTTTCTGGATCACTTCAAGATTGAGTTTTTGAATCAAGTTTTGTCAGACACTACAGATATTCAAATCTTACGATCAAAAACTGAATTGATTTCTAATTTTGGTTCAGGTTATATGAGTCCATCTCTACCTATAGAGGGTGAATTAAGTGAATTGCACTTTATCTCCGAGAGTTTAGATGAGCCCGATACGGCATTCATTCAACAACAATTAAAACATGCAACAAGTGTAAATCTTGACACCTTATCGACTTATGGTTTCCAGATATTTGATTTAAAAGGTAAAAGTAAATTAAATCATTCTTACAAATCAATTGTAGAGTACGCTGATAGTATCAATATGATAACTGATAATTATAGCTTTCTAAAATTTACCATTCCCATATTCAATAAAAACCAGAACCTTGCCTACATGAGATTCCAAAGAGGCAGCTCTGGAGAGGCAATAATTTTGGAAAAAATTGAAGATCATTGGATACGAAAAATAAAACTTTATGAATGGATGGAATAAACTATTCTAAACAGTTACCGCTTTATTCAAATAAGCTCTAAAAGGAGTCATTTCTTTATAGACTTCTACACAACGTTGCATAAAATCTTCATGCATGACTTCTTTTTGAGTCAAATCATGCTGTACGGCAAATGTTTTTAATCGCAGCAACTCTATATGCTCATGATCTTGAGAATACCCTTTAGGGGAAGTTTTCAAAGAGTCGCCGTCATCGATCACGTCAAAAGTTTCTTTAAAAGATTTCTTGTTAAGAATCTTTTTATACTCCTGTCCGTTATAATCTATGGCATCTCTTATAGAATCGAGCAATTCCTTTTTAGGTTTGTAAAATCCGCCAGCGATAAAGGATTCTTCAGTTCCTAAATGAATATAAAAATCGCCTTGTTTCCCGTTCTCATTAAGATCCATGCCAGCGCCAAAATGGTCCTTATAGACAGGCTTATTAGGGTGAAACATCAAATTGTTATTGATGCGATTAATAGCTTTACGACCGTCTATAGAAACATAATAAGTATCTACTTTTCCCAACTCTATATCGAGTTCGTTAAGCCACGCAATGTACCAATCGCGTACTTCATGGTAGCGCTTACGGTTTTCGTCCATCCAGTCTTTGGAATTGTTCTTTTGCAAATCCCGCAGGAAATCATATAATTTATAAAAGCTCATTACATAGAAGTTTTACTTGTTCTGTTTCGCTTTCGCGAAAGCTAAATATAAGAAGTTTATGCTGCCCTTGAAGAGGGCTTGAATAAGAGACATCTCTACTGTATTTTCCTAACATTTATGAAAACATATATCATTTAAGAGTTTAACCTACATATCTTTACTCATTACTATAAAATAGTATTATTATGAAAAACATCATATTAAATATTGCTGCAGTAGTTATAGCTGCAACAGCATTAACTTCATGTAGAGAAACAACCGAAACTAAAACAATAGTTAAGGAAGTAGATTCCACTGAAGCTACAAAAGAATCAGAAGGAATTCTTGAGAGAACTGCTAAAAAAGTAGATAAGGAAGTTAATAAAGAGATCAACGAAGAGATTGAAAAAATAGGAGATGATAATTAACATTTCTATTCTATATTAGAAAAAGCTGCCTTAGAGCAGCTTTTTTAATTAACTTCCTTTTTTGATGCTTTTTATTTCTTCTCGCAAACTATCGAGTCCTTGTTTTAAAGAAATCATCGCTTCTTCTCCTTCATGAACATCTAGGTCAAAACTCAATTTTGAATTTACTTCCCAAAGCTCTTTAATCTCCCCCACTGCTTGCTCAATAACTGGATATTCTCGATTAAGAGAAATCAAATTTACCGCCTCTGGTGATTCTGACTTGCGCAATTTCTTTACTAAGACACTATCTGCAGTAACGACAACATGAATGCGATTGTCATTTGCTGTACGCACACTTTCTACCGCTTTTCCCATGACCCATTCGTGCGGCTGTAATACAGGCAGCATACTATCTCCTTGTACTTGGAAAGCGCGGTAACTTCCTTCCCTATATTGAGGCAGTGGTATATGAAATGCGGGCAATTCGTTATACCAGTCGGTGTCTAGTACATTACTTGCATAACCAGCACTCGCTTTAATAGGCACCATAACCATATTTTCACGATCATTAGTATCCATAGTAATGATCTTAGGCGCTGTGCTTGTACTCGTCTCTAAATATTTGTTATAACTATTTCCATACAGCCACAACGGGTTCACGTTAAACTGTCGTAATAACTCTGTTACAATCTTGCCTGTAATTTTCTTTTTACCGCGCTCTATATCTGCAGTTGTGCTACCTGCATTAAGCAAGTCTGCAAACTCACTTTGCGTTTTCCCCAAGTCCTCTCGTACCTGTTTGAATCTTTTTGCTTCTGTTGGAATCTCTTGTGCCATAAGACAAATATAGGTCTTTTAGGAATAATTCCAATTTTAACACTGGAATATTTCCATAATGTTGGAATATTTCCATATATTTGAATCGTGAACGGAAATAATTCTTGGAATATTTCCATAAAACTATAATTATGTGTGGAAGAGCAACGATAATTACACCAGCAGTAGATTTAGAAAAGCGGTTTAATGCCGCCTTCGTAATAGGTGTTGAACTCAAAGAAAACGTGAACATAAGCGCAGGTAATAAGATACCTGTCATTACAAGCGAGCAACCTAACCATATACAGCTGTTTACTTTAGGTTACACCCCTCACTGGGCTCACAAACAGACGTACATGATCAATGCGCGCAGTGAGGGAAGTTTAAACATAGAAAACGATCCTAATTATAAAGGAGCTATGGGTATATTTAATAAGCCTATGTTCCGTCATGCGATTAAATCTCAACGTTGTCTAGTTCTTGTAGATGCCTTTATAGAAGGTCCTAAACAAGAGAAGCTTAATAAACCATTTATCGTATATCCTAATCGTGATCGCGGCCCTTTTGCTCTAGCTGGAATTTATGACACCTGGCAACATCCATTAACTGGAGAATTGCATCATACCGTTGCCATCATTACCAGTGCAGCAAATAGACTTACACAAAGAATAGAGCACCACAGGGCTCCGGTAGTATTGAGTAGAGAAGATGAAGAAAAGTGGCTCAATCCAGACATCGCTCCCGCAGAGCTTTCTAGAATGATGCAACCATTTGACTCTAAAGGATTCAATGCTTATCCTATCTCACAAAAAATAAAAAACCCAGAAGCAAATAGCTTAGAGCTTCTAAAACCTATAGGAGATAAGCTTTTCAAAGATTACGACCGCTGTCTATATGAAAGACTCAAGTTTGCTGAAGAAGATGAATACGCCATCAGAGAAGAGCGTCTTGTAGAAGGAGATCAATTTATTTTATTTTAAAATGACTACAGACATGAATATAGAACTCATAAAAACAGAACTAGCGCAACGAGTAGAACAGCTTCTGATTACTAGAAAAGCTGGTAAGCAAGCTACAATGAAGGTCGTGCACAAGGTAAAGACCTGGTCTGATAAAGTTGCCGAAACGGAAGACCTTATCCATAAAGTATACCACACACTTCATGAGGTAGTACAACAAAATGGTATTTATTTTAAAAATGAAATTGAAAAAGAAGGCTTTGTAAGCTTTATGGAACCTACAGTAAATGATCTGGTCATTAAAAATATGATCGATTAGTAGCTACAAAACATAAAATAACAAACTCGTTATTTCATCAACCTCACAGAACTATTTCTGTGAGGTTTTTTAACCGATTGTTTTAAGTGAAGTGATGGTTCAACTTGTGAAGTTTCGTATTGAAGAAAGTTGGAAATTAAAAGAAACCTTTAGTGAGTAATCTCCTAGGTTTTAAACCTGATAAATAATTTTAATCGAGAAATTAAATAACCTCGAGATACAACAAAGCGATTACGCTCTGCAACAGAATGACCATATAAATTAAAAGATTCCTGCTTAAAGCGATTCCGCTCTGTAGCAGAATGACCATATAAATTAAAAGATCCTGCATAAGCAGAAAAGAAATATATGACCGATAAACACATCATGCATTTAGATCTAGACACTTTCTACGTTTCTGTAGAGAGAAAGATGGATTCACGTCTTGAAAACCGACCTCTACTCGTAGGTGGGACTAGCGATCGTGGCGTCGTTGCTGCTTGCAGTTATGAAACAAGAGGCTATGGAGTACACAGTGGCATGTCTATGAAACTGGCAAGGCAGCTTTGCCCAGAAGCAGTTGTCATAAGAGGTAATGCAGGGACTTATTCTAAACACTCTGATGAAGTCACTGAAATCATCAAACAAGAAACTCCTCTTTTTGAAAAATCAAGTATAGATGAATTCTATGCAGATCTCTCTGGAATGGATCGGTTTTATGGCTGTTATAAGCTGGCAACAGAATTGCGCAAGAAAGTAATCAAAGAAACAGGACTGCCTATTTCCTTTGGTCTTTCTATTAATAAAGTTGTTTCCAAAATCGCTACTGGAGAAGCAAAACCTAACAACCAATTGATGATCAATTACGGGGAAGAAAAAAACTTCATGGCCCCACTGTCTGTAAAAAAGATTCCGCAAGTAGGAGATAAAACCTATCAAACCCTAAGACATCTAGGTGTAAAACGCATTCATACCATTCAAGAAATGCCTGAAGAAATGCTCATCAACGTACTGGGTAAAAACGGCAGTATGATATGGCGTCGTGCTCAAGGAGTGGATAACCGACCTGTTGTTGCTTTTAATGAGCGTAAATCCATCAGTACCGAACGCACCTTTGATAGAGATACCATTGATGTAAAAAAACTGAATTCCATTCTTATCGCCATGACTGAAAACCTTGCTTTTCAACTCAGACGTGGCGATAAACTCACCGGTTGCATTAACGTGAAAATAAAATACTCTGACTTCAACACCTACACCAAACAGATGCGTATTCCTTATTGCAGCGCTGATCATATTTTGATACCTCGCATATTGGAGGTGTTTGAAAAACTTTACAACCGCAGGTTATTGATCCGGCTTATAGGGATCCGGTTTTCACATATTGTAAATGGTCATTACCAGATCAATCTTTTTGACGATAATGAAACCGCACTCAATTTGTATAACGCACTAGATAAAATAAGAGAAAAATATGGAGATAGAACCGTGATGAGAGCTGCTGGTATGGAAGCAAAAACCATAGGCCGAATACTAAATCCTTTTAATGGATTACCCCCTGTCGTGCTCGCACATCGCAAACAATGAATCCTTTATTAGTTATTATAAGAACACAGCTTGATGGATCACTATTTGTTATAAACGCACATTGCAAACTATAGGATTAGGGAAAATTAAAAAAATATAGGTGCACATTGAAATAAGCCCTATACATTGAAAAACAGAACAACCAACAAATTAATTACGCATTTCAAAAACCTCCCTGCTCGTTATGAATTACCTATTGAAGATTGAGACTCTTGAAAACCACTTTAAATAAAACAAACTCACCAACTAATTTGTACCTAAACAACCATACCTATTACTCCTTGCGTTACGGCACCTTTAATGAAGAAGAGCTGATAACACTTGCGCTAGAAAACGGAGTAAAAACCATTGTTCTAACTGATATCAACAACACCAGTGCGTGCCTTAACTTTATTAGGCTTTGTATTCAAAGCAATCTTAATGCAGTGATAGGTATTGATTTTAGAAACAAGCACCAACAACTGTACGTAGGAATGGCTAAAAATAACGAAGGATTTCAGGAACTCAACGAGTACTTATCCTTTCATCTAGAAAACAAAATTCCATTTCCAGATCAGGCACCAGCCTTTGATAATGCTTTTGTCATATATCCATTTAAAAAGGTAGTGGAGTTAGAGAAAACTCGCTTTCGCGAAAGCGAATTTATAGGAATCTCTATCGCCGCATTACGCAAACTTCCTTTTACAGCATATGTAAAAATGAAGGACCGGTTAGTGGTCATGCAAACAGTGACTTTTAGAACAAGAAAAGATTTTAACGCTCACCGATTGCTGCGGTGTGTGGATTTAAATATTCTTTTGAGTCAGTTGCCAGAGTCTCAACAAGGATATTTTGAAGATCAGATGATTCCTATTCTTGAAATAGAAGAACTCTTTATAGCATATCCTTTTATCATTGAAAACACAAAATGCCTATTAGCAAAGTGCAAGATCTATTTTGACTTTGAGAACGCTCAACTCAATGCAAATCAACACCTCTATTCAGACAGTAAGGAGGTAGATTACCAAAAACTAAGAACACTTGCTTATGCTGGTGTGGCAAATAGATACGGAGATAAAGAAGATAAAACAGACGTTTTTGAGCGTATAGAAAAGGAAATAAGTGTTGTAAAAAAGAAAGGTTTTGTCACCTATTTTTTGATCAATTGGCGTATTTGTGAATACGCACGTAGCAAAAGCTACTTTTACGTAGGTCGCGGTAGTGGAGCTAACAGTATTCTTGCCTATTTGTTACAGATCACAGAAGTAGACCCCATAGAACTCGATCTTTATTTTGAACGTTTCATCAACGACTACAGGTCGAGTCCGCCAGACTTTGATATTGATTTCTCTTGGGATGATCGGGAAGATATTACTCGATTTATTTTTGAAGAATTTGATCATGTCGCCCTGCTTGCCACCTACAACACCTTTCAGTACCGTGCGGTTATCAGAGAATTAGGGAAAGTTTTTGGTCTTCCAAAGGCAGATATTGACATGCTCACCACAGGTAATTTCCACCCCGAACGTCTGGATCAAATGCACCAATTGGTTTTGAAATACAGTCATTTGATAAAAAACATGCCCAACTACACCAGCATTCACGCTGGCGGAATTCTCATAACCGAAAAACCTATTCACTATTACAGCGCTACAAGTTTGCCTCCTAAAGGCTACCGTACCGTACAGTTTGACATGCATATTGCCGAAGATGCTGGGATTCATAAATTTGATATTCTTGCGCAACGTGGTTTGGGAAAAATACGCGACACGATTGAGATTATTAAATACAACCAGCCAGATGCCCCTATAGCAAACCTACATACTGATGTAAAGAAGTTTATGAAAGACCCTGAAATCAATAAGATGATCTCACAGGCAAAATGCATAGGTTGCTTTTATATAGAGTCTCCAGCTATGAGAATGTTGCTCAGCAAACTCGCTACTAATGATTATATAGGACTGGTTGCTGCCAGCTCTGTCATACGTCCCGGAGTAGCACAGAGTGGGATGATGCGCGAGTTTATTTTACGCACTCGATATCCAGAAAAACGCAAGGACGCACACCCCATCATGCAAGGAATTATGCCCGAAACCTATGGCATCATGGTTTATCAAGAAGACGTGATCAAGGTAGCACATTACTATGCAAAACTAGACCTTGCCGAAGCAGATGTACTGCGCCGTGGAATGAGCGGTAAGTACCGATCCCGTGAAGAATTTCAAAAAGTGGAACAAAAATACTTTCAGAATTGTATCGATTTAGGACATGATCCAGAGCAAACTAAAGAAATATGGAATCAAATTAAGAGTTTTGCTGGTTACGCTTTTGCCAAAGGTCACTCTGCATCTTATGCTGTAGAAAGTTATCAAAGTCTGTACTTAAAATGTTATTTCCCGTTAGAATACATGACAGCAACACTTAATAATGGCGGTGGCTTTTACCAACCTGAACTCTACGTACACGAAGCAAAAATGTGTGGTGCTGTTATAGAATCACCCTGTGTTAATCACAGCAATATTGCAAACATTATTAAAGGAAGAAGTATCTATCTAGGCTACAGTTACCTCAAGGAACTAGAGAGAAAAACCATGGTACGCATCATAGAAGCGCGACATTTGAACGGAAGGTTTACCTCTCTAGAAGACTTTATCAATCGTGTCTTTATCAGTATGGATCAGCTTTCTATTTTAATACGCATCAATGCTTTTAGGTTTACAGCAATGGATCGTTATGAATTGTTGTGGCAAGCACATTATAAACTTGATAAATCACCACAAAAATATATTCAAAACAAACTGTTTGTTCCAGAGTATAGAGAAGCCAAAATCCCTCAACTCCATACTACAAATCAGGAATTGGCTTATGAACAGATAGAACTTTTAGGTTTTCCATTGTGTTCCCATTTTGACTTATTAGTAGAGCTGCCTAAAAACAATCATAGTCGTGAAGACATGAAAGCGCATAACAAGAAAATGATTTTGATTTATGGCTACGTAGTAAATATCAAAACAACGCATACGGCAAAAGGAAAACGCATGCAGTTTGGTACTTTTTTAGATTGTAAGGGTCATTTTTTTGATACGGTTATGTTTCCTCCAGTAGCAGCAAAAATCCATTTTAGAGGTAGTGGCATCTATAAAATATACGGCAAGGTTGTGGAAGAGTTTGATTTCTATTCCATCGAGGTCCACGACATGCAAAAAGCAGATTACATTCAAGACCCACGGTATGCAGAAGAGAATCCGCAGACGATGCAGCGACTGGATAAACAGTCCAACCTAAAAGATCGCAGAATGGGAAATAGCAATGGGTATCGCAAACAAGAATTACCAGATAAATCCATCGAGATATGAATAGAAAGCGAGATAGTCGTAACCCATGCCTTCCTGCCACGGCATGAAAAAACAAAATAGATAAGATACCTGAACATGATCAACCCTAGCAGCAAACAACATAAGGATTCCAGTCACCAATTAAATATTTTCTCATGACCACTACGCTTTTATATGACGGTAGTTTAAACGGTTTGATGACGGCTATTTTCACTATTTACGATCGCAAGATCAAACTGCCCATCATCGCTTTAGACTCTCGTGAGCAAAACGACCTTTTTGAGGGTACAGAACTGGTTATTACAGATCCTGATAAGGCGCAACGTGTATGGAAACGTTTTAACTCTTTATGCGAGCACCAAGATTCTCATCAGGTATACTGTGCTTTTTTAAGTGAAATCATCGGAATCGAAAACACGATTTATGAGTATTTAAAAATGACTTTCAGTGCTCAAAAACCACCAAGTGGTGACTGTGCTAACTCTACGGTTCTGAAGATTACTCAAGCGGCAAAAATGGTGCATCACGAGAAACAGCGTATGGAGGCCTTTGTGCGTTTACAATTGATCGATGAAGAAATCTACTATGCTAATATAGAACCAGACTTTAACGTACTACCACTTATAGCTGGTCATTTTAAAAACCTTTATACAGACCAGAAGTGGATTATTTATGACTTAAAACGCAATTTTGGAATCAGCTATGATCTAGAAACGGTGCAAGAAGTCCAAATTGATTTTAAAAAAGCCCGTGGTCAAGGTGGCGTTTTAAATACTAGTGTTTCAGAAAAAAACAGTGCTATTGCTGTGTCAGGTAGCTTTCGCAGTGCGACTGCGCTACGTATAAACTCCAGCGAGATCAACTACAAAGATCTCTGGAATCAATATTTTAATAGCACCAATATCAAGTCTAGAAAAAATCTAAAACTACACTTACAATATGTGCCAAAAAGGGGTTGGAAATATTTAAGCGAAAAAATATAAGGAACTAAAAAAGCTCCTCAAAAAGATAATTGAGAAGCTCTACATTTCATTTTCTAAAAACCTATTTTGTTTTGGTAGTATCTGCCACTTTCTTTCTTTTAAGCCCAAACAAGTCTTTAATAGCATTCCCCGCAGCTTCCTTAATTGGGTCTTGTGGCTTAGCAGTACTAGTAGAGTCTTTAGGTTTTCCATTACCCCCTATCACATCCTTAATACCATTTAAAGGGTTATTTCCGTTAATAAGATCACCAATAGCACTACCTACTGCTTCTTCTCCTTTGTCTTTTAATTTTTGTTTTTGGATCTCTATAATTTGATTGGTTAAGTTTTTTACCGCAAGATCAAGATTCAAATCAATTTTAGGACTCAAAAATGAACCTGTAAACTTAACCGGTACCAGAACTGAGATACTTTCCACTTCCTTGTCCTCTAATTTAGAAAGTAAGCTGGCACCTTCTTTACCAAAGTATTTTGCAGGAACATCTAATGACAAGGTATAATCCATCTCATTAGTAAGACTGTGCTTACCACTCGCCGTAGCCTTAATCCCTTTGATATTAAAATCAAATGGTGCTACTTGCACCGCACCATCTTTAAAATTAAGCTTGGTTGTAATTTCAGAAACATCAAATTTATTAAGATTTATAAAACTCAATTTTTGATCTAATTTACCTAATAACGGGTTATTAGTAGCATTGATTTCTTTAGTCAGTAATTGTGCAATAGCATCTCCTGCCAGTGTACTCAAAATAGGAGAAAGTTGCTTATCTAATGACCCCGAAAGGGCTATATCTGTATTGATCTTACCTTGTAAAGCACTAATAATAGGAACAAAGGATTTAAACATATCAAAACCTTCAAAAGACTTTGCGATATCTAGATTCTTCATGTCCAGCGCCATATTGAAAACTGGAGTAGCTCCCTTAGTGGAAACTGAACCGTTGACAGCTATGTTACCGTCAAAAATATCAGTCGTCGTATTGTTTAAGGTCAAAGTTTCATCTCTAATCAAAGCTACACCGCTTACGTTTTTGAGCTCTAGACCATCGTACAACACTCGATTTGCTTGGAAATCTAAGTTGGCATCCAGAAAAGCTGGAATCTTAATCGCATCTTCAGTTGTTGCAGATGTGGATGTTTGAGTTGTTTGGTTTGCTTTTTGGGCAGGAGCCACCTCTACAGCTGTCATAAAATCGGCAGCGTCTAGTGTGTTAGACTTTAAAGTAAAAGTTCCTTTTAAGTCTTGGTCTTGAAGCAAAAATCCGAGCAAATTATTGATGGTACCCTTTGCATTTAAATCGGTATTGCCTGTTTGAGCATCAAAATCTTTTAGCTCTATTCTAGAGGTAGTCATATCAATACTCGCCTTCTTAATCACTAAAGGTTTGATAAGTGCATCACCTTCATATCTGAAGTTGGTAAGGCTGGCCGTTCCTCTAGTATTGATACGTTCATAGCGTTCTTTCTCGATGCTTTCCATATCAAACTTAGCTGCCATATCCAATGCTAACTTCCCGTCAATATTCATGTCTTCTGGCAAAGGAAATGCTTGAGCTAGGTTTTGAAAGTCTAGATTCCCCTTTGCATTTAGATCAATATCCATATTAGTTGTCAGGTTTTTGATCATTGCATTACCGCTTATTCTATCACTCCCAATATTAAAAGAGGTTTGCGCCACGTTGAAATAAGTATCGTCGACATTTCCTGTATCGTTTTTAAGTTGTGCATCTATATTGATGTTCGTAACTGTTTTAGGTAAATCTGGATATTTAAAAGAAGCATTTTTTGAGCTGATCTTGATATCCATTTTAGGAATGCTATTATCATCTAATTCCCCCTTTATGATACCGTTTACTATAAAATCTCCGGTGGTAGTGATGCCGTCTAAATTTTTACGATAGGTTTCTGGAATTACAGCAAAGAAGTTTTTAAAGTCAGATGATGGTGTCTCAAAACTTACATCAACCATCGTATACAATTCCTCTAATTGTACAAAACCATTCATCTTTAATTCTAGATCATTGACAAAGCCTTTGTTTTCTTGAAAGGTATATTTTTGATTATCTAAATCCATAAGAATATCTGCATCCAGTTTTACCTTTTGACCAGATAAGTATTGCATACCGTCCAACCCGTAAAAAACTAATGCCTCTGTGTAGGTAGCTAACGTACTCTTGCCTAATGAAAAATCTCCGTTTCCAGAGTGATTTATATTAGAAAGCACGAGCTTATTTTTAGTGGAGGTATCTTCGTAAGTAAGTTCAGAGTCTGTCACCTCGTAATGTTTTAAGTCAAAAGAGAATCCTGTACCTTCCTCAGTGACTTGTGGATCATTAGCTTTCGCGGAAGCGGTATCCTTAGCAATATCCCAACTAGAATTGCCGTTTTCATCTACTGTAAATCTTGCAACCGCTTGATTAACCATCAGCTCGTTAATATGAATAGGCTCGCTAGCGTCGTTAAACAAATCACCTATAGGCAGGTCTAGTTTCACTTCTTTACCGTAAAACAACGTATCACCGGCAAATGGGGCTTTATTGATGATAGAAAAACCTTCTATGTGGAGTTGTGCGTCTGGGAATGATCTGAAAAGACTCAAATCTACCTCAGCAAAATCAATTTGCGCCTCCATAGAAGCATTGAGCTTGTCCTTAATGATTTGGGCAATTTGGTCTTTAAAGAAAAAAGGCGCAGCTACAATCAAGATGATCACAGCGAGCAAGGTAATTCCTGCTATTTTAAATATTTTTTTCATGATGTTTTTTTAATCAATTTTTATTTCTTCTCCCATTTCCAACCCGAACAGTCGCCTAAAAATGAAAACGCCTCCATATAATAATGGCGTGTCTAGCAATGCAACAAGCATCTTAAAGAGAAATCCAGCTATTAATAAGGGCCAGAATTGTTCCCAGGATAAGACTTCATAATAACATAACAATAATAAGACGCTCATAGTGTCAACAAACTGTGAAAATATAGTACTGAAGTTGTTGCGCAACCAAAGCATTTTGCCACCTGTAATTCTTTTCCAAAAATGATAAATCTGGATATCTATAAATTGAGCAAACAAGTAAGCGGTCATACTAGCCATCACTGCAATAGTTGTCGCGCCAAAAACTTTATTAAAAACAGCGTCTTGTATAGGACTTGCATCAATCGCAGGAGCAACGTCAGCCACAGCTATTATCCCAAGACTAAAAACCGATGCAAATATTCCTGCCAGTACCAAATCATTTGCCTTGCGACGTCCATAAATCTCACTCACTAAATCGGTAACCAAAAAGGTAATAGGATAGGGCAATAATCCTACCGAAATTTCAAAATTAAACCAACCGAATGGATTCCAGTAAAAAAACTTTTGAAAAATCAAATTAGAAACGACCAGCGAGCAAATGAATAAAGCAGCTAATACGAGATAAATACGGTGTGCGAGCTGTAACTTTTTACCTGTGAGTGTCTTCATAATTAGTCGTAAAAGTAGTTCAAGAGTTGGTCAATATTCCTTAATTTGCTGCAAAAATTAAGAACATCCACTCCAATCATAATCATAAAACATTCATCGCTTTAGGAAGCAACCTGGGTGATAGAAAACAGCACTTGCTGGACGCTTCTCGTCGTATGGAGCAACGTCTAGGCTTGATCATTTCCACTGCGAGTGTTTATGAAGTCCCTGCGGCGGGATTTACTGGAGGCGATTTTTTAAATACGTGCATTCTAGTAAATACCCGTAAAAATGCACAAGAGACAATTGCTATTTTACAACAAATAGAGCGTGATATGGGTCGAGTGCCTCGCACTGGTAAAAATTATGAGGATCGGGTGATTGACTTAGACATTGTTCTTTTTGATGATCAAGTGATCACTACTCCTGATTTACAAATACCGCATCCAAGAATGCACGAACGCAATTTTGTCCTGCAACCACTAGTGGACATTGCTTATAAGGTTATACATCCTATTTTGAATAAAAGCATGGCAGAGCTTTCGAGTACTCTAGAGCCTTTAGAAAAGATGGTAGATTTTGAAATTCCGCTTTCGCGAAAGCGGTATCCCATCCAAGACCTCAACTTTATAGCTGTAGAAGGGAATATAGGAAGTGGAAAAACCAGCCTGACCCATAAACTATCAGAAGATTTTAATGCCAAACAAGTCTTAGAACGTTTTGCAGACAATCCTTTTTTACCGCTTTTCTATAAAGATAAAGAACGCTATTCGTTCCCCTTAGAAATGTCTTTTCTGGCCGATCGTTACCAGCAATTAAGTGATGAAGTAGCGCAACAAGATCTCTTTAAAGAATTTACCATTGCAGATTATTACGTGATCAAATCTTTGATTTTTAGTAAAATAACGCTAGAAAAAGAAGAATACTCGTTGTACAAACGTCTTTTTAATATGATGTATAAAGAACTGGTAAAGCCCGACTTATACGTTTACCTCTACCAGACCGAAGAGCGGTTGCTAGAAAATATTAAAAAACGCGGTCGCGATTACGAGCAAAATATAGAAGCCAGCTACCTCTCAAAAATCCAACAAGGCTATGCCGAATTTATAAGATCACAACAAGAACTCAAAGTAAAAGTGATCGATGTAACAGATCTGGACTTTGTAAATAATCAGGAGGATTATTTGAAGGTTTTGGAGAAGATCCTAGAGGATTGATATTTTCATAGATGCGGACTTAGGTCCGCATCTATAAAAATAAATACTTTACGTTTTTAAAATACGATACGATAAAAAAATCAAATTGAGAGCACCTCTGTGGTGCGATGGTTTTTTAAGGTATTTGTAATAGCTTAAACCATTTGCATTTTTTAAAATAAGACTTGCACTTTACAAGTACATTTTTTAAAAGCTCGCATCCTTAGATGTGCTTTAAAAGGTGCTATTTATTCCTGTTTTTAATTTTTTTATAAATTTGAACAATAAAAAGTGAAAGACTTAAACATTATAAATCCTACTTGATTATTCAATTAAGAAATTTTTGATTTTTTTAACCTTTTTCTTATCCATCTAATTATTATGATAATCAAAAAGATATTAAATAACACAATAACCGCTTGAATCAGTAAAGGAATAAAGGAGTCATCATCTATTTTGAACATAAAAGTTATTTCTGTTTTTCTAAGAATCCTTGATAACTATTAACTATATCTATTAGAAATGCAGCTTTAATAGCTTTTTTTTTTGGTTTATGGATTTCAGGAAAGAAAGAAACAATCTTATTTTTTTTGTTGAATATGACTGTTCCTAATGGTTCATCTTCAATAAAATATATGTAATAATCATAATTTAAGTCCATATCATAATGGACAATATCCTTATGTTTTTTTACTTCATATTTTTCCACTTTCAAATCATCCTTATCGCGTACAGTTTTGTCTTTACTTGATTCTCTATACATATTAAAGATTTGTTTTAGGTAATCACCTCCCTTGGTAATCTCATCTTTTGTTAAAACGGTATACTCCTCTAATACAGTATCATAGGTTTTTTCTGTAAAATATAAATCATAAGCAAAGTTTTTTGCTATTGATTTCTGATCTTGATTTTCATTTAGATGGACACAAGAATTGATTAGTAAAATAAAAATAAAATATTTCATAAAGATTAATTTGAATTTAATGGGCTAGTTCCAGTTGAAGTACTACCATTTAAGTTACCTGAGTTAATTTGACTTCTGAGCACTTGTCCTAAAGCTCCTATATTTGATCCTGCAACAAGTAACCACGTACCTCCAGCATCTCCAAAATTTAGACCTAATATATTTGAAGCGTCCAAAACAAAATCAGTACAATTCTGATTGTTTAAATTATAGTCCTCGTTGCTATATTGTATTACCAATGCGATAATTCTGCTTAATTCAGATGCTGTGGCGTTCACATTACCGTTTACATCAATTTCATGAACTTGATCATTACCAAAAATACCTGATTCAGTAGGGGCTGTAGGTTTGCTTATTCCATCTGGATAAAATCCAAAGCTCCTAACTGTAGAACCCTGTTGGATGGTCAAAAAAGCTACAAGCTATTAGATTGATAACTATAAATAATATTAAAAGTTTATTTTTCATTATTGATCAGTTGAAAATTGACGAGTTAAATCAGATATTCCATGATTGCCATCTCTAGGCTCTGGTGTTGTAGGATTATCCATAAAGTTGGGATCATTATAATCTATAGGAAGTAACTAATTTAAGTCACCATTTACAGCAGCATCCCAAACTAATAACTTTAATACTGCATGACTTAAATCTCTATTACTCTCTCCTAGGTTATGACCAACATTGTTATTAAACAAATCCATTTCTCTTTCTTTAATCCACCTTAAAGGCGTTCCTGTTTCATGAGCATTTGAAAATTGTTCTGCAATAAATCTACCTGCAAATTTTGTGTTTATTGCATTGAAAAATGCATGCCTAAACGCATCTTTCTTATCATTAATACCATAATAAAGGTGTGGTGCATTATTACTTGGGAAGAACTCTTCTGTTATATCAAAGGCAACTACTCTGTTTTCAGACATAAAATAAGCTTGTATTGAATATTGCTAATCTCTTTTCCTCTTCGGTTAGCGCTCCCCAGATTCCATATGGGTCTTGTTCATATATCTCTACTATTGTTCTACTTTGAAGTTCTAGGATTAATTCTAAAGTAAATTCCTGTGCCTCTTGGGAATTATATTCTGACCTTATAAAATTATTAATGTTGTTTCTCAACTCATTCTGAAGAAAATTTTGAATAAAATTATAGAGAGCTATGTCTGTAGGGTTATTTAAAGTATTAAAAAATGCTTGGGTAGTATCAGAAACTGTTACTAATGGTCTGACTTCTCTTCCATCATTGGGTTCTACTGGAATCACAAGGTCATCAGATAAACTGCCACCAGATGAATTACGCGTTCCAGAATCATCAATTACTCCGTCTGAATCTCCACCACTACAGGCACTGTCTCCAGCTTCTAGTTGAGCTCAAGGCCTAACTTCTTCTATCCATTGCTCTAGATCACCTATTTGTTCTTTTACAAAGGTTTTCCAATGAGTTGTATGAGTTAAGCCTTTTTCTTCTAGTGCATCTAGATACCATTTTTTATATATAAACATAGGAAGTCCATCGAACTCATGGGTTTCTGTTCCTATTTTCCAAACTTTTCTTAGAAAAGCAATTAATTCGGTTTTTTCAAAGTTTGTTTTAGAAATGTTTGGTGTTTCTTGACCCCAGTGAAATACTTCTATTAACTCCATATCGCATAATATCTCAACAACTTTCAGTCCATCTGCACGAGCTTGGGCTGTAAGATGTGATTTATCATTTAAAACTTGATAGTATCCAATATTAGCCAAGATAAAATGAATAAATTCTATTCCATCTGGAGTGAAAATATTTAAATTTTCTTCATTAAATAAATTTGACTTTTTTATCATAAGCTAGTGAACTTGATTATCCTTGGATTATTATAGATACTCGGAAAATTTAATTGAAGGGTTGCAGGGAAATTGGATCCTGAAGCGGTTACTGGTCTGAATGTAATAAAATTTCCATTGCCCATATTTGCTATTCTTGAGCCATTGGATTGAATTACCAAATTACCTATTTTATCTTTAGTAAGTGCGGTAAATGTTTCACTAGCTTTTGATACTGGAGCATTGGTTTTAAATATTCTAATCGAATTGTTTCCACCACTTCTAGTTCCCCATAATCCAACTTTACTAACTGTATTATTTAAACGCGTTCCCCTCAAAACCCAGCTTATTGGAATCTTTTGCAGTAATTTTATAGCAGCTGGCGCACCTACTTCAAAAAGTGCAATTTCAAGTAATATCTCTGCTACATCAACATAAGCTCCAACAATAGCCGCCGTCATTTGAGCATTGTACTGTCGAGTTATGGATTTAAAAGTATCATATATATCTTGTATATCACCATTAGTGTAATCGAATGAATTTTCTATATCTGTAACTACATCTTCAAAATATGATGCAGTAACATCTCCTTCAGGTCCATGAAATCTTCTCAACCCTGCAGCCATAGTATTGATTGATGCAAGGCAGTCGTGATCCAATCCACAAGGTATTCCTTCTTCATTAAGAATTTCAAAATCTATTAACCATTTTACAAAATCTTGACCCTCTTGGGAGTTAAGCCCTGATCTCAAATAATCATTTATTTCTCTTCTTAACTCATTCTAATGAAAATTTTGAATAAAATTATAGAGAGCTATGTCTGTAGGGTTATTTAAAGTATTAAAAAATGCTTGGGTAGTATCAGAAACTGTTACTAATGGTCTGACTTCTCTTCCATCATTTGGTTCTACTGGAATCGCAAGGTCATCAGATAAACTGCCACCAGATGAATTACGCGTTCCAGAATCATCAATTACTCCGTCTGAATCTCCTCCACTACAGGCACTGTCTCCAGCTTCTAGTTGAGCTCAAGGCCTAACTTCTTCTATCCATTGCTCTAGATCACCTATTTCTTCTTTTACAAAGGTTTTCCAATGAGTTGTATGAGTTAAGCCTTTTTCTTCTAGTGCTTTTAAATACCAATCTTTATATTTAATCATAGGCATGCTGTAAAAATCTTGTGTACTAGCACCAACAAACCAAACTTCTCTCAAATATTCAATTAATTCTCTTTTAGAAAAATCTCTTTTAGAAATTTTGGGAATATGAATCCCCCAGCTAAATATTTCAATTAGTTCTAGATCGCATAGAATCTCAATTGATTGCAATCCATGGCTCCTAGCTTCTTCTGTAGTAAAATTCTTACTAAAGTCCTTATAATAACCCAAATTTTCTAGAACATTGTATATAAATTCAACTCCATCAGGTGCAAATAACCCAATTTTATCTTCTTTAAATAGATCTTTTTTAATTATCACGGTGTTATAAATTTTACATTTCTGACTTGAGTCCATATGCCTCCAGCCCTGAAGTCTAAAGAAATTGTTGCTGGAAAATTAGAGGTAGATGCTGTTACAGGTCTATAAATAATAAAATTACCATTCCCCATATTTGCACTTATAGAACCGTTTGAACCGGTTACAAAATTACCTATTTTATTTTTAGTCAAGGTATTGAAAATACCTCTTGAATTAGCTATGGGTGCATTAGTCTTAACTATTCTAATAGAATTTTGAGCACCAACTTCACCCATCAAGCCCACTTTCCTGACTAAATTATTTAACCGGTCACCTCTAAGAACCCAAGAAAGAGGTATTCTTTGAAGAAGCCTAACTGCTATGATACCACCAACCTCAAATAATGCTATTTCAATTATAGGGGTTACTCCGTCTACAAACCCTACTACTATTGAATGTATCATTCTGCTGTTATACTGCTTAGTAATATTTAAAGCAACATTATAAATTTCCTGTATATCATTAACCGTATATTCTGAGGGGCTTGTATTAATATCTGATAGTACACTTTCAAAATAGGCCGCAACTTCTGCCCCTTGTGCTCCATGAAACCTTCTTAACCCTTGTGCCATTCTATTTATTGACACCAGACAATCGTGGTTACTGTTCCATCCGCAAGGAGTCGGATCTTCTTTTATAATGGCAAAATCTATTAACCATTTTACAAAATCTTGAGCCTCTTGGGAATTAAGCCCTGACCTCAAATAATCATTTATTTCTCTTCTTAACTCATTCTGATGAAAATTTTGAATAAAATTATAGAGAGCTATTTCTGTAGGGTTATTTAAAGTATTAAAAAATGCTTGGGTAGTATCAGAAACTGTTACTAATGGTCTGACTTCTCTTCCATCATTGGGTTCTACTGGAATCACAAGGTCATCAGATAAACTGCCACCAGATGAATTACGCGTTCCAGAATCATCAATTACTCCGTCTGAATCTCCTCCACTACAGGCACTATCTCCAGCTTCTAAAAAAAGCCATCGAGTAACACACATTTCATAAGCTCTAATTTCTGCAGAACAATCAAGATCTTCAGGGTCTGTATGTTGACCAGGTCTATTGCAATGAACCATATAACAACTAGTGTATGGAATTGTAATGGTCGAAGAGCACTTTATGAAACTAGGCAATAAGTCATCCCCAAAGACTTGAGTTAAACTAATATGATCCATATCGTAAGCATGTCCTGATAGAACTGTATAGTCAACTAAATGCTGGACGTAAGTGGAATCATTAACTACGGTGAGTATATAATTTCTCAGTACAAATTGCTTCTCTATACTATCTTGTACTACTTGAAAGGTATAAGAATCATACTGGTTTGTTTCGATAATTTTTACAAAACTAGTGTCAATTTGTATGGCTGAACTATTGGTAGATTTATTTTGACTATTAGACGATAATGACAGGATTTTATCCCTTAATGCAGGTTGTCGTAGCAATTCCTTTACAGTTGTCGTTCTTCCTTCAAGTTTAGGAAAGTTGATTTCAGAACTAGCTTCTTCTAATTGTTCCCTCTCACAACCGCTAAAAAAAATCAGCATTGTTATGAAGGCTATTAAAACAGAAAAAATCCCTTTTAGGTTATTGCGCATCTTATAATAATTAAGGCTTTTAACATTTATCTTGTTGTATATTAGTGATTAACTTCAATAAAATTATATTTTATTATCTGATAATCCGTCATATAAATCTATGTACTGGTCTATATTCATGAATGTCGACTAATTTTACTGCCTTATTTATCCTTGTAGTATTTGGATCATCTAAGGCTACATCACATCCTACTCTTATTCTCGTAGATGGTCGAAGCTTAACAATGGTGACCATCAGGTACTGGAGTTAATTTTGGAGGATTGATATATTCATATCCTAGATGCGTACCTAAGTCTGCATCTATGAATATATTTCTGGATTTCATCAACATCTTCTTGATGAAATCCCCGCGGTATTTGCGCGAATGTTTGCATGTAGCATCCAAAAGGTTGAAATAAAAGTCACAATGAGCTTGTCGAAGTGTAGCTTTATTTTGTTTCAGATTCTATTTTACATAAAATAAATCCCGATAGGATTCAGACGATGCCAACATAAATAGTTGGCATGTCGAATCTGAAAAGCTGAAATAAAAGCACAAAAAAACCGCCTTATTTCTAAGGCGGTTTTTGATAACATATAAAGAAATTACTTCTTACAAATCAAATTTGATTCCCTGCGCAAGAGGCAACTCAGTAGTGTAATTGATCGTGTTGGTCTGTCTTCTCATGTAGATTTTCCAAGCATCAGATCCAGACTCACGTCCACCACCAGTATCTTTTTCTCCACCAAAGGCGCCACCTATCTCAGCACCACTAGTTCCTATGTTGACGTTTGCAATACCACAATCAGATCCTCTTTGAGATAAGAAATGTTCTGCTTCTCTTAGGTTATTGGTCATGATCGCACTAGATAATCCTTGTGCTACACCGTTTTGTTGTTCCAAAGCATTTTCTACCGTACCAGAGTATTTTAATAAATACAATACCGGAGCAAAAGTCTCGTGTTGTACGATTTGCATATCGTTAGTAGCTTCTGCAATCGCAGGTCTTACATAACAACCGCTTTCATAACCAGCACCAGAAAGTACACCACCTTCTACAAGAACTTTACCGCCTTGTATGACAACTTGCTCTAAAGCATGGTTGTAGTTAGCAACAGCATCTGTATCGATTACTGGACCTACGTGGTTGTTCTCATCTAATGGGTTACCTATTTTTAACTGGCCATAAGCCGCAACTACGGCATCTCTTACTTTATCATACATAGATTCATGAACAATTAGACGACGTGTAGAAGTACAACGCTGTCCAGCAGTTCCTACAGCTCCAAAAACGGCACCTATTACAGTCATTTTTAAATCGGCATCTGGAGTTACTATAATGGCATTGTTACCACCTAATTCCAATAATGACTTCCCAAGACGTTCTGCTACTTTACTGGCAACAATTCTTCCCATACGAATAGAACCTGTAGCACTGATAAGTGGCACGCGCTTATCTGTAGACATCATTTCTCCTACTTTGTAATCTCCATTTACTAGGGAAGAGATTCCTTCTGGCAGGTTGTTGTTTTTAAGAACTGTTGCGATGATATTCTGACAGGCCACACCACAAAGAGGTGTTTTTTCACTTGGCTTCCAGATACACACATCACCACAAACCCATGCAAGCGCTGTATTCCAGGCCCAAACAGCCACTGGAAAATTAAAAGCACTAATGATTCCTACTATTCCTAATGGATGGTACTGTTCATACATTCTATGTCCAGGACGTTCTGAGTGCATGGTTAAACCGTGCAACTGACGAGAAAGACCAACTGCAAAATCACAGATATCGATCATTTCTTGAACTTCTCCTAAACCTTCTTGATACGATTTACCCATTTCATAAGAAACCAGTTTACCTAGAGGTTCTTTTAATCTTCTTAATTCATCACCGAATTGACGAACAATTTCACCACGCAAAGGCGCTGGTTTCATTCTCCAATCTTTATAGGCAGCCTGTGCGCTAGTGACTACTTTTTCATAGTCTTCTGGACTTGTAGTGGTTAACTTTCCTATAACCGCTCCATCTACCGGAGAATAAGAAGTTATAGTAGCTCCATTACCGAAGTGATGATTACCAGTTGATGTTCCGTGGTTTGTTTCTTTGAGGCCTAATTGCTCTAGAGCAACGTCCATCCCAAAATCTTTTGCAAGTGTTGACATTGTATTGTTTTAATTTTTAATCCAGCTTATCAGCCAGTTTATTAAATACCTTTTTAGGGTTTTTATTATCGTATAAAATGCTGTAAACAGCATCTAGAATAGGAGTTTTAGCTCCTTTTTCTTCATTGATTTTAAAAGCACTTTTAGTAGCGTAATAACCTTCGGCGACCATATTCATTTCCATTTGTGCACTTCTTACGGTATATCCTTTGCCCATCATATTACCAAACAATCGATTGCGCGAGAATCCAGAATATCCTGTTACCAGCAAGTCGCCCAAATAAGCGCTGTCATTAATATTGCGTTTCATTTTATGTACTTTCTTGATAAAACGCTTCATTTCACGTATGGCATTACTCATCAATACACTCTGGAAATTATCACCATAGCCTAAACCATGAGCTATTCCAGCAGCAATGGCATAGATATTCTTCAACATCGCAGCATATTCTGTACCTATGATATCATCGCTGATTTTACAATTGATATAATCGCTTTCTAAACGCTCTGCAAGAAACTTTGCTTTTTCTTCATCTGCACAGGCGATAGTTAGATAAGAAAGTCTTTCCAAGGCTACCTCTTCTGCATGACAGGGTCCAGTAAGAACACCTATATTTTCAAATTCAATATCATAATGCTCATGGAAATGCTCTCCTACTATAAGACCCGTTTCTGGAACGATACCTTTTATGGCGCTGAATATTATTTTATCCTTTAAAGAAACCGTAAGCTTTTCCAATTCTTTAGAAAAGAAAGCACTAGGTACTGCAAATATACAAAGATCTGCTTGGCTTACTATTTCATTAATATCGCTTGAAAGGCATAATTGCTCTGGATTGAACTCTACAGAGCTCAAATAACTAGGATTGTGATCGTTGCGTTTGATGTGTTCAATAGCGTAATCGCTACGCATATACCAATAGACGGTATCGAGGTTTTCGCAAAGCATTTTTACTATGGCCGTTGCCCAACTACCACCGCCAATTACAGCAATTTTTTTGGTCTGATCCATATTAAATAATTTTGGTATAAAATTTTGGCATAAAATTCCTTTCTTTTTCGCCCATACTTGGACGGCGCTCAGCACTAGTACTTCAATATAAAATTAAAACCTAACCGACATTATGAGTGGATTTTCTGTCTCCTTTGACAAAAAATCATTCCAATTATAACTACGAGATTTAATATGAAAATCGCATCGATATTTGGACTTCAAAGATAGCATTTTTTTAAGGTATTAAAATTATGAATACCTCATGGATACTGTGCGTGAATAACGAATTTAACAAAATACTTATTTTATAAGCGTTGAAAATGACCAACTTGCAAGGTTGTACTTTATTTTCATAAATAGACTGCTGTATAAGTGATGGATGATGAATTCGCTTTCGCGAAAGCGAGATTTGCCAAATCTTAATTCTCTACAGCCGGCACCGTATCACCTACATTTGCAATTATCCATTGCAGACAAGCATCGTAATTTTCAAAAATATGCTCTTTGCCTACCAAGTCTGGAATGATATCTATGGATTCTAATCGGTATAATGGTTGCTCTTGGACCCCAATCAACAAGGGTTGAATTCCTTTTTCTACCAAATTCTGCAGGACATCTTCAAAAGCAAACAATCCGGACTGATCAATAAACGGCACCTTTTTCATACGAATGATCGCATGAGTGGCGCGTGGAGGAATATCGCGAGACATGGATTGAAAATCACTGGTATAACCAAAGAAAATAGGACCGCTCAGTTCTTTAATGAATATTTCTTCTCTCCATTTAACAGGAATACGAGAATAGTCTGCGTGATCCATATACTTGGTACCAGATAATCTTTTGATACCAGATTTTACGTCATTAGAATCGCCCATCTTTTTCATGAAGATTAAACTGGCGATGACTAATCCTATCCCAACGGCGTAAACCAAATCCCAAAAGACGGTAAGCAGTAAAACCACAAACATGACTACTACATCACTTTTAGGAATAGAACCTAGCACTTTGAGTCCTTTGTAATCCATCACACCTATACCTACAGTAATTAAGATTCCTGCAAGAACTGCGCTAGGTATATTCTCAGCAAAACCACCTAAAGCGACCACTATAATTAACAACATTGCTGCGGCGATCATACCAGAAAGCTTAGTTTTTCCACCAGAATTGATGTTGACTACCGTACGTATGGTCGCACCTGCACCAGGAATCCCTCCAAAAATAGCAGCAATACTGTTTCCTATTCCCTGACCAATGAGTTCTTTATTGGGATTGTGTCTGGTTTTTGTCATGTTATCTGCCACAACACTTGTCAGTAAAGAATCAATAGCACCTAAAAATGCTAAGGTCAATGCCGTAAAAACATAGGGTACGATAGCAGTGAAATTAAATCCAGTAATGATTTCAAAATTAGGAATCGGCAAATCTGTAGGGATCTCTCCTATCGTTCGTACCTCTATATCCATAAAATATACGGCAATAGAAACTCCTAGCAATGCGACTAGTGTAGAGGGAATAGTAGTCGTAATGCGTTTGAATCCAAAAATAATAAAGATGGTGATCAAGGTCAGTCCTAATTCCAGCCAATTGATTTTTTGGATTCCAGTAGGCAGTGTTTTTAAAGCTCCTATGACACCGCTGCTTTCTTTTTTAGCTAGTATTATGGAAGCCGTAAGAATTTGATCTGGCGTTATTTCTTTTGCCTTTTCAATTGTTACTTTAAGGTTTTTTAGAACTAATACGTTATCATCAACGTCGTCTTTAAGAATATTTTTTAGTATAACTTCCTCTGCAGCTGGTCTGAATTTTTCAATAAACTGCTCGTCTTCTACTGGGTAGTACCCTATAGCAGGAAGCAATTGAGTGATTAATATAATAACGCCTATTCCTGTCATAAATCCAGACACCACAGGATAAGGAATGTATTTGATGTACTTTCCCAGTTTTAGGATCCCTAAAGAGACTTGCATAATTCCAGCCATAATGAATACAGAGAGAATGGCTGGTAGTGCGTTTGATAAATCGCCTTCGTATACTTGTACAATTCCAGCTATTACCACCATACTTACGGCCGTCATTGGTGCAGTAGGACCTGAAATTTGCGTATTGGTACCGCCAAATAGAGATGCGAAAAAACCTATAAAAATGGCTCCGTATAATCCAGCGATTGCTCCCATACCAGATTGTACTCCAAAAGCCAGTGCTAAAGGTAAGGCTACAACTCCAGCGGTTAAACCACCAAATAAATCTCCTTTTAAATGCTTGAACATAGATTACTATTTAGATACCTTTTAAAAAAACGAGTAAGTGAAACTTCTTAAAATTTAGACACTTAAAAGTAATAAGGTTCCTGGATATATAGGTCGAAGAAGTAAAAAAGTTATAATTTTTTGATCTTATCCAGCGGCATCCATGCTTTATTTCCATTTGAAAGTAGCACCAGCGCCCATTCATTAAACTCTTCCAGTACTTCTACTTTTGTACCTTCATGTAGAGTGAAACTAGGTGCCGACTTTTCTTTAGGCTCTTCTCTTGTGGTAAACTCTGCCGTATAAACGATCGCGTATTGTTGGTCCTTTAAACTGTCCTTTACATAAAATGCTGCTGCGATAGAAATTGCTGAAAATAGAATACCCAAAAAAGTCACTATAAAAAACAGGCGTTTTTTGCCCACAGTTTGAGCATAGAAATAAAGTACCGCCATTAAAATGGTAAACAAAAGGATCACTATACTAAAATAGGCCCATTCATCAACACTTAGTGAGGTAACAAAACTAGATAAATCAGACTTCAAACTTTCCGAATTTGCAGCTTCTATAGCATCAATTTTCATTTGGTTTGCAAATTTAAGATTGTTGATGACATCTATATTTTCTGAATCGAATTGTAATGATTTTTCGTAGTTATAGATCGCTGGACCTACGGCGTTAATTTTATAATACGCATTCCCTAGGTTGAAATATACCTCAGCGCTGTGTTTTCCTGTTTTTAAAATTTGCTCGTAACCGGCAATAGCCAAGTCATAATTTTCGGCTGTGTATGCTTGGTTTGCTTTCGCGAAAGCGGCCAACTCAAAAGAATCTTGAGCATTAGCTATAAAAACAAAAAGCAAACATACTATGTGCAACGCCTTCTTCATCTTACTTCTTTATCTGTTTATCAATGTCGTTTAAAACGCGACCCGCTTTTTCATAATCTTCTTTCATACTGGTTTCAGAAGATGGTGTAAACCTCGCAAATTCACAGCTGGCTAGCAGCTCTATAAATTCCTTTCTAACGCCCTCCACCGCTCCTCGCTCTGCAAGTAAAACCGCAACTTTATCTTTAGACATTTCTGCAGTTTGCATACGCAGTTTAGATTTGAGGTAATTGTGCAAAGATTTCTCCAAAGAAATGTAAAACAACTCGTGATTTCCTAAATTCTTCTTAGCAGTACTTAGGTACTTTTTGCTCAATTTATTAGCTGTTCTGATTCTATTACCTACTACGTCTGAATCGCGTTTTTCTTGTTGCCCTCTTATTAATAAAACTAGTGGTAAAATTAAAAATGTTCCTCCCAAAACCGACCAATAAGTTACCGTATTAAAAAAATAGGTTTTGGTTTGATTTTCTAATTGGGTTTCTGCTTTAATAAAGGCAAAGGCTGCGTTATTCTCTATTAGGTTTCTCTTTTCATTTCCAGAAGAAGCAACTGTATTTGCTCCTGCTGTAGTAGGCGCATCGCCATCTACCATCAACAACATCTCAGCGCTATTCTTAGTAAAATATTGCTCTTTTGTAGGATCAAAATAAGAGAATTCTACTGGTGGAATCACATACTTACCACCGTATTGAGGCACTACTGTGTAACTATCAGCAATACTACCACGCATCCCGTATATGTTAGTTGTCACATTGTTCTTGCGTTCTGGTTCGTAAACTTCAAGACTTTGCGGAGCTTTTAATTTAGGAAGCTCCATTAACTTTAGATTTCCAGAACCAGAAACACTGATACTAGCCGTTAAACTTTCTCCAGCATCGAGTTGCGCACGATCTATTTCTACTTTGAAGTCAAAATCGCCTACTGCCCCAGTAAAACTTGCTGGTCTACCTACTGCTGGTAAATTCTTAACAGTAATCTCGCGTTTACCGGCACTAACCGTTTTACTGACAGTTGTAGTATAAGGCCTTCCGAAAAAGTCTCTTCTATTAGTAGGTACTTGAACTTGAACATCTAAAGTAAGCGGCTCAATTTCGAGCTTTCCTGTTTTTTGTGGATACAATACTGCTTCTCTTAAAACCAAGTATCGATATGGCTCTCCTAAATAGGTTCCATTTTGAACTTGTCTATTGCGATTATCAATATTTTGTGACCAGAAGTCTCTGTATTTGGGACTGTCTAATTCATTCCACCCCGTAACACCTGTCTGGTTAGAAACATAAATTTTATAAACCACTCGTATGGCTTCATTTAAATAAGGATTGGAATTAGAAACTTCAGCGACTAAATGTATGCTGTCATCTGCGCTAATGGACTGGTCATCTGGACCCTTTGGTGTTTCTACCGCACCGGTGACATTGATGATTTGTGGTATGGTTTTATATTCATTTTCGTCATAAGTCATGACCGCTTGCTGTATGGTGAGTTTTCCTGTCTTATTAGGCTTAAGCACATAGGTATACGACTTAGACATGCTGCTTTTTCCATTGATCCAGCTTTGTGAAACTGACTGACTAGGCCCGGCAACGACTTGGAATCCAGTAAAATTAGGAGGAGTAAAATTATCTCCATCTACATTCATTTTAAATTCAATACGCAAACGTTCATTTATCGCAATTTTATCACGACTGGCCTCAGCCGTAAAGTCTACTTGTGCGAGACTTAAACTGCTTACCAAAAAAAATACCATGTAAATCAAATTCTTCATTACCAATCTTTTTCAGATTTTTTTACAGGACCTTGAGCTTTCTTTGCGTTTACTTTATCTCTAATTTTTTGTTCCTCATTACTCATTGCCTCTAGTATCTGACTTATTTGTTGAGGGGTCATTTTACCTTCCACGCGTTGAGGTGCCTTTTGGTCTTGTTGTTTAGGCTCTCCATCGCCATCTTTTCCATCCTTAGGCTTCCCATCTTGATCTTTATCCCCTTCTCCATCACCTTTTTTCTTGTCGCCCTCTTTCTCGTTTTCTTTACCGTCATTTTTACCGTCAGACTTCTCGTCTTTATCACCTTCTTTATTGTCCTGATCTTTGCTCTGGCTATCGTCTTTCTTATCTTTTTCATCATCACCGCCACCGCCACCGCCGCCTTGCTTTTCTTCTTCTTTTTTAGCAAGCGCTAGATTGTATCGCGTTTCTTCGTCTGTAGGATCATTTCTCAACGCATTTTTATAAGCCTCTACTGCCTTTTTATATTCTTTGTTTTCCAGTAATAGATTTCCCTGATTGTGAAAAATTCTATGTTTTTCTTCTTTGGTTGTAGCAGTTTCAGCAGCTGCGACATAACTGCTAGAGGCGTTGTACTTCTTTGTATTGTCGTAGTATAAATTTCCTAGATTATAAGCTGCATCTGTACTCTGGGGGTTTACTGCTTTTGCTTTTTTATAGGCTGCTTCTGCAAGGTTAAAATCACCATCATTAGCATATTCCTGAGCCTTTGCTATCGCATTTTCATACACTGGATTTGTTGTAGGTGTTTGTTGCGCTTTCGCGAAAACGTTACCACCCATAACCACCAGAACTACTGCTATCTTTCTCATCATCTTCTTACTCATTAAATAAATTCAACTTCTTCAACCAGACAGTTTTTTTCTCTAGATAAAATACATCCAAGAATAAAAAGAACAAAGCAAAACCTAAAAACCACTGAAATTGCGATTCAAAATCGGCATATTGCTGTGATTCAAAGGCCACCTTATCTATTCCAGCAAGCTCCTCCTTCAATTGTTCTATTACCGTTGCAGTAACCGTACCATCTATATAAACACCATTTCCAGCCTCAGAAATTTCTTTTAATGTTTCGGCATTGAGCTTAGTGATAACGGTTTTCCCATCTCTATCTTTTTTAAACTCTCTAACTATTCCATTTCTTTTAATAGGAATCGTGGTTCCTTTTTCAGTTCCTACTCCTATGGTAATAATGCGTATTCCTTTCTCAGCAGCTGCCTCAGCAACGGCAACACTCTCTCCTTCATGGTCTTCTCCATCGCTAATGATGACTAAAATTTTTGCAGCTTCTGTGTCGTCGCTATAATAACTTTCTGCCAACTGTATCGCCTCGTTAATAGCGGTTCCTTGGCTGGAAATCAATTCGGTATTCAAAGATTGCAAGAACATTTTTGCACTTCCATAATCGGTAGTAATCGGTAATTGTGGCACGGCGCTTCCGGCATAAGCAATTAGTCCTATGCGATCACTTGCTAAGTTGTTAATGATCTCCGTAACTAAACGTTGTGATTTTTCCAATCGGTTAGGAGCGATATCTTCAGCCAGCATAGATTTTGAGACATCTACTGCAAAAACAATATCCACACCTTCTCGATTTACAGTTTCTGTTTTTTCGCCTGCTTTAAGGTTGACCAACGCCAAAACCAAAAATACAATTCCCATACAAACAGTCACTAATTTTAGAATAGGCTTGAACCAAGAGCGGTCTGGAATCAAATGATCCAGCATTTGCTTAGTAGTATATTTTTTTTGCGCGCGATACCTCCAGTAAGAAAGTCCTATAAATAGAACTATCAACACTGGGATAAGGCACAAAAGCCAGAAATATATTTTTTCTTCTAGTATATACACGTTCTACTGTTCGTTTTCTGTTATTAGTTAACTGCTTGCCACTACTTTCTTCAACCACTTCCACAAGCTCAGTGCAACGCCTCAAGGGAAGGAACTTTTACTGAGGCGATTCTTTTCACACCATTTGTCATTCCAGAAAATTTGGCTTCCCAAAATTCTTTTTATTCTTAATAGCTGGTTCCAAATTTGTCTGGAATCCAGTATGCTTTATCTGTGTTATTTACAAGCTTATAACCTGTGAGGTTGTCCTAAAAGCTTTCTAATTGCCTCTCCATCCTCTATAGTCAACTTATATTTCACCATTCAAAAAACTCTAAACTCATAACTTTTTCTACGCCGCCGTCTTGAAAATGGTATATCGCAATAACATTTCTAATCCGATAAAGATCAAAGCTAGCAAAACAAGATCTCTGTATTTTTCTTCAATGTTATAGAATTCAAATTGCTCGATCTCTGTTTTTTCTAATTTATCAATCTCATCATAAATTTCTTTAAGCTTTTTATTATTATCTGCTCTAAAATATTTACCACCCGTATCAGCTGCGATTTGTTTCATGAGCTCTTCATCAATTTCTACGGGAGCCATTCTAAACTGGAATCTGCCATCAGGTAATTGAGCATATGGAGACAATGCGTTGCCGTTAGTTCCTATTCCAATGGTATAGACTTTAATACCAAACTCTACCGCTAACTCACTAGCTATTTTAGGATCGAGAAAACCGCTGTTGTTCACTCCATCTGTCATTAAAATAATCACTTTACTCAGTGCTTCACTTTCTTTCAGTCTATTTACTGCGGTAGCAAGTCCCATTCCTATGGCTGTTCCATTTTCTAGAACACCGTCAAATTTGATATCTTTTATGGCTTTAAGCGATATCTTTTCATCGGTTGTGATAGGTGTTTTTGTATAGCTTTCTCCAGCATATACAACAACTCCTATACGGTCGTTAGGTCTTCCATTAATGAAGTCTGCGGCAACTTCTTTAGTGGCCTCTAGCCTATCAGGTTTAAAGTCTCGTGCCAGCATACTCGCACTTACATCTACCGCAAGAACGATGTCTATACCGTTTGTTGTTTTTGTTTTTGTAGTAACGTCAGTTGTTTGGGGTCTTGCAAGAGCTATGATGATTAAAGCCAAAGCCAGCAGTCTAAATACAAAAAGTAAGGGTCTCAACTTTCCTAATAGAGATCCTTTATTTTGAAACCCCTTAATAGAAGAAACTTGTATTTGCGCATTCTGTTGATTAAAAGTCCAGATGTAAAAAGCGATCACCACAGGCAATGCCAGCAGCAACAAAAACATTTCTGGTGAAGCAAACTTGATATTTGTAAACCAGTCCATCATTATTCTTTCTTCTTTTTACCATCATCAAAAGATGGAAATACAATAGAACTTCTTACCCGTTCTCTCAAAATTCTTCCGAATTCGCGATCAGAATCTTCTTCATCGTCCTTTTTATTACTGATAATTATTTGATCTATTCCTACTTTATTGAGCATCATGAGAATTTCATATTCATAATCCTCACCATCTAGATTATAAGTACCTTCTAGCGAAACTCCATTTATACCATTAATTTCTACGTCATCATCGAGCATTAAAATATCAGTAGCTCCCATTCCATCAAGCATTTGAATCATATTATCGTGTGCCATTTCTTTAGATAATTGACTTTCTTCTTTAGGACCTTGACCCTTTAAAGTAAATGTGATCACACCTATATAAAAATCATCAGAGAGTTCTCCAGACGCAAATTGATCTACTGTGGCGGCAATAACAGAGAATTGATCACTTAAAACGGTAGTGTCTTGACGTACCAAAATATCTGGTGAATTCAATTGAACAGGCGGCATCCCGTATTCACTAGTCAACCATGTTTGCTCTGTAAGTGCTCTTTGAGAATTCCCAAAAACCTTGTCTTTTACATTATCAAATCCTGATAGGTAGCCCCAGATTCCAGCCGCAATTCCCAAAGCAACAACACCTGCTGCGATACCGATTAATAGGTTGCGAGTGCGTTTTTTAATTTCTTGCTTGCGTCTGTAACGCGCATCCTGCATGAGTTCTTCTTCAGTAGGCGGTGGTAGTACTTGATGGATATTATTAATAATTTCCATAGTGCGCTGTCGGTCTTCCTTAGCACTTATCGCATCTCCACTGGCAGTAGCAAATTTTACCAAATCGGCTTTTTGAAGGATTTCTTCTAGCCTGGATTGTGTTTTATCGGTAATGTGCATGTCTTTTTCTGACATCGCAATTTTCAGCTCTTTAATCAATTGTCCAGTGGTACTTTCCAGCGTCTGACCGTAGACTTTAGAATCGATGTACCTTCTAATAATATACGTAAGCTCTGTATAATATTGCTTCCATTCGCGGTTTTCTAAACGACCACTTTCGTCCAGCAGTTTGAGACGATATTTGGTCCACTCGTAAGGTTGTAACGTTTCTTCATAGGTTTTTTGTTCCCGCTTTCGCGAAAGCAAAACTACTAAAAGCCCCACAGGAATTAATAGCAATAACCACCACATCCAGCTGTAAGAAAGAGTGGATTGATCTTCTATATCTACCGAATCCTTTATAGGAAACATGCCTTGCTTAGTAGTGTCAACAACCACTTCTCTCACGCTTATCAGTACAGAGTCTGATTGTATGCTTCGGCTGTTTTTCAATATCTGCAATCGTGGCACCCAGTAGTCACCCGAGTCAAATTGCGTAATGCCGTATTGCTTGAACAACCTGATTTTATCGGCAATTCTCAAGCTATCTACTGGGTAACTTTGCAGCACTTCCATGGCACCCATAGTTTGTTGTTCGGGAAAAATGATCAAATCACCTAAGTCAGCTTCTACACTGATTCCTAGTTTTACTTCTTCCCCTATTTTGATCAAGTCGCGATCTACCTTAGTAACCACCTCTTTCTTTGTCTGATCTTGAGCAGTAGTTATGGCGATGCATAATAAAAACGATATGTACACTAGTTTTTTGATCATCGTGCTTTAAAGTATCCTAATAGTTTCTTGGTATAATTCTCTTGTGTTTCTAAATCTATGGCGCCTGCATCAGATCTTGTAAAAGCATCTTTAAAATAAGCAGCGCATTCTTTGTGATAAGCGGCATATTTAATGCGTACCGATTTAGAACTGGTATTGATCAACTGTGTTTTTCCTGTTTCTTGATCTTTGAATTGTACGAGTCCCATTTTAGGCATTTCTGCCTCACGCTGGTCATAAACTCTAATTCCAGTGACATCGTGTTTGCGTCCTGCAATTTGAAGCGTTTTTTTATAATCGGCACTCATGAAATCTGACATCACAAATACGATGGCTTTTTTCTTAAGGACACCGGCTAGAAACTTCAATGCTCCAGCCACATCTGTTCCTTTACCTATAGCTTTAAATTCTAGCAATTCTCTTATAATTCTAAGAATATGAAATTTCCCTTTCTTAGGCGGAATGTACAATTCTACCTGATCAGAAAATAAAAGCAATCCTACTTTATCATTGTTTTGCATAGCGCTGAATGCCAGTGTAGCGCACAACTCTGTTATAATTTCTTTTTTGATTTGCTCTTGAGTTCCAAAAAGTGTAGAGCCGCTAATGTCTGCTACCAACATTAAGGTCAACTCCCGTTCTTCCTCAAAAACTTTGATATAGGGCTCACTGTATCGAGCGGTTACGTTCCAATCGATATTACGCACATCATCACCAAACTGGTACTGCCGCACCTCGCTAAAAGTCATTCCGCGCCCTTTAAAAGCACTGTGGTACTCGCCACCAAAAACAGCATCGCTCAAGCGACGCGTTTTGATCTCGATCTTACGTACTTTTTTAAGGAGTTCTTGTGTGTTCATGGCTCGGTGTACTCGTGGTTATTAGTTATTAGTTATTAGTTATTAGTTATTAGTTATTAGTAGTAAAAAAACTCCACTTAAAATTAGTATCGAATTGGTTTCAAAAATCGAGTTTTTATACACACTTGATCAATACTTATCATGAGAATGCGCAGCAGTGTCCAACATTTTGCGATACGACAATTAACTGACAACCATTAACAAACAACTATTATGGTACCTCAATCGTATTTACGATCTTGTTTACGATGTCTTCTGTGGTGTAGTTTTCTGCTTCAGCTTCGTAAGTGATTCCTATTCTGTGACGCAAAACGTCTAGTACTACGGCGCGTACATCTTCTGGAACTACATAACCACGTCTTTTTATAAAAGCATAACATTTTGCAGCCTTGGCAAGGTTGATCGATCCACGAGGCGATGCACCGAAGGAGATCAATGGCTTCAACTCAGCCAGGTTGTATTTTTCTGGGTAACGAGTCGCAAAGATGATGTCTAGAATGTATTTCTCGATCTTTTCATCCATGTAAACAATTTCTACCGCATCCTGAGCACGTAAAATTTGTTCTACTGACACCACTGCATTAGGCTCGGGAAAATCCTTTTTTAAATTTGCTCGCATAATGTGCTGCTCGTCTGCAATGCTAGGGTATTCGATCACCGTTTTTAACATAAAACGATCCATTTGTGCTTCTGGCAATGGATAGGTTCCTTCTTGATCTACTGGATTTTGTGTTGCCATTACTAAAAATGGCTTTTGTAATTTAAAAGTGGTATCCCCTATAGTTACCTGCTTTTCCTGCATAGCCTCTAACAGCGCACTCTGTACTTTAGCTGGTGCACGGTTGATCTCATCTGCAAGTACAAAATTGGCAAATATGGGTCCTTTTTTGATATTGAATTCGCCATCTTTCATGTTGTAAATCAATGTACCTACCACATCTGCTGGAAGAAGATCTGGTGTAAATTGGATTCTTGAAAAAGAACCGCTTACGGCTTTAGAAAGTGTCGTAATAGCAAGTGTTTTTGCAAGTCCAGGAACTCCTTCTAATAGAATGTGCCCACGACCCAAAAGGCCTATAAGCAAACGTTCTATCATGTATTGTTGACCTACAATTACCTTGTTCATTTCATTAACGAGTAAATCCACAAACTGGCTTTCCTGTGCCACTTTTTCATTGATACTCGCAATATCTACCTGCGTGTTTTGTTGATCCATAAGTATATTTTCTTAAATCTTATTTAGTAAACTCGTTAAAACTTTAAGCTTCCCTTATTCATTAATGACTAGCGACGTCAAGGAATTACAAAAATGCCCAATCATAAAAGATAGAACTGTTTAAAAGTCGTTAAAATTAACCCCCGCTTCTGTAACTACCAAATTTAACTAAGGACAGGTTGATATACTTCACAGAAGTATATTTTTATGTTATCGATTGTTAACGCTGGTGCTTTCTGATAAATGATGATTTTTTATCCACTTTCCTTTTCTTAGGAAATAAAAACCCTAACATAATTCCAACATATCGACCGTACCTTTTCCTTATTTTTGTTAGAAACATCAGATATGAAAACAGCACTGATTACTGGAGCAACAAGCGGAATAGGACTAGCTACAGCACAAACACTTGCCAAAAATGATTTTGCTTTAGTGCTTTGTGGCCGTAACAAAGAAAAACTAGCCGAATTAAAACAAGAACTTTCTCAACTGGTCCCTATACAAACGCTTTGCTTTGATGTGCGCGATCAAAAAACAGTAGAAGAACAAATACATAGCCTTACCGAACCTCCTTTCCACAAGATCGATATCTTAATTAATAATGCTGGTAATGCTCATGGCTTAGACCCTATTGACAAAGGTAGTCTAGAAGACTGGGACGCGATGATAGATATTAATGTCAAAGGCTTGCTTTATGTAAGTCATGCGGTAATGCCACAAATGCGCGAGCGTAAAAGCGGGCACATCATCAACATAGGTTCTACGGCAGGAAAAGAAGTCTATCCTAATGGAAATGTATATTGCGGTTCTAAACATGCGGTCGATGCTATTACTACTGGAATGCGACTGGACTTAAATCCCTACCATATTAGAGTAGGTGCTGTAAATCCAGGGCTCGTACAAACTAACTTTAGCGAAGTGCGATTTAAAGGAGATGCAGAAAGAGCAGATAAAGTATATCAAGGTTACATGCCCCTGCAACCGCAAGATGTGGCTGATGTCATTCTGTTTGCACTGACCCGACCGGCACACGTAAATATTGCTGATTTAACAGTAATGTGCACCGCACAAGCAAGCAGTACGGTTTTGAATAAGGAATGATAGTGACGGCCGACTGGTGACGGTAGACGATTGACTTAAAGCGTTTTCCTAAGGGCAGAGTTCATGCTGCCCTTAGGAAAAAAAACTAGATTGGATACCAGACAAATTTGGAAACGCATGATAGATCAATTCTAAAGTTCTACGTCCAAATTTTCTGGAATGACAAAAATTATAAAGTACCAGTTATGAGAAAGGTAATAATTCTTCTTGGTTTTTTGAGCTTCATCTCTTGCCAGCAAACCGCTGATGTCAACACAGAGAACATCAATTCGATATTTCAAAGTAAAAATTTTACGATAGAGTATATTCTAAATGATGACACAACAGCATCCATGAGCTTTATAGAAGATTATATCGTTTATAAAAAGGCTGAAGAAGTTGTGAGAAGAACCATTACTTATGATGAAGCGCTTCTTATCAATGATTTTATACAAAACCAATTCCGGTTTCATAATGACAGCAACTCAGAAACTCCCGCTATCATTATTTTAAATACCGCAAAGAAGGTAACTTTGAAGATTCCTAATTATGAAATGGATTACCGCAACCTCATCAATAAACTAGATTTATAATATGTATCCGCTAAGAAGAAATAGAAGATTAAGAACCAGTGCCACGGTAAGATCTCTGGTGCAACAGACCTTGATTTCACCAAGTGATTTTATTGTACCCTTATTTATAGTAGAAGGAAAAGGTATCAGGGAAGAAATCGCATCCATGCCTGATTATTTCCGTTACAGCCTGGATATTTTAAAAAAAGAAGTGCAATTGCTCTGGGATATGGGACTGAAAAGTGTGTTGCTATTTGTCAAAGTACCGGACGAATTAAAAGATAACAAAGGAACAGAAGCTTTAAATAAAGAGGGCCTTATGCAACGTGCTATCAAAACCGTTAAAGAAGTCGCTCCAGAAATGTACGTCATGACAGATGTAGCGTTGGATCCTTATTCAAGTTTTGGCCACGATGGTATTGTAGAGAATCAAAAAATAATTAATGATGCTACTTGTGAAGTGCTCGCTCAAATGAGTATCTCACACGCACAAGCAGGAGCAGATATGGTGGCGCCCAGCGATATGATGGATGGCCGTATTCTTTATATCAGAGAAGCGCTGGAAGAAGAAGGATTTATAGATATGGGTATCATGAGCTACTCGGCAAAATATGCGAGTGCTTTCTATGGTCCTTTTAGAGATGCGCTGGACAGCGCACCAGGTTTTGGAGATAAAAAAACCTATCAAATGGATCCTGCCAACCGCAGTGAAGCCATCAAAGAAACATTGATGGACATCGATGAAGGAGCTGATATCGTCATGGTAAAACCAGGATTGTGCTACTTAGACATCGTTAGAGATATTAAAAACGAAGTAGATGTTCCTGTAAGTGTTTATCAAGTAAGCGGCGAGTATGCTATGCTTAAAGCAGCGGCCGAAAGAGGCTGGCTCAACCATGATGCCGTAATGATGGAACAAGTCACTGCCATAAAAAGAGCTGGCGCCGACTTGATTGCGAGTTATTTTGCTAAGGATGTAGTAAAGTTGATTTCTTAGAAGAAATATAGATTCCCCTTTTCATAAGGGCAGCATGAACTCTGCTCTTATGAAAGCAAAAAACAACAGGTGAATAGTCTAGCCCCAATAAGCTCAGAGTGATATTTTAAATTTCAATTAATACCTTTGAGATATGAAATACAAGAAATGGGGTTTAGAATTAAAGTTAGAATTTAATGGAGAGGAAGAAATTTATAGAAAGCATGCATATTAAAACCAACTAATTTTGAAATACCTACTCGCCAACAACAAAAAAGAACGACTTAGTTTTAAACCAGTTCCTATAGCATACTTTGAAACGCTCCACCATTCTTTAAAACGGAATAAATAACTCATGCCCAAAGACACCTACACCGTTGAAGAAGCGACTCGTTCTATAGAGCGGTACTGCGCTTATCAAGAGCGCTGTCATAAGGAGATAGAAGATAAATTGAAGAGTATGGGAATGATCCAACTTGCGATAGATGAAATCATCCCGCATTTGATCCACCACAAGTTTTTGAATGAAACACGCTATGCCGAAGCTTTTGCTAGAGGGAAATTCCGTATTAAAAGTTGGGGCAGAGTTCGTATCGTACGCGAACTTAAAATGAAAGGTTTGAACGAGCGTACTATAAAAATAGGTCTTAAAGAGATTTCTAATGATGATTACGAAATTGCTTTTGATAGGCTTTCGCGAAAGCGGTTACAACAACTCACAACGGAAACCGATACATACAAAAAACGTAAAAAACTAGCCGATTACCTTCTCTATCGCGGTTGGGAAAGCTATCTGGTTTATGCCAAAACAGTAGAGCTCATACCTAATTAGTTTTACCATACGCTGTCATTAAATGGAATTTCTTTTCGAAATTATTGAGACAAAAAACAATATGATTTCTATAAAAGCTTTTGAAACTGGTGCTCAATCAACTATCCCTCTTTAAACGCTCGTGTGTCCTTATAATAGCCTGATCATTTTTATAGTCGATCCATTCCTGCCCTTTACGTTTGCGCATGAAATTATCATAATGACGCATAAATAATAGATGATACAGCGCCTTTCCTAAATTTTTAATCTTTCGAGGATAGGACCTCAAGCTTATAGAAAACCAGGTGTGAGGTAATGCATGTAGTGCCAGTATCCTTCTGGCATGTACAACATTTCCCCATGTTGAAGCTCGCAAACATAGCCTTGCGCTTTCAGTAAAGCAGGCCATTTTTCAAAATCTGGGTCGGTAAAATCAATATCTTCTCTAGCGATTAAAGAATGTGGAACGCGATACAAATAAGGTGACTGATCAGGCGGGAAAATAATACACCTCTTTTTACCGTGAAATTGAAAATGCAGGATATTCGTAAAGTCTATATCAAAATGCATAAACACCTTAGAATCGGTTCCTCCAAAAAACATCATAGGCAAGCCTTTGATCAATTGCATTCCTAACTTCGGAAATTTATAATCGGCTTGAAGGACTGGAACTTCTTTTAATATATTGTAAAGAAAAATTCTAAAGTTAGTGGGCTTTTCTTCCAACAGATCTAAGTAATCCGACATCTTCATTTCGGCATGTGCATCGTTAAAACCTTCATCGTGCTTTACTGGGCGGTCATCATACAAAGGCACTGTTTTATTTCCGGCTACTTGTTTGATGTATGCTAGATTCCACTTTTCATAAGCCGGCCAGTCTTCTGTTAGTTTTTCAATGATTACAGGTTGTTGTGGCTGGAGATGATTTTTGATAAAATCATCTTTACTCATTGTGGATACACGCGGTATTTTTTGAAGATTAAGCGCCATAAATAACTAGCTAAATTAGGGAGTTAAAGGAACTAATGCAACTCCTATAACTATGCTTTAACCGCTTTGCCAGCTTGTTTTGCTTGCTCGTTACGTTCAATTTTATGATCTGGACGGGTCCATCTAGGTTTCTCTCCTTGATCTTTATATTCAGAATATTGAGCTTCTACTGTTTCTGGTTGTGACTTTTTTACAAACGGCTTCATAGGCTCTAATCCTAACAATTCAAACATTTTCATGTCTTCATTTACATCTGGATTAGGAGTCGTCAGTAATTTATCACCCGCAAAAATAGAGTTGGCTCCAGCAAAGAAACACATCGCTTGTCCTTCACGACTCATGTCCATACGACCGGCACTCAACCTCACCTGAGTTTGTGGCATAACGATACGAGTAGTAGCCACCATACGTATCATTTCCCAAATAGAAATTGGTTGTTGCTCTTCTAGTGGTGTTCCTTCTACAGCAACTAATGCGTTGATAGGTGTACTTTCTGGCTGCGGACTTAGACTAGCTAAAGCTACTAACATTCCTGCGCGATCCTCTATATTCTCTCCCATTCCTATAATTCCGCCGCTACAAACAGTAACATTGGTCTTACGTACATTACCAATCGTATCTAAACGGTCTTGATAACCACGAGTAGAAATAACCTCTTTATAGTATTCTTCAGAACTGTCTAAGTTGTGGTTATAAGCATATAATCCAGCCTCAGCAAGTCGGTGTGCTTGATTTTCTGTGATCATACCTAAAGTACAACACACTTCCATGTCTAATTTATTAATGGTACGAACCATTTCTAGGACTTGGTCAAATTCTGGTCCGTCTTTTACATTTCTCCATGCTGCTCCCATACAAACACGAGAACTACCACTAGATTTTGCTCTTAAGGCTTGTGCTTTTACTTGCTGTACAGACATCAAGTCGTTTCCTTCTAAGTCTGTATGGTAACGAGCAGCTTGTGGACAATACCCACAATCTTCTGGACAACCGCCAGTTTTAATGGAAAGAAGTGTAGAAACTTGTACTTGATTTGGGTTGTGAAATTCTCTATGAATCGTTGCCGCATCATATAACAAATTCATAATCGGTCTGTTATAAACCTCTAATACTTCTTCTTTAGTCCAGTTGTATCTCATAATCGTATGCTAATTGAATAAGTAAAAATAGGGTTTCTTGAAGTATTAAGTGGCAAGTATAAAGTACAAAGATTGGAGTTTATTTCTCGACCAACAAACTCACTGCGTTACCTCCAAATCCCGTTGCATTGATCAAAATGCGGTTAGGAACTCTTACATCTCCCCGCGGGTTTACCAAGGCTTCTTCTAAATAAGGAATTTTAAAAATAGTTTCTGATTGCAGCATTTCGATTGCCATGTGTAGATTAAGGGCACTACTTGCCCCAAGCGAGTGACCTAATTGCCATTTGTTATTACACAAGTGTGGATAACGATCTCCAAAAACTGCTTTTATAGCAGTAAACTCTGCTTTATCACCTTTAATAGTTCCAGGCGCGTGTGTAATGATCGCATCTACCGTTTCCAGATCTATGTGCTGTATAGCCTGTCTCATGGATTCTTGCAGGCATTCTCCACTTTCCGTAAGAGAAGTGGGACTATTTAATTTTTCGATGGCACTTCCGTATCCAGTGATTTTGGCAAGGCTGTTCTTGTCTTCTTTAGAAAGTAAAAAACAGGCTGCTGCCTCCCCTAAAATCATCGAATTTTGTGACTTATCTAAATCCAATGACCTGCACGGATACCGACCGGTTTCTCTTGAATAAATGCGCAAGGCTTGCATTTGGGCTATGGTAAAATCAGTCAATGGCGCTTCACTTCCGCCAGCGATAAAACTCGTTGCCAAACCGCTTTCTAGCCAAGCGATAGCATTGAGGATGGCATGCGATGCCGTTGCACAAGTAATGCTATGAGAAAAAGCTGTTCCTTTCAATCCCAAATCTTGAGCTACCCAACTAGAGACATTCCCCAAAGTAGTTAATGGAGAAGTTGCTGTTGGAACTGTTCCGCTTTCGCGAAAGCGAGAATAATATTCCTCCCACAATCCAGTAGCACCGCGACTAGAACCTATATTTACCGCCGTTTGCTCTGGAATATGGTTTAAGGACCTCGCTGCAAAAATCGCCAGATGCACACTGCGATCCAACGATTTATAAGCATCATGATCTCTTAAAAAAGCTTGCAATTGATCTTCCTTTACTTTTGAAATAGGACTGATCCAAGCCTTATTTTTTTTCTTAAAAAAAGGAGCTGACTCTTGATTCGTAAATGAATCTATCGCAGCAATCATCGCTGCATCGTTGATGTAAATAGGGTTTTTCACTGGCTTTTTAACTCTTGCAAAAATCGTCAAAAGAAGTTAGACTTAGAATGAATTGTAGAAAAAAAATCCTAAGCGTTACACCTTAAAAATAGAGTATTAGAAGTTCTAGAGACATTGTAAAACCTCCTTGTTTTTTTGATATTTTTTATGTGATCATCAACATTTGTTTAAGCATATAAGGGAACAACTCCACTTAAATCTCACTGGTGACGATGGAAAAAATTAGACCACCTGACCTAAAAATTCCTCCAATAACTCATAAACAAAATTCATTTCTTGCTCCGAACTCGTAAAAGGCGGCACGATATAGACTGTTTTACCTAAAGGTCTTAAAAATAAACCGCGTTGCCAAAACCATTGAAACATCTCATTGCGTTTGTTTCCATAGCGCTCCATTTCGATCGCAAGGTCCATCGCAAGAATGACTCCTTTTGTTCGCACTGCAGAAACGGATGAATGGGCTTCAATTTTTGTTTGAAAGGCTAGATTAGACCTTGTTATTCGTTTGATGTTTTCCTGAATCTCTTCAGAAATCAACAAGTCTATTGCCGCACTAGCAACAGCACAACCTAATGGGTTTCCAGAATAGGTATGACCGTGAAAAAGACCTTTGGCGAGCTCATCATCGTAAAAAGCGTCGTAAATATCTGAAGTACACGAAGTAATTGCCATAGGCATGATTCCACCAGATAGCGCTTTAGAAAGACACATCACATCTGGTTTGGCACCTATTTGATCGCTGGCAAAGTACGTTCCTGTTTTCCCAAAACCAGTCATTACTTCATCGGCAATAGCAATCACCCCGTGTTGCTGGAATTTGTTGATCACTTGGCACAAAGCCTCATTATCGTTGAGCTGCATCGCTGCGGCTCCTTGAACTAATGGTTCATAGATAAAACTAGAAATTTGCTGTTGTTCTAAGATGGTATCAACGAGTAGTAAGACCTGCTCTAAATTCTCTTTTGTAGGTGCTGGTATACGCACCACATCAATAAAGAAATCTTCAAATGGTCCATTATAAACCGACAACCCACTGGCACTCATAGCTCCAAAAGTGTCTCCGTGGAACCCATTTTCTAATGCTACCACTGTATTTCGTTTCTCGCCTTTATTGAAATGGTATTGAAAAGCCATTTTTAAACCTATCTCTACACTGGTAGATCCATTCTCAGAAAAAAACAGCTTCTGCTGGTTATCTGGCAAAATTGCTATCAGTTTCTTTCCTAAAGTTGCCGCTGGCTCATGCGTCATTCCAGCAAAGACTATATGGTGCAATTGATCGACTTGATTTTTGATCGCACTTGTCAACGCAGGATTGGTATGCCCATAACTGCAGGTGTACCAACTCGATATCCCATCAAAATAGTTCTTCCCATCAAAATCATACAAGTAATTTCCCTTAGCATGGGAGATGGCAAGAGGTGCTGTCGCCGTTTTATGTTGCGTAAGCGGATGCCATATAAAACTTGCATCATTTTTTAGAATCTCTTCCTTTTTCATAATGCTTTTAGCGTTTTTTTAAATTTAGAAGCATATTTAGAAACAATAGCCGCACTTATTTCTTGTTCTCTTGTTATGTGACCCAAGGTTTTTAATCCTGTCATTTTTTCAATCACTTCGATGGTACCATCAAGATCAACGTGGTTGTAAATAATCCCTACACAGTTCAAGCCTTTAGCTTTTAAAAGCGCTGCGCTCAATAAGGTATGATTGATACTTCCTAAATAGCCCGAACTGACTAGAATCACTTGATCCTCAGGAGCAATCAAATCGACAATAGTTTCTTGATCATTAATAGGAACCAGCAAGCCTCCAGCACCTTCTATAACTAAAGTGTTTTCTGTTTTAGGACGTATAATTTTAGTGCGGTCTATGGTAATTCCATCAATTTCAGCCGCCTTATGCGGACTCATAGGCGTATGAAGTCGGTAGGCTTCTGGATGGATCACTGTTGTGGCATTGTCTATAAGGCCAGCAATAGTAGCTTTATCTGTTTCTTCCAGACCACTCTGTATGGGTTTCCAGTAATCGGCTTGTAGTGCTTGTGTTACAATGGCTGCAACAACCGTTTTACCTACATCAGTTCCTATTCCGGTAATAAAAATACTACTCATTTACATCAAATTTAGTTTGACAGTTTTTACACTCGTAATTAAACGAATTTGTGAAAGGAAAAATACTTAACCCTATTGCTGTCATTTTTTCAGATAACGAGCGTGCCGTTTCTATATCTCTCATTTCTCTCGCCTCCCGTTTACCGCAGTTGGGACATTTTATATATTCCACGCGATGCTTTAGCAGGTCTGGATTAGACTGCTCGAGGATCCCCATTGCCTTGATAAAATCTTCTTTATACACCTGCATTTTCACACCGCCTATAGCATTGGTCGCAAAAGGATCTGCCGCTACAGAAAATTCGTCCTTGAGGTATACATGCACGTTTTCACTTTCCAATTTACCTTTTACGACTACAGCCTCTGCAGGATAGGCAAATACCGCCACGGTTCTGAATTTACTCATAGATTTTTTAGGGTTTTGGCAAGCAATTTCAGCATGTTTTCCATTTCATTTCCTGTATTATAACTATGAATACAGACGCGCAATCGTTCTTCTCCCTGACTTACTGTAGGTGAAAGAATGGCTCGTACATCATAGCCATTTTCTTGTAGTACACGTGCTGCCTTTTTTACTTTGTCGTTTTTTGGAATGATACATACTTGGATGGCTGTCTCGCTTTCGCGAAAGCGTAGTCTCAAACCATTTTGCAGCACCAATTTATTAAAAAGTCCTATGTTATGGGTTAATCGAGAGACGGCATCTTCCCCCTGACTCAAAGTGCGGTAACCATAAGCAATAGACCGCAACGAGTGCTCTGGAAGTGCGGTTGTATAAATAAAGCTACGGGCATAATTGATCAAATATTCCTTAAGATCTCCACTTCCTAAAACAGCCGCACCATGACAGCCCAAGCCTTTGCCAAAAGTGACCACTCGAGCAAAAATATCATTTTCTACATCCAGTTCATGGGCGAGACCAGCACCGCTTTTTCCTATAACACCCAAGGCGTGCGCCTCGTCCAAAATCAAGTGTGCATTTTCAAATCGCATTACTAATTCTACCAATTTCTTAAGGTCTGGCATATCGCCATCCATAGAAAAAACAGACTCTGTAATGACATACACCTCGCGCTCTTCTTCCTCGCTGAATTTAGACAATAAAATCTCGAGATGATCAAAATCGTTATGACGGTATTTAAGTGATTTAGCCTGCGACAATTGAATTCCATCACGTATGCTAGCATGAACCAACTGGTCAAAAAGGATCAAATCTGCGCGATCTGTTAACGCAGGGATGAGTCCTATGTTTGCGTCGTAACCCGAATTAAACAGTAATGCTGCTGGTGCATTGTGAAACGCCGCAATTTGATTTTCTACCTGATCGTGCAACTCGCTGTGTCCAGAAATAAGCCTGCTGCCCGTCGCACCATTTGAAGAATGTGATGCGGTTACCGGTAACTTTGAAAAACCTAGGTAATCGTTAGAAGAAAAATCTACCAAACCTTTATTTACAGTGAGTTTACGCAAACTTCCTGAAAAGTGACGCATACCTAAAAGAGCTTGTAGTTTATCTGGAAGCATGGTGTAAAAGTAAGGAAAGAAAGAGTTCTAAATTCCAAATCGCAAAATCAAAATCAAAACGAAAATCAAAAAGAACTATAACTCGACTTTTAATTTTAAAAGCTCCTTTCCTTAATCCCTGATAATTTGTTACGACAAATTTCTGGAATAGGAAAGGTGGGCAAAGGGAGCGCAACGAGCTAAGCTCGGAAAGGTTGATGCGGTGTTTAAAAACCCCTCAGGCTTACCGCTTTATTTTTAAAACCAGCACTGTATCCACCACTCCTATTTTAATCTCTGCTATCGCTGAGAGAAAACCTGAAAATTGAAATCGAAGTCGAAGTCGAAATTTAAAAGCTCCTTTCCTAAGCATAGGAAAGGTGGGCAAAGGGAGTGCAACGAGCTAAGCTCGGAAAGGTTGATGCGGTGTTTAAAAACCCCTCAGGCTTACCGCTTTATTCTTAAAACCAGCACTGTATCCAGCCTCCTGGTTTAATCTCTGCTATCGCTGAGAGAAAACTTGAAAATTGAAATCGAAATCGGAATTTAAAAGCTCCTTTCCTAAGCATAGGAAAGGTGGGCAAAGAGAGTGCAACGAGCTAAGCTCAGAAAGGTTGATGCGGTGTTTAAAAATCCCTCAGGCTTACCGCTTTATTCTTAAAACCAGCACTGTATCCACCACTCCTATTTTAATCTCTGCTATC
>Ga0307978_1000215_pt1 | contig 51515 bp, 49 predicted proteins | sample OrgLakmetage1056_FD_203151 | JGI IMG/M metagenome (GOLD analysis project Ga0307978, IMG submission 203151) | Saline water microbial communities from Organic Lake, Antarctica - #1056 | ecosystem: Environmental > Aquatic > Non-marine Saline and Alkaline > Saline | place: Antarctica: Organic Lake... | reverse complement strand
GGCAGAAGGGTGCTGTCGGTGTGCAACACCACGTCGTTATTCTGGAAGGGGATGGCCCGGAGTATGTCTTTTTCGGCGTCGGTCGGTTCTTTTATCATGGCCAGTGCCTGATCGCTGTGACAGGCAAACACCACCTGATCAAACCGCTGCTGCTTGCCCTGAACCTCAACTGTAACGCCGTCCGCATCACGGGTAACAGAGGTGACCGGGCTGTTCACGTGAGTGTTGTCTCCCAGACGCTCCATCATGGCGTTTACATAGGTTTCAGAGCCGCCGGAAATCACCCGCCAGGTGGGGCGGTGGTCCACCGAGAGCATGCCGTGATTGTTGAAAAACTGCAGAAAAAACCGAATCGGGAATTGCTCGAGAGCAATTTCAGGCGCTGACCAGATGGCCGCCCCCATGGGCACAATGTAATAATTCCGGAAATAGCGGGAGTAGCGATTCCGGTTGAGGTATTCGCCCAGGGTTTCCTCGTCGGTAATTGACCCTGACGCAAGATCTTCGCGGGACTCCTTGTTGAACCGCAGAATCTCGCGAATCATTTTCAGAAATGGCAGATTCAGCAGATTCGAGCGTTGGGCGAACAGGCTGTTCAGGCTGGTTCCGTTGTACTGAAGGCCGGACCCGTGGCAGTCCACGCTGAAGCTCATATTACTGACTTCAGACGCCACACCAAGGCGGTCCATCAACTTCATGAAGTTCGGGTAGGTCCAGTCATTGAACACGATGAAACCTGTGTTCACCGGCCAGTCCCTGCCGCCAGCGGGCACGATTTCGGTATTGGTGTGCCCGCCAGGGTCGTCGCCGGCTTCAAACAACTCGACGTCGTGATGTTCGGCCAGCAGCCACGCGGTGGTCAGACCGGAAACGCCCGCACCAATGACGGCGATGCGCTGACGGGGATTGCTCATTCGTTATTCCTTAAGATGGGTCAGGACTGCTGCCGACTCATGCTGGCAGACATCCGGTCAATCAGGCCTTGTGGGAGGGCACCCAGAAGTTTCAGACTCCAGGTGAAGCGTTTGGGGAAGGCGATTTCCCGCTTGCCCTTCTGCAGCCCTGTCATTATGCGGTTTGCCGCGTCTTCTGCAGAAACCAGAAACGGCATGGGGAAGTCGTTCTGGTCGGTCAAGGGTGTCTTCACGAAACCCGGTGAAACCACCACCACTTCTATCCCTTCCCTGGCCAGATCGGCTCGCAGGGCCTGAGCAAAATAGGTCAACGCGGCTTTCGAGGCGCCGTAGCCCTCGGCCCGGCCAAACGGAAACCACCAGGCGGATGAACTGACAATCACCAGGGTCGCCTGCTTGCCCTTTTTCACCGTTCTGCGCAGCGCGGGCAGGGCGATATCCAGGCTTCTGGCGGTACCGACCACGTTGGTGACGACGTTTCGCTCGATAACCGAACTGTCGTATTCATCAATATCCAGATACTCGCAGGTACCCGCGTTCAGCACGGCCATGTTGAGGTCGCCTCTCGACTCAAGTGTCTTTTCTATGGCACTCAGTTCTTCGCGGCTGGTGGTGTCGGCCCGGGCGGTCGAAATATTGCCGTTGCCAGCGGATTCGAGGGCGTCGAGCGCTTCCTGCCGGCGACCGGTCACGATGACATGATGGCCGTGTTGCACCATGGTTCTGGTCAGGGCCTCACCAATGCCCGAGCTGGCACCGGTTACCCAGATATTTGAAGGCGCCTGCAGTCGTGCGCTCATCCTGCCTGACTCCTTATCCAGCGAATGGCTTTGCCCAGTACGGGCAGGTTTTCGTAGAGCAGTTGCCCCACGTCAAAATAATCGCGGTGACTGGTGACCTTGCCATTGTGGATGTGCAACTGGCTGATCCCGTCCACAAGCACCTGATGGCCATTGCGAATGCGCTTGTGCCGCAACCTCATAACCCAGGGGATGCATACATCCCGACCGTTGATGACCGGGGTGTCGAAATCAAAGTTGCAGGAAATGACGTTACTGTAAGCACCGGAGAAGTACTCCGCCAGTGCATCAATGCCCGCAATTTTCGAGAAGGGGTCCTGAAAGGTCACGTCGTCGCTGTAAACGCCGTAAATATCGGCAATGTTGGCGACAGAGAGGTCATTAAACAGACTCTCAAACTGCGCGAGGGTTTCTGAAACGGGGGCTTTCCCTTTGCCCAAATCAATGACTGAAGCCGAACTCATGATCGCTTCCCCTTCATTTTGTCCAATTGGCGAGTTTCTTCCTGAATATGTTCGGGTATTGGCTTCATATCCCAGATAATACCGAGCTTCGATAATATCCAGAGGCCATACCAGGTAAGGTCGATTTCGTACCATCGAAAGCCCTGCCGAACCGTCTGCGGCCAGCGATGGTGGTTGTTATGCCAGCCTTCCCCAAGGGTGATCAGCGCCAGCCAGCCGTTGTTGCGACTGTCATCCGGCGTAGCGAAGCGGCGCTTGCCCCAGACGTGGGACAGAGAGTTGATTGACACGGTTGCGTGGAACAACGCGACGGTGGAGATAAAGAATCCCCAGACAAGAAGTTGCAGCCCGTTGGTGCCAAGTTGCGGCGCAGTTGCCGCCAGTAGTTCGCCGACTCCATAGACGCTCGCCGCTGCAAGGGCGGGCACGATGGAATCGAAGCGGTTTACGAACCGGAGTTCCGGAAACCGCATCCAGTCTTTCACCCGTCGCTCATCCATGGCGAAGCCTGCGTCGCAGGTAAACCAGCCGATGTGGGACCACCAGAAGCCCCCGTGCCGGGGAGAATGCAGGTCTTTTTCGCTATCAGAATGCTGGTGGTGATGGCGATGGTGGGCGGCCCACCAGAGCGGCCCTCGCTGGGCCGCACTGGCTCCAAGCAGGCCAAACAGAAATTGCGTCACTCTCCCGGCCTTGAAGGTTTTGTGGGCGAAATAGCGATGGTAAAAACCGGTGATCGCGAACATTCTCGCCAGGAAAAACACCGCCGCAAATCCAACCGCAAAAGCGCTTGTCCCGGTGAAAAACACCAGCAAACAGGCCAGATGCAATGCAATAAAGGGAAGTACACGAATCGCGTTAAACGATCTTGAACCAGTCAAGTGATCCGAACCCGCCTCCGAGTCGAACCACCTCAGGATGTTTGTCAGCCAGTGTTGCATTCGGGTCATACCCTGCTTGCCTTATTCGTCATGATTCATTTCACTGTTAACCCATAACCTACACATAATTGCCGGGACAGTCTTCGCAAAATCTGCGTTAGCCACTATACGTTTCGTCAATCGAATCTGGATGCCTTCCCAAAAAATGATTAATGATTCCGAATTACCGCAACTATTACGCTCCGTCGCCATTATCGGTTCAGGGCTCGCTGGCCTTACCGCCGCCATTCTGTTGACGCAGAGTGGCTGTCAGCCAACGGTCTTTGAGAAAAGCCGCGGGCCCGGTGGAAGGCTGGCCGCAAAGCGGGTAGCAGGGGGCTCTGCGGACATGGGGGCACAGTACTTTACCATCCGCAATCCGCAATTCAGGCATTTCCTGGACCAGTACGCTGGCTCGGAAGCCTACGCGCCCTGGCACGGACGTTTCGGATATCAACTGGCGTCAGGGCAATGGGAGCCGTTTCCGGATGAGGAGCGCTATGTGGGCGTTCCCCGGATGACGGCGATCAGCCGTGCGCTTTCGGAAAACATCAATCTGGTCGCCGAGACGCGCATCGAGAACCTGCACCGGGAGTCCGGCGGCTGGGTTCTGCAATCAACGGGCGGCACTCGTTCAGGACCGTTCGATGCAGTTGTGATTACGGCGCCGCCAGCGCAAGCTCGCGAACTTCTTGCCAACAGTCAGTTAACCGATCTCGCTGCCCGCCTTGATGAGCCAGTGCGCCACGTTCAGCCCTGCTGGGCTGTGGCCGCGCATTTTCCGGAACCGCCGTTTGAAAGTTTCGACGGTATGCGTGTGCGCAGCGAGATTCTAAGCTGGGTGGGGAACAACTCCACCAAACCTGGCCGCAACGACAGTGGCCAGTGGTGGGTATTGCACGCCGCATCAGAATGGTCCCTGGCGAACCAGGATGAACCGGCTGAGGAAGTGGCCGACCGGATGATCGATGAATTCATGGCGGTCACCGGAGCGATGACACGGCCGGACGACCAGATTGCCCATCGGTGGCTCTATGCGAAATCTTCGGATCCGGCAAGGCCGGGCCATCTCTGGTTCAGCGACGAACGCATTGGCCTGGCCGGGGACTGGCTCAGCGGCGGCCGGGTTGAGGGCGCATTCGACAGTGCCAGTGCACTGGTCAGGTCGCTGACAATGGCGACGTATAAAAGTGGGTAATGGTGCCGTCCTTGAATTTGCTGAAAAACGCACTGACTTCGGTGATCTTCTTCAGCGAACGTGAGCGATTGATGGGATCTCTGACCAACACCTTGATGCCGTTAAAATTATCCTGAATGTTGGAAAAACGGGCCCGCATTGAGCAGGTAACGACGGTTTGCGGGTCAAGTTTCAGTTGACGGGCGAGCCAGTCGCTGTGTTTCTGGATATCTTCCGGGGTCAGATCTTCGCGGGTATCCAGGTGGTCAAGCTTCACCCGGTTAACGATGCACCGCGAATAGCTGGCGGGATTGTTCCGGGATACCTTGCGGAATGCCTCCCAGAAAAAGCTGTCGGTCAGATCCGCGAAAAAGCCCATATCACTGAGGCAGGTATCAACCCAGTCGAAGACTTCGGGGTCTTCCAGCACTTCATTGATGGCCTCCCGCAGCAGCCAGTCAAACCCCAGCGCCGTCTTGTGCGCATAGACCTTACGGTACATCTGGTGTCGGCTGTAGACGAAATCTTCCAGCGCGCCCAGTCCTTTCTGGGTGATCGCCAGACCCAGCCAGGGCTCGCTGACATCCCAGCCAAACCGCAGGTTGCTCAGCAGGTGATCCAGGTTAAAGCCGCCGATCGTCACCGACGAATGAAAACCGTCCCTGAGCATGTAATCTGCGCGGTCTGCGTCTATTTCACCAGAGACAATGGACGACAGCAGATCCATCACCAGACGTGGCGTGTCCGATTTGCTCAACACGCCGGAATCCGCGTCCTGTCCTGCAATAAAATTCCAGAAGGTTCGGGCGTGCCCACAAAAAGTAGCGCTGGGACGTACATCGGTGGTCTCCATAATGCCGATGACATCTATTGCATCCAGGCCAGCCTCATCCATGGACACGGCAGAGAGCACGTCATGGGCGACTCTTACCGAATAATGCTCGTGCTCCAGTTCTTCCGGCTGCCTGCTGTGGTAACGGGAAAAATCTGCGTCTTTCCATAAGTCTTCGAATCGGTCCGGGTGAGCCATCAGCTCATGGATTCGCCTTGCCTGGGTGAACTGATGGGAGAAACTGGAATGCCCACTGTCGTGCAGCAGGCACCCGAGGCGTATGATTTTGGCCAGATAGTCGATGGCTTCAAGCTGGTTCAGGCTCAGATCGGTCTGATCGCTGAGTTTGCGTTCCCGCAGGTAAGCATCAATCATCGAGCGGAACATCCGGGTACCAACATGCATCACGCCAATGCTGTGCAGAAACCGGGAGTGGGTAGCGCCAGGAAACACCAGGCTCAGGATGTCATTCTGGCAGATATTGCGCAGGCGCTGAAAAAGCGGGTGATCAATCACCTGAATTTCGTGGCGGTACAGTGGAATTCCGCCGTGAACCGGATCCATGATCAGCTTGTCATAGGCACCCAGAAGGTCGTTGACTGCGCTTCGCATTGCTCTGTAACTCCCGAATTCGGTAAAGATGCCTTGTTATATCACAGGGGCATGCCAGAATAGTTAACGGATGGCCGAATTTCCTTTTACCTCTGGCAGGTTAGGGCACAACCATGACATCGCGCACCGAGCGCATACTGATCATCGACTCAGACGAAGATGCCCGTTCCGAACTCGGCCGTTACCTCAGTGCGAGAGGGTTTTATGTAAACGGTTACTCCGGCTCCGGTTCCGCGCGCTCGCTGTTCGACGATGCACCTCCGGATATCATTTTTGCGGACCTCTCGCCGACAGCCATCAGAGAATTGGCCGGACGGCTGGATGATGCGGAAATTTTTGCACCGATTGTTGCCATTTACGCCACCCAGAAAGCCACTGATATTGTTGAAGCCATGCGCGCCGGCGCCTCTGACGTTGTGCTCAAACCCTGTTCCGATGACCGCGGCGCGTTGGACGATGTCATTGGCAAGCTGTTTGACCGGGTCAGGGTTAACCGGCTGAACCACCTTTACCGGAAGGAGCTGGAAGAAGCCAATAGCGACCTGCGTGACGGTATTGCCGAACTGAGGGCAGATCAGAACGCGGGGCGCAAGGTGCAGCTAAAAATGTTGCCCGACCGCGAACAGGTCGTGACCGGGCTGACGATCGATTACCTGATCAAGCCCTCGCTTTATCTCAGCGGTGATTTTCTGGATTATTTTCCTCTTTCAGAGGACAAAGTACTGGTCTACATCGCGGACGTATCCGGCCACGGCGCCAGTTCGGCGTTTGTGACGGTATTGCTGAAGAATCTGACCAACCGGTTGCAGCGCAACCTGAAGCGCGGCTCCAGCAGTGATATTCTGCACCCGAATCAGTTCCTGGAGCGCATCAATACGGAGTTGCTGGACACCGGGCTTGGCAAACATGTGACTGTTTTTGTCGGCATTATCACCATTTCCGCCCGGTCTTTAAGCTACTCTGTCGGGGCGCATTTCCCCATGCCCATTCTGTCCTTTGAAGGCGGCGAAACCCGGTTTCTGGAGGGCAGCGGTCTTCCCGTTGGCCTGTTTGAGACGCCTGAGTGGGAGGTTTACGAAGTCCCTCTGCACGAACCCTTTAATCTGATTCTGTTCTCGGACGGTATACTTGAGGTGATTCGTGAAAAAGGCCTGGATGAAAAGGAGCGGAGACTACTTGAAGTCGTATCTGCAGGCAGTCACACTATTGATGCTTTGAGCGGTGCCCTGGATCTGGACCAGATCACAGAGTTGCCGGACGATATCGCTATCGTATCGGTGACGGACACCAAAGCCGTCATCAATGGGCCGAAGTTGACATAATGGCATGAATTCAATGGCTGGTTATAAGATCCTGCAGGCGGAACACAAAGGTATTTACGTCCTCAAGTTTATCGGGGAAATTCGGTTGAACCTGTGTTCTACGCTGGATAATCTGGTTGAAACCATTAATCAGGATCCGGACTTCAAAACCGTGGTCGTGGATGTCACCGAAACCGAAATCATCGACAGTACCACTCTCGGTCTGCTCGCCAAGATTGCAATGGCAGCGCATAAACGCAGTCAGTTCCTGCCCACCCTGATTTCAACCAATCCGGACATTACCCGCATCGCCACCTCTATGGGCTTCAACAAGATTTTCATCATTGTCAGAGAGCCTGCATCCCGTATCGAAGAGCTTGAAGAAATTCCCGTGCTCAAGGCCAGCGAGCAGGAAGTGCGTGACAAGGTGCTTGAAGCCCATCGCGTACTGATGGGAATGAACAGCCGCAACCGGGAAGAGTTCAAAAACCTGGTGCGCGCCCTGGAATGTGAAGAGCCGGGCTGACCCCGGGTCCAACCCCATTTGAAGGGAAAGAATATGCCTCAGAACAACGATGTTCAGCCGCAAGGCCCGGGGGCCAGCGGCCAGCATGTCGCTGTGCTTGGTGGCGGAAGTTTCGGTACGGCCATGACCAAGGTGCTTGCGGAAAACGGCCACACCGTCCATTTCTGGATGCGTGATGAGGAACAGGCCAATCAAATCCGCGAAACCCGCTGCAATACCCGTTACATGCCCGACGTCACGCTTCAGGGTGACATCCGCCCAACCATCGACCTGCCGGACGCCGTCAGCAACGCAGGCACGGTTCTGGTTGCCATCCCCAGCAAGGCCTTCCGGGCCGTGATTCGAGAGAACAGCTCGGTCTTCCGGGACGGGCAGATCGTTGTCAGCCTGACCAAAGGCATTGAGGAGCACGGCTTCAAGCTGATGAGTGAAATTCTGGTAGAGGAAATCCCGAGGTGCCGCATCGGTGTATTGGGAGGACCAAACCTGGCCAGTGAAATCGTAAGCCGCGACCTTACCGCCACCACTATCGCCGCCAAGGACCCGGACGTCCGCCGGGAGCTGCAGGAGCTCCTGGGCTGTCAGTATTTTCGGGTCTACGCCAATGTCGATGTGTATGGAGTGGAGCTGGCTGGCGCCCTGAAGAATATTTACGCCATCATTGCCGGCCTGGCATCGGCCAGAGACCTCGGGGAAAACGCGAAGGCCATGCTGATCACTCGTGGCCTGGCCGAAATGAGCCGGTTTGCCGTCAGCCTTGGAGCCAACCCGATGACGTTTATGGGCCTGGCCGGTGTGGGCGATCTGATCGTGACCTGTACCTCTTCGAAAAGCAGGAATTACCGTGTCGGTTTCGCGCTGGGCAAGGGCAAGGCACTGGATGACGCCGTGGCGGAATTGGGTCAGGTGGCAGAAGGCATTTACACGCTGAAACTGGTGAAAGAAAAGTCCGAAAGTATCGGAATCTATATGCCACTGGTTCGCGGGCTCTATGAAATCGTGTATGAGGGTGCGTCGATCAATGCAGTGATCAGCAGTCTGATGATGTCGGTCCAGAATTCCGACGTGGAGTTCATTCTGCCGAGGACCATCTCGCGATGAGCACGGAGCTCTGGCGCAAAGCCGTGGCAGGGAGGCAGCCGTGCAGTTGATTATTATGCGTCATGGCGAGGCAGGCTTTCACTCCCTTGACGGCCAGCGGGAATTGACCGAATACGGGCGTCAGGCCACTGCCGATGTGGCTGCGCAGATTGCGGAATCGCCCTGGCGGCCCCGCGCCATGTGGTGTAGCCCGTTGGTCCGGGCGAGGCAGACCGCCGCCATCGCATCGGAAATACTGAATTGCCCGGTGGTTGAGAAAGATTTCATCACTCCGGACGATGACCCCGGCATCTGCATGAATGCCATCATTGAAGCCACGGACTCGCCACTGATGATTGTCTCTCATATGCCGCTGGTCGGCAGTCTGGCAACCCTTTTTGTCGATGGCCACCTGAAAGGCATTCCGTTGATGACCGCTCAGGCTATTGTTCTGGACATTCCGGTGGTCGGTCCCGCGTGCGCAGATCTGAAAGCGCAGTTCTTACCGTAACTCTTTTGAAATCCTGGTAGGCGTTGAATCCAATGAGTCAGAAACCCGAAACAATTGCCAGTCAGATTGAAGCCCAAGCGGGCGAAAAAACAAAACCACCGCTGGATCAGTGGCACCCGGAATTATCCGGCGATATCGACATAGTAGTGAATCGCAAAGGCGATTGGCTGCACGAGGGCAAGCCCATTAAAAGGGAAGCCATTGTGCGGCTGTTTTCCACCATCCTGCGGCGCGAAACGGACGGCGATTATTATCTGGTAACGCCTGTGGAGAAGTGGCGAATACAGGTCGAAGACACGCCATTGCTTGCCCACAGTCTGAAAACAGAGGGTGAGGGCAGGGAGAGGTTGCTATCGGTCACCACAAACGTCGGTGAGGTTGTTCCCATTGATCCAGACCATCCGCTGTCAGTGGGCGTCTATTCCGATACTGGCGAACCAAGGCCGGTGGTTCAATTACCTCATGGCCTAGAAGCCCGTCTGGTAACCTCCGCCTTTTACGACCTGGCAGAACTGGTTGTGGCCGAGAATCCGGATCCGGAAGCACCCATGGGGGTCTGGAGTCATGGAAATTTCTATCAAGTTGCCTGATACGGTTGAAAACGCCGGGCCTGCCCCCACCATCTCACGGTAGAAAACGCAGGACAACAGTTGTTAAACTGGGTTTTCATACTTGTTACCGAGCCTGGCTCTCTAACGAGGCCCGGTGGTCGAAAAGTCCTCTGTGCAGTCTGGCTGTTCATGATCACTTCCGACTACCCAAAATTCATTAAACAGTCATTGCGACACGCAAGGAGATCACATGGCCCAACCTCGTGTTGTCACCATCCATTACACGCTCACTAACGATCAGGGAGAAGAGCTGGACTCCTCCCGTGTAGAAGGTCGCGAGCCGCTGTCCTACGTGGAAGGTGCACAGAACATCATCGGTGGACTAGAAAACGCTCTGAACGAAAAAGCCGCTGGCGATCAAGTGAAGGTTTCTGTCGAGCCTGGTGAAGGTTACGGTGAAGTCAACGAAGAGCTGATTCAGCCGGTTCCGCTCTCTGCCTTTGAAGGCGTAGACACCATCGAGCCAGGCATGCAGTTCCAGGCACAGACTCCGGGTGGCCCGCAGGTCGTTCGTGTAGTGGAAGTCGGCGATGAGGAGGTCAAAATTGACGCGAACCATCCTCTGGCCGGCCAGACTCTGCACTTCGATGTAGAAGTGGTAGAAGCCCGCGAAGCAACTGACGAAGAGCAAGAGCATGGTCACGCTCACTAAAGCTTTTTCGTCAGGCATAAAAAAACGGCCCTCGCGAGGGCCGTTTTTTTGTACCCGTTACATGTTCGGGTAGTTGGGACCGCCGCCACCTTCCGGCGTTACCCATTCGATATTCTGGGCCGGGTCCTTGATGTCACAGGTTTTGCAGTGCACACAGTTCTGCGCATTGATCTGGAAATTCAGGCCGCTGCCGTCGTCTTTTTCAACCACTTCATACACACCGGCCGGGCAGTAACGCTGCGCAGGTTCGTTATACTTCGGCAGATTTTCCTCAAGCGGAATCGTCGGATTCTTGAGCTTCAGGTGAACCGGCTGATCCTCGCCGTGATTGGTGTTGGAAATGAACACCGAGGACAGGCGATCAAACGTCAGCTTGTTATCCGGTCGCGGGTAATCCATCTTCTTGGACTGCTCGGCAGTTTTGAGGGTCGCGTAATCCGGCACCGTATCGTGAAAGGTGAAAGGCAGGGTTCTGCGCAGAATGTTCTGCTCCAGGAACGCAATGGCACCGCCGACAAAATTGCCGAATTTATGCATACCGGGGCTGAAGTTGCGTTCATTGAACAGTTCCTTGTACAGCCAGCTGCCCTTGAACCGATCTTCAAAATCGGTAATTTCCTCGCCGGCCTTGCCTTCCTTGAGCGCTTCAAACACCGCCTCTGCGCCCAGAATGCCGGACTTCATCGCGGTGTGAGAGCCTTTGATCTTGGAACTGTTGAGGGTTCCCGCATCGCAACCCAGCAGCAGACCGCCGGGGAAGCTCATTTTCGGCAATGAGTTGAAGCCGCCTTTGGTAATGGCGCGTGCGCCGTAGGAGACCCGTTTGCCTCCCTCCAGATGTTTGCTTACCTGCGGATGCAGCTTCAGGCGCTGGAATTCCTCGAACGGGCTCAGGTGCGGGTTGCTGTATGACAGGTCGGTGATCAGCCCGACATAAACCTGACCGTTTTCCAGGTGATAGAGGAAAGAACCACCGGTGGTGCCGGATTCACTCAGGGGCCAGCCGGTCGTATGGACCACCAGACCGGGTTCGTGCTTGGCCGGGTCTATATCCCACAGCTCCTTGATACCGATACCGTAGTGTTGCGGGTCTTTGCCCTCGCCCAGTTTGAAATCGTTGATCAGGCGCTTGCCAAGATGACCGCGGCAGCCTTCGGTAAACAGGGTGTATTTGGCGCGCAGTTCCATGCCGGGCATGTAGCCGTCTTTCTCTGAGCCGTCGCGGCCGACGCCCATATCACCGGTGATGATGCCCTTTACCTGGCCGTCCTCAACAATGGTTTCGGACGCCGAAAAGCCTGGATAGACTTCCACGCCCAGTTCCTCGGCCTGTTCTGCCAGCCAGCGGCAGAGGTTGCCCAGGCTGATGATGTAGTTGCCGTGGTTGTGCATGTTTTTCGGGACAAAGGCACTGGGAATCTTGCTGGCGTTCTCCTGATTTTTAAGCAGGAAAATATCGTCCCGGGTGACCGGCGTGTTCAGCGGCGCACCTTTCTCTTTCCAGTCGGGAAAAAGCTCGTTGAGGGCGGTCGGCTCGAACACCGTCCCGGCCAGAATGTGGGCACCGATCTCGGAACCTTTTTCCACCACACAGACCGTCAGCTCCTGCTCCGACTCCTGCGCCATCTGCATGACACGACAGGCGGCCGAAAGGCCAGCGGGACCGCCGCCGACGATCAGGACATCAAATTCCATCGATTCGCGTTCCACGTTGGTCTCCTCAAACATTTCTATTTAATGGGTGCCGTTTGACACTTTTGTTGCCAGTGCCGCCACGGACATTGATTTAAAGTACCGCAAGGGGCTCTGCTGATTGCTATGATAGCGACTAATCGCATTACAAACGACCCGTGTGTGCCTGATACCGCATAACTTATATCCGTGCAGGATAGCGTAAAACATAAATCAAACAAACGTTTGATTGAAATTCGCGCCCAGCTTTGTCATGATTCGGTGATAGGGCGAGACAGGCTGTTTTATTGACCCCACTGGTCTTTGTGGGCAGTATTAATTCTCCCTGACAGACAGCAGGCCCTGCCGTTATTGCTGTCCTCAAACGTAAACCTATCTTAGAATAACGAGGAATCTATGAAGGTTCTGGTCGCTGTAAAACGAGTTATTGATTACAACGTAAAGGTGCGGGTCAAGCCCGACAACACCGGTGTCGATCTTGCCAATGTCAAGATGGCAATGAACCCTTTCTGTGAAATCGCGGTTGAAGAAGCGGTGCGCCTGAAAGAGAAGGGCATTGCCAGCGAAATCGTGGTTGTGACTATCGGTCCCAAAGCCGCGCAGGAGCAGATCCGAACGGCGCTGGCCCTTGGCGCGGACCGCGGTATCCACATCGAATCCGATGAAGAAGTCCAGTCTCTCGAAGCGGCCAAGTTATTGAAAGCGGTTGTCGAGAAGGAAGAGCCGAGGCTGGTCATTCTGGGCAAGCAGGCCATCGATTCCGACAACAACCAGACCGGCCAGATGTTGGCTGCGCTGACCGGAATGGGGCAGGGCACGTTCGCATCAGAACTCGTTATTGAAGGCGAAAAAGTTCAGGTGAAGCGGGAAATCGACGGCGGTCTGATGACCGTTGGGCTGAGCCTGCCCGCCGTGATCACAACCGATCTGCGTCTTAACGAGCCACGCTACGCCTCCTTGCCGAACATTATGAAGGCAAAAAAGAAACCACTGGACAACATGTCCCCGGCCGATCTCGGCGTCGAGATTACTCCGCGCCTGTCTACCCTGAAGGTAGAGGCTCCGGCTTCCCGTAAAGCGGGTATCAAAGTGGCTGATGTGGCCGAACTGGTCGACAAACTGAAGAACGAAGCGAAGGTGATCTAAATGAGCATCCTTGTAATAGCGGATCATGACAACAGCAGCCTCAAGCAGTCCACACTCAATGTGGTTGCCGCTGCCAAAGCCATCGGTGGCGATATCGATATACTCGTCGCAGGTGAAAATTGCGGCGCTGCGGGTGAAGCGTCGGCCAAGGTCGAAGGCGTAAATAAGGTTCTGGTTGCTGATAACGCCGTTTACGGCCATAACCTGGGAGAGAATCTCGGAGAGCTGGTAGCCGAGGTCGGAAAAGGCTACGGCCATATTCTGGCGTCTGCCGGCACCACCGGAAAAGATTTCATGCCCCGTGTAGCCGCGCTGCTGGACGTCGCCCAGGTGTCTGACATCATGCGCGTCGAGTCGGAAGATACGTTCGTCCGCCCGATCTACGCGGGTAATGCCATCGCAACGGTGAAAGCCAGCGATAGCATCAAGGTGGTTACGGTCCGCCCGACTGCCTTTGACCCTGTTGCCGCCGACGGTGGCTCGGCCTCGGTTGAGGCTCTGGACGTTGTCAAAGACGCTGGCCTGTCTCAGTTCATCAGTGAAGAGCTGGCCAAGTCTGATCGCCCGGACCTGTCTTCGGCCGACATCGTTGTCTCCGGTGGCCGGGGCATGCAGAATGGTGAAAACTTCAAGATGCTGGAAAGCGTCGCTGACCAGTTGGGTGCTGCCATTGGCGCCTCACGCGCCGCAGTGGATGCCGGCTTCGTGCCAAACGATATGCAGGTAGGCCAGACCGGTAAAATTGTTGCGCCTCAGTTGTATATCGCGATTGGTATTTCCGGTGCCATCCAGCACCTGGCAGGTATGGGCGACTCCAAAGTGATCGCAGCGATCAACAAGGATGAAGAAGCACCCATTTTCCAGGTTGCGGACTATGGCCTGGTTGCGGATCTGTTTGAGGCCGTGCCTCAGTTTGAGGAAGAGCTTAAAAAGGTCCTGTAACCGGAAGGGCGCCAGCCAATGAAAGGCACCTGCGGGTGCCTTTTTTATTGCTTGTTCTGGGTGGTTTTATCGGTTTTTCCGCGGTGGGTGCGCAGGGTCAGCTTTTTTTCTCTGCGGCTGATGATCAGTGTATCCGCAAGCAGATGAAGGGCTTTGTTGGTCGTTCTCGCTGCCTGATAGATCTGGCGGCTGGTCGTATTGTGGGTGTTGCGGGCGCGCCTGGCGCGTTCACGAAATGACTCATCCGTGGAGAAATGGTCAATCAGGCTGAACGTTGTGGTGGCGATGACCTGGTGCATTTTTTCCACAGCGCCCGTGCCATGCGTGACGGTGTCTTCAAGCAGACGCGCCCGGTTGCGGACTTCCATCAATTCCATCCGGCTTTTCTGGATACGGCTGTTGGCCTGCCGCTGGGCTGACCGCAACCGAACAAGTACCTTGCGGTTCTGCAGGTGCATACGTGTGGCTATGGCGACAAGACATGCGGCGATCATAAACAGGGCGGCAGCAGCAAATAGAGAAGCGTTCATGGGTTGCCTAGCGATACTCAAGTTGCATAAGGACGTCGATGTTCCGCTCTTCCAGCTCTTTCTGTAATTCTTTCATAACTTCCTGATATACCAGCTTTGTCACCATGATTGGTAACCGGTTTGCGAGCACGCGGGCAGATCGGGACTCCCGTTGCGCTACGGCAATCGGATCGTGTACGCGAAGCGTAAGAATGAGCTCGGGTTCGCGGCTGTCATCCGGACCATGGCTCTCGCGTCGGACTTCGGCGATAAGCGCTTTCTGCGAGCGGACCTGCCAGAGTAGCCAGGCGCTGACCAGCATAAGAATCAGGCTCAGTGAGAGCAGCAGGGTGATCAAGGCAAAACCTCCGCGAATGAATGTGCCATCTGACAAGTATGCACCATTGTGCAGGGAAAATATTTGGCATCTGCGACAACGGCGCCTAATTTACAGGCAAACAGAGAGGGAAATTGACATGAACTGGATCAAGGCATTTATCAGCGGCTTTCTGGCCACGCTTATTTTTCATCAGGGGCTTTTTGGGGTGTTCTATCTGGCGGGCATAGTGCCGATGGCACCGTTCAACATGAGCCCGGTACCGCCGCTTGGCGTGCCTTCGGTGTTGTCGCTGGCGTTCTTCGGGGGTCTGTGGGGTATGGTCCTCTGGCTTTTGCTTGGCCGTTTCAGTCGCATCATCTTCTGGCCGGGTAATGTGATCGTTGGTGCCATTGGTCCCACAGCAGTTGCTATGCTGTTAGTGTTCCCGATCAAAGGCTGGGAAGTAAGCGCCCAGACCTGGACGGGTGGCCTGATGTTGAACGGCTTCTGGGGCCTGGGTGTCGCGCTGTTCCTGGTAATGATGGGCGCAAAGGCGACCAGAAAGGCCTGAAACCGGAAATCTTTTGATCACAAGGATCACGAATGAGCAATAAAACGGATACAACCTACGACATCGTGGTATTCGGTGCGACCAGCTTCGTTGGCCAGATACTGACCGGTTATCTGCTGAAAACCTACGGTACCGGGAAAAACCTCAAATGGGCCATAGCAGGACGTTCAGAAAGTAAACTGGGCTCCCTAAAGGCGGACCTGGGAAAACCGGCTTCCAGTTTGCCGATGATTATTGCAGACGCCGCCGATGAATCTGCATTGAAAGCGATGTGCGACCAGACTCGTGTTGTGATCTCCACCGTTGGCCCTTACGCGCTTTTTGGTGAACCTCTGGTGAAAGTGTGCGCCGAAACCGGCACGGATTATTGCGACCTTACCGGCGAAGTTCAGTGGATTCGCAAAATGGTCGACAGGTACGAGGATGCCGCCAAAGCTTCCGGAGCGCGCATCGTTCACTCCTGCGGTTTCGATTCAATCCCGTCAGACATGGGCGTGTGGTTCCTGCAACAGCAGGCCGAGCAGACCTTCGGCGCGCCTTGCCGGGATGTTCGGATGCGGGTGAAAGCGGCCAAGGGGGAGTTCTCTGGCGGTACCGTGGCCAGCCTGGTCAACGCCGTGAAGGAAGCGGCCGCCGATCCTGCGATGCGCAGGGAGATGGCCAATCCGTTCTCCATCTGCCCGAAGGGTTATCGCTCCGAAACCCGTCAGCCCAATCTCAAGGGGGCTGAATACGACAATGAGCTTGGCGTCTGGCTGGCACCGTTTGTGATGAGCGCGATCAATAACCGTATCGTTCACCGCTCGAACGCGCTGCAGGATGCCCGCTACGGACGGGAATTTACCTACGACGAAGCCATGATAGTCGGCCGTGGTCTGAAGGGTCGCCTGACGGCCTACGGCGTCACCGCCGCACTGGGCAGTTTCGTTACCGCGTCAGCGTTCAGGCCATCCCGCTGGGTGGTAGAGAAGTTTGTTCCCAAGCCCGGCGAAGGTCCCAGCCCGGAAGCGCAGCAAGCCGGCTTTTATGACCTGCGGTTTGTTGGCAAAACCGACGACGGCAAGACCATCAAAACCAAGGTGCTTGGCGATCGGGATCCCGGCTACGGCTCCACATCCAAAATGCTCGGCGAAGCCGGCATGTGCCTGGCGTTCGATGTGGCGGATAAACCTGGCGGAATCTGGACACCCTCGTCGCTGATGGATGGCAAACTGTTTGATCGCCTGACCGGCAAGGCCGGATTGACCTTCGAGTTGCTTGCAACCAGCTAGACGTCCAGCCGGATCACGCGTTCGGTGCCCGGAAGAGCATCGACCGCGTGCGCCAGACTGATAACCGTTTTTCCTTCCAGAATACGAGCCATCCGTACGGACACGCGAAGGCGGGTATCGGCGTCCAGGCCGGTAAAGGGCTCATCAAGAATAACCAGCGGGGCAGGGCTCAGCAGCACCCGAGCCAGCGCGACCCGCCTGGCCTCGCCACCAGACACCTGGCTACCAGCGCTGCCCAGCCAGGTATCCAGTTGATCCCGTTCCTGCGCGAAACGCTCTGCCAGTTCCATGTGCTCCAGTATCCGCCAGAGCTCGACGTCTGTCGCGTTCGGCCGACCCAACAACAGGTTGGCCCGCAGCGTATCCTCGAACAGCACCGTCGTCTGAGTCAGATAAACGCAGCGCTGGCGCATCAGCTCCCCGTTTATGGGTAATAGACCTGCAAACGCATCCGCCAGTGAGGACTTGCCGCTGCCGGAATAACCAACCATGCCAACGTGTTCGCCGGTTCTGACGGCAAGACTGAAGTGGGTGAACAGGGGCGCGGATCCCGTATGCCTGATAGTAAGATTCTTGGCAAGAAGGGCGAAGCCTGCCGGCGGCATGGCAGTGTCAGTTGCTAACCCGGATGTGTCGGCCTGTCCATCGCGGTTCAGGCGGGCCGCGGACGCGATAGTTGCGCCAAGCTTTCCGAATGCCTCTGGTAGCATGGAATAGACTTCCCCGACACCCAGAAGCGCAACCGGCAGCAACACCAGAACCGGCCCGGAGATGACACCAGCCTGAAACAGTCCAAAGCCGGCCCATAAGGCGAAAACAGCGCTGAGGTGGACAAGCAGGTTAGCGACAGCCATCTGCCAGCCAGTCCGCGTATCGATGATGGCCTGTTCAGCGCTCATCTGGCGGGCCTGACGCATAAGCCGTGCGGCATGTTTGCCGTTTCTGCCCGCGGCGGTAAGTTCGGCGAACCCCTCGATATGCTCAATAACGAAGGTTCGCAGGGTTTCCTGCTGGTCACTCTGGGTGGAGGCCAGTCGCCGTGTACTGATAAAGACGCCCACCGTCGCCACCATCAGTGCCAGAAACAGCAGCAGTCCAATCCATAGGGCGATCGGCAGACTAAACAGCATCGCTGAAAACAGCACCATCAGACCCATCACCAACGCCGCAAGCGCTGCCGGTGCAATCAGCCGCAGGTAGAGCGTGTCCAGCGCATCCACGTCGCTGGTCAGCCGGGAAAGCCACTGTGCACCGCTGAGCTTTCGGCGTTTATGGCTGCTGGCAAGCGTTAGCCTTTGGAACAGAGCCAGACGGATGTCCGTCAGCAGGCGCAGCACGGTGTCATGGTTGTAGAGTCGTTCGAGATACCGGAACAGGGTTCGGGATACCGCAAAAAACCGGATGGCACCACCGGGAACATAGATATTGATGGTTGCGGCGGTTCCAGCCGCAATAAGCAGGCCCACCCGCGCGGTTTCGGTGATAAACCAGCCAGAAACCGCCAGCAGGGCAATGCCGGAAAGCAGTGTGCCGAGTATCAGCACCGCTCCCGCAGACAGCCGGCGCGGGCGCTTCAGAATAAGCCTTAGCCAGGGTTGGAGCTCACGCATCCTGCACCTCGCCGCCGGACACCAGCAAAACCCGATTGGCCAGCGTCAGCAGGGCCTGATGATGCGTGGAGAAAACCAGTGTTTTACCGGCAACGGCAAGCTTGTGAAGCGCTTCCAGGATAAAGATTTCGCTGTCCGCATCCAGGCCCGCTGTGGGTTCGTCCAGCAGAATCAGGTCATAATCCGCCAGAAAAATGCGCGCCAGACTCATACGGCGCGCCTGGCCCCCGGAAAGCCCCTGGCCATCCTCGGAAACGGCGCTGTAAATGCCTTCTTTGCGGCCATCCACAAGCGAACCCAGGCCAACCCGGCGCAGGGCTGCTTCAATGGAGATATCCGAGGCTTCGGGGGTGGTGAGGCGCAGGTTGTCGGCCCAGCTTCCCTGAACAAGAAAGCCCTTCTGGCCGAGCCAGCCAAACCTGAAACTGCCGGGCGCCTGCCCGAAGATTTGCAGTCGCCCCTGATCCGCCGGGATAAAACCTGCCAGCAAATGCAGCAGAGTGGATTTCCCACCGCCGGAAGGACCGGTTAGTGCGATCACTTCCCCTGCGCTGATCACCAGTGAGAGATTATTGAGTACGACCCGGTCCGTCCCGAAGGATTTCCGGACCGCCTCCAGTTCAATGCTCTCCGTTCTGCCTTCCGCTGCCGCTGTTTTGCGGGGGTCAGCGCTGTCGGTTGGCTGGCCCAGTCGCGCCAGAATCTCTGCCGCCGATCCCATCGCCGCTGCACGGTCATGGTAGTGCTGGGATAGCGTGCGCAACGGCTGAAAGAATTCCGGGGCCAGCAGCAGAATCAGCAGCCCGGAAAACAGTGTCAGCTGATCGGACGGTCCATAGGTGATGTAACCGAGCAGGCCGAACCCGATGTAAATCGCGATCACTGCAATAGCGACAGAGGCAAAGAATTCCAGAACGGCCGATGACAGGAACGCCACCCGCAGGGTTTTCAGGGTGATGCGACGGTACTCGTCAGAGCGTTGGTGGATAAGTTCGGCCGCACCAGCGGTCTGACCGAACAGCTGCAGGGTGGTCAGGCCGCGGACCTTGTCCAGAAACTGCCCGGAAAGCCGGCTGATGGTCTCGAAATGTTGCTGGTTAAGCTTTTCAGCGCCCATGCCGACCAATGCCATGAACAGCGGAATCAGCGGTGCGGACAAAACCAAAAAAATACCGGCCAGCCAGTCCAGCCAGAACACCAGAGTCAGTGTCAGCAAAGGCAGGATCACAGACAGCGCCATTTGCGGAAGAAAACGGGCGAAGTAACCGTGGAGGGCGTCTACATGATCAATCCACTCCCGGGCAAGTGTTCCCGCTGATGCCTGCCCCAGAGCCACGGGCCCGGTGGCCTGCCAGTGATGGTGAATCTGTCGTCGGGCATCCCGGCGGACCTGTTCGCTGCAACGTGCCGCAAGGCGGGCCTGGAAGCCCTGGCCAACGGCACGGACAATGATGGCCAGGATCAGACCTGCAAAGAAAGGAGTCAGCTGGGCAACGGCAACCCCCTCAACTACGCCAAAATGAACAATCCGGGCAAGAAAAACCATCTGGACAATGGTTGCGACTCCGGAAACAGCACCCGCTGCAATTGCTCCCCGAATCCAGGGTTTATTATTCCTGGAAAGCTCTGCCAGCCACTGTCTGACCGCCTGCTGATCGGTGGCTGACCTTGCCTCTGCAGCGCCGTCTGCCGGTGCTATTGTCACCTAGTGATAGCCTTCGCCGGCTCGCACTTTGCCCCGGAACACCCAATAGGTCCAGGCGGTATAGCCAAGAACAACCGGGATAACAAATATCAGACCAATCAGCAGAAATAGCTGGGAGTCAGGGGATGAAGCCGCATCCCAGAGCGTATAGTCCGGTGGCACCACATAGGGCCAGCGACTTACTACGAGGCCAAGATAGGTCGAGATAAACAGTCCCATGGTGGCTACAAAGGGCAATGCCTCGGACCGTTGACGCACAGAGCGGAAAATCAGGAAAGCGAAGGCCATTGACAGTACTGGCAGCAGCCAGATCACCGTCAGGTTCGAGAACCAGCGGTCCCGTACCATATCGTCCACAAACGGCGTCCATACACTGATAATGGCAAATACCGCCAGAACCGCCATCAGCAGAGGCCCCGTGAGCCGATAAGCCCATTCCTGAAGATGCCCCTCGGTTTTCATGATCAGCCAGGTTGACCCCAGCAGCGCGTAGCCAGCCAGCAGGCCCAGTGCAGTGAGCACTGTGAACGGAGTCAGCCAGTCCAGGGCGCTTCCAACATAAACGCCGTTGGCGGTTTCGAAACCCTGAATGTAGGCGCCAACCACCGCGCCCTGAGCCAGCGAAGCAATGGTGGAGCCGCCTGCAAACGACCAGTTCCATAAAAACCGCGATTTATTGGCCTTGAACCGGAATTCAAAGGCAATACCCCGAAAAATAAGCCCTGCCAGAAGCAGGAATACGCCAATATAGAGGGCGGGAAGAAAGATCGAATAGACCATGGGGAAGGCCGCCAGAAGGCCTGCGCCGCCAAGTACCAGCCAGGTCTCGTTGCCGTCCCAGACCGGCGCAACCGTATTCATCATGACATCTCTGCTTTCTTCGTCAGGGGCAAAGGGGAACAGGATACCCACCCCCAGATCGAAGCCATCCATCAACACATACATGATGACGCCAAAACCAATGATAAACGCCCAGATCAGGGGCAGGTCCCACTGTTCCATGATTACAGGCCTCCCGTTGGTTTGGAGCCGCCAATATTGCCAGCCTCCGCTGTTTCGAATTCGAACGGCACATCGGCCGCGGAGAAGGGTCGGCTGGGCCGTCTTGTATCATGCTCTTCGGATTCTGTGTGGTCTTCCAGCCCCACGTACAGCACCCGCATCAGGTAGTAGAGCCCGGCGGAGAACACCACAGCATAGACCACCACGTAACCGATCAGGGTAAACAGCGCCATGCCACCGGTCAGCGACGGAGTGAGTCCCTCAGCGTGGGTCATCATGCCGTACACCAGCCAGGGCGCGCGGCCGGCTTCGGTGACAAACCAGCCAGCGAGCACGGCAATAAAAGGCGCTACGCTCATGAACCGTAACCCCTGCAGGAACCAGTTGGTGCGCCAGTAGCGACCACCGGGGCGAAGTACCAGGCCGGCTACCGCAAACGCAATCATCAGCAGCCCCAGCCCCACCATCACTCTGAAGGACCAGAACACAAACGCCACCGGGGGCTGCTCCTCAACCGCCACTTCCTCCAGGCCGGGAAGTTCACCATCCCATTCATGGGTAAGGATCAGGCTGGCGAGGCCCGGTATTCCCACTTCAAAAAGATTGCTCTGGCTCTGCTGGTCAGGAATGGCGAAAAGCAACAACGGGACATTGCGCGACGTTTCCCAGTTACCCTCCATGGCCGCCACTTTCATCGGCTGGTGCTCAAGGGTATTCAGACCGTGAAAATCGCCGATAACGGCCTGGACCGGGGCAATAAGCAGCAGGAACCACAGGCAGATGGACAGCGCCTTGCGATTAGCCTCCACTTCCCGGCCTTTAAGCAGATACCAGGCACTGATGACACCCGCGACCACAAAACTGCCGGTCAGAAACGAGGCCACCACCATATGCAGAAGCCGATAGGGGAAAGAGGGGTTGAAAAGTGCTTCGGCCCAGGACGTCACGTGGAAAATCCCGTCCCGCAGATCAACACCTGCCGGAGTGTGCATCCAGCTGTTAGCCGAGAGAATCCAGAAGGTTGAAATCATGGTTCCCAGGGCAACCATCATGGCGGCAAGCAGGTGAATCCCGGCGGGGACCTTATCGCGCCCGAACAGCAGTACACCCAGGAATGCAGCTTCCAGGAAGAAAGCCGTGAGTACTTCGTAACTCAGAACCGGGCCGAGGAAATTGGCAGAAGCCTGGGCAAAGTTACTCCAGTTGGTACCGAACTGGAAAGACATCACAATGCCCGACACCACGCCCATACCAAACACGACAGCAAACACCTTGGTCCAGAAGGTGGAGAGCTTGATCCAGACCGGGTTTTTGGTAACGAATCCAAGCGCTTCCAGTGTCGCAATAAAGGAGGCCAGGCCGATGGTAAACACGGGAAAGATGGCGTGGAAGCTTACAACGAAGGCAAACTGTATCCGTGACAGAATGAGAGGATCAAGCTCCATAGGGGCACTCCGGTAATGCGACATTATGGCGAACAGGCCTGAAATCTGTTCAGCAGCGTCCCTGGCTGGAATGTCTAGGTGTTTTTATGAGCATGTAACATACATAGTAGACAATAATAGTCGATATGCGGGTGAGTCCAATAATTCACATCGCCGCTTTCATTGCAGCAAAAACGACGGTAATACCCATGAGCTTTTACGAGGAACGCATACTGCCGCACATCATCGACCGCGCCTGTTCCATGGGCCAGGTCATGAAACTTCGCAGCCAGGTTGTTCCGGACGCAACCGGCACTGTGCTTGAGGTTGGCATGGGCTCTGGCATCAACCTGCCATTCTACGACCCGGCGAAAGTTGACCTCGTATACGGGCTTGAACCTTCGGAGGGCATGCGCCGCAAAGCTCAGTCGAATCTTGCTGCATCGCTGGTAAAAGTAGAGTGGCTGGGTTTACCGGGTGAGGAGATTCCGTTAGCAGACAACAGTGTGGATACCGTATTGCTTACGTTTACGCTGTGCACCATCCCGGACCACCAGACCGCACTGAAGCAGATGATGAGGGTTCTGAAACCGGGCGGGAAGCTTCTGTTTCTGGAGCACGGCGAGTCGCCTGAGCCAGATATCCAGAAATGGCAGAACCGGGTAACCCCCGGTTGGAAGAAAATTGCAGGCGGCTGTCACCTCAACAAGCCAATCGGAACCCTGATCGAATCAGCAGGCTTTGTGGTTGTGGAATTAAAGAACCTGTACATCCCGAAGGCCCCCCGAATAGCTGGCTATATTTATCAGGGCGTTGCCGCCAAACCAGTCTAGTTTGATGGCAACTGGTTAAATCCAAACTCAATTGCGTTACAGGGCAGGGCCTTATACAATTCTGCCCGCAACGTCCCCCCCTATGCCCGGGTGGTGAAATAGGTAGACACTACAGACTTAAAATCTGTTGACCGTTAGGTCGTGCCGGTTCAAGTCCGGCCCCGGGCACCATCATCCCTGCAGTCATTTTTCTCTGGGCTTGCAGCCGGCACTTCAGACCCGGCTGGCAGCATCGCGGGCGATACGCTCGGACCTCTTTAACGTCCGATAACGCCGAACTTCCAGCCACCCGTGAACGGCAAGGGCTGTAAAAATAATGGCGCCGCCGACAAAGCTCATGGATGGCGGTACCTCTCCCAGAAATACCCACACCAGCAAGGCACCGAAAACGGTTTCCATCAGCAGCATCAGGCTGACTTCTGCGGCGGGAATATAGCGCGGGGAAATCTGGATCATAATGCTGGACACCGGCAGAAACACGAGGCAGAGCAGGGCAATGTAGAAAAGATCACGGTCGGATGGCATGGTGGCGCCGCCCATCGCTGCTGAAACCACGGCTAGCAGGGCCGCACCGAACATCAGCATGACGCTCATGTCGCTGTCCGGCCTGGAGCGGGCAACGTTCAGGTTGGTTGCCAGGGCGGTCGCAGCCACCGCTGCCATGACCAACCCGATGGGGTCGCCACGCCCCCATTCGCTGATGGCCATCAAAGTGGCCCCTGCCACGCAGACAATAATGACCACCCAGGTGCGCCAGGGCAGGGTTTCTTTCCAGACCGCCCAGGCAATCAGGGCGGCGATCATGGGCGCCATATTGAGAATCACCAGCACATTGCCTGCGGCGGTGTTTTTCATCCCCATGACAAAGCCCAGCGTGCTGAGCGAAAAAGCCACAGCGCAGTAGATGCCTTTCACGCCGCATCTGCGGACTTCAGCGGCCAGGCGGCCAGGATAGCGGGCCGCGCTGATCAGCAGGAAACTGGCCGCCAGTAAAAGCCCCCGCCAGAACAGAAAAACCACCGGGTCCACGGAGGTGATTTTAACCAGTAGCGCATCCGGCAGGATAAACAGCACGCCCAGGGCGGCAATGCTCAGGCCTTTTACCCGCGTGTTCTCCAAATGGTTACTCCCTTAACAGCCCTGAATCGATCAGCATCGCAGGCTAGCGACAGTCGGAGGGATCCATCGACAGCCTGTCCCCGGTCGTTACACCCTTGCTTTCAAAGTAGCCCTGATTCATCTCCAGAGCACGGCTGAATGAAACGCCCGCAGTGTAAACCGGGCAATCCCTGCCTTGCCCGGCAGGGCAGGGTTCCATGGCGCGAATGGCCCGGATGATACCGTTGCTGTCCAGATAGGCGATATCCAGTGGTATCAGCGTTCGGTACATCCAGAAACCCTGATCCGGATCCCGTGGGCTGTCATAAACGAACAGCATACCGACTTCGGCTGGAAGCGACTCCCGCTCCATCAGCCCGCGACGGCGTTCACCTGGGCTTTCAGCGATTTCCAGGGTAATGGGAAGCGATCGTTCGGGGGCAAGCAGGCAGGCATCGGCCACCGGCAAAGCTTTTTCTCCGGGTAGGGCCGCGAGGCACCCGGAGAAAAGCAGACAGGCCAGAGGCACTGCCTTTTTAGCGATGCCCATCATGAGCGTAGCCGGTATCCGGTTTTGAATATCCACCAGACCCCTGCCATGCAGGCTGACAGGAAAAAGAAGGTCATACCGACGCTGATGCCGATATGAACATCTGAAACACCGTAAAACGCCCAGCGGAAACCACTGATCAGATATACCACTGGATTAAGCAGACTTATGGTTTGCCAGGCCTCTGGCAGCATATCGATGGAATAGAAGGTACCACCGAGAAACACCAGCGGCGTGACGATCATCAGCGGAATAATCTGCAGCTTTTCGAAGCCGTCAGCCCAGATGCCGATGATAAAGCCGAACAGGCTGAAGGTGATGGCGGTCAGCACCAGGAAGGCAAACATCCAGAAAGGATGCATGACGTCGTAGTTCACGAACAGCTTGGCAGTCAGCAGTATGATGATGCCCAGAATCACCGACTTGGTGGCTGCGGCCCCCACGTAGCCCAGCACCACTTCCACATAGGACACGGGGGCTGAAAGCACTTCATAAATGGTGCCGGAAAATTTCGGCATGTAGATACCGAAGGATGCGTTGGAGATGCTCTGCATCAGCAGTGACAGCATCACCAGCCCGGGGATAATAAAGGCCGCGTAGCTGACGTCGCCGATATTCCCCATGCGGCTGCCGATCGCCGAGCCGAACACCACAAAATACAGAGATGTGGAGATCACCGGTGACGCCACGCTCTGCATAAGGGTGCGGCGCATGCGGGCCATTTCAAACGCGTAGATGGCGCGGACTCCGTACAGATTCATGGTGTTGCTCCCAAACTATTCATTCACCAGCCCCACGAAGATCTCCTCCAGGGAGCTTTCGCGGGTCTGGATATCGCGGTAGTCGATGTCAAGATCGCCGAGGATCCGAAGCAGTCTGGCGACACCCGCCTGCTGTTTCTGCGAATCAAACGTGTAAATCAGCTCATAGCCATCCCCGGACAGTTCGACCGGTTCCTGGTCCAGTGGCCCGGGAATCTCTGTCAGCGGGCTGTTGAGGTGCAGGCGCAGCTCTTTTTTACCGAGCTTGCTCATCAGCCGGGATTTGTCTTCCACCAGAATGATTTCACCGTTGCGGATGACGCCGATGCGGTCCGCCATTTCTTCGGCTTCCTCAATATAGTGGGTGGTCAGAATGATAGTGACGCCTTTTTCACGCAGCTTGCGGACCATTTCCCACATATCCCGGCGCAGCTCAACGTCCACGCCGGCGGTCGGCTCGTCGAGGAACAGGATGCGGGGCTCGTGGGACAGCGCCTTGGCGATCATCAGCCGGCGTTTCATACCGCCGGATAGGGACATAATGCGGTTGTTGCGTTTGTCCCACAGGGACAGGTCACGCAGCACCTTCTCGATATGATCCGGCGCCGGCGGCTTGCCAAACAGGCCGCGGCTGAAAGACACCGCACCCCAGACGGTTTCAAAGGAGTCGGTGTGCAGTTCCTGAGGCACCAGGCCAATACTTTCCCGGGCTTTGCGGTAGTCCTTGATAATATCGTAGCCGGCCGCCTTGACCTCGCCGCTGGAGATGTTGGCGATGCCGCAGATGATGCTTATCAGAGTGGTCTTGCCGGCACCGTTGGGGCCCAGCAGTGCAAAGATTTCCCCCGGTTCTATGTCCAGGTTGATGTCTTTAAGAGCTCTGAAACCGTCCGGGAAGACTTTGTTCAGGTGCTTTACGGAAATATCCGGTGGCACGGGCTTGTCCTGTTGGTGGTGAATCGAAGCGCGGTATTGTGTCATGGCAGGTGCAGAATCAGAAACCACAGCCATCAATGTCCAGCCCAATGGTACGCGCCGGCAGCCGTAAAAGAGCAATTCTGACACCGCTAACCAGCAAAAAAAGCGTGCGCCCGCCAGGCAAGCCCGGACAGGCGACATGACAGCCGCCGGAGATGGTGTAAAATCCACGAATAAAGCTTCTATCAGGAAAACTCTCATGGATTATGGCGATAGTGTTCATGGCCTTCTGCTCAGGAAGATCCAGAAAGCCGAACAGGAACTGTTGCAACTGAAGATGGACTACTGCCGCTTCATCTTTGGCCTCAGCCATCGTTCGAGAGTCCTGGTCGATGGCAGAGCCTTCCTTGTCAGATCCGTGGATATTGACAGCATGACCCGGCTGGAAAACGGCCATTTCTCCCGCCCCGCCATTTCCGCAGTTCCCATTGACGCCCCGGAAACGGCAGAGCCGGTTGAGCTGGGCACGGACTGGGCACTGGAAAAACCGACCGGCCAGTCCAGAGCAGACGCTTGAGCCCCGATCAGCAGGTGGGCATGGTCTGCAGCGCCAGTTTTTTGCGGATGAATCGGCCGAGAATGTCCACGCCGATGTTCAGCAATGCGGTGATCAGAATGAGCACCATGGCCTTGTCGAACTGGATGTTCTGGATGGCGCTGTCCACGTAGAAGCCCAGGGTGTATATACCCAGTATGCCCAGGATCGCCGTCTCCCTCATAATGATTTCCCAGCGATAGAACAGAAACGCCAGGAATGACCGGTAGACTCGCGGCACCAGTTCATAGGTATAGCGGTTGACGCCATGTGGAGCGTCCGGGCGCAGCGCAATGGTACTGGACTGGCGGCCAATCAGATGGCCGATGATACCGCCGTTGTGAAGCGCCAGTGCCACCACGGCGGGCAGCATGGACGGTCCCCAGAGCTGCAGAAGAATGTACGCAAGAATGTATTCCGGCGTAGAGCGCAGTATCACCAGGAATACATGGCCGCTGGTCCGTCGCACCGGCCCGCCGAAATGGCTTGAAATCAGTGGAAAGGCGAGCAGGGCAATGATGCCGGTTGCTACCAGCGCAATCTGGGTGAGTATCACCGTATTCCAGATACCCGGCAGCGCCTGGTTGACGAACAGATCCCCCAGCCAGGTGCCCATGCCGGCCCAGTCCTGCTCACCTCTCAGGGGGGAGGGCACGATGTCCTGGGTAAAAAAGCGGGTGACATTGCCCCAGATAATGGGCATGCCGTCGCCCAGAAAGAAAGGCGCGCCCAGCAGGTAAACCGGCAGCAGCTTGGGCTTGACCCACAGGGGCAATGTGGCGATCAGCACGTAAAACAGGATAAGCATGGCACCGGCTTCGGAGTAATGGCCCTGGGAAAAAGCGGACTCCATGTAAAATCCCAGTGTTGGCAGGCCCACAAAACCGAGTATGGCGCTGGAGCGTAGGCCGCATTCCAGGCGATAGGCAGTGTAGGTGCGTATCTGCACCCAGCAGTCGGGAATGCGCGCGTAGAGAAATGCCGAGATTACGCTGGTGCCCGGCGGTAACAGCCGGCCCGGCTCCGGGTCCGCTTCTTCGAGGATTTCTGAATAGACCTTGGCGAAGATACCCGAATAGGGGATGGCGATGGCCAGTACCCCGGTGAGCGGGTGAAAGCCGAAGAACTGTAGAAAAATCAGCGCCCAGAAGAGCTCATGGATGGAGCGGATAAAAGCACAGAAAATCCGTATAGGGTAGGCACGGTAGATGAGCGCCAGGAGAAAGCCGCACACACTGCCCAGGGCAACCCCCACGAAGGCAAACGCGACGGTGCGCAGCAGCGCTGTAGCCAGACCTTCGGTGCTGAAAAAATCCGGAGTTACTACACCCAGGAAGAACCTGCCCAGATCTTTCCAGGGATTGGCGGAGGTGATGGCGATATCCGCAAAGAAAAGCCCCACCACGGCAATGGCGGTGAAGATCAGACTGGTTCTTACGGTGGGCGACATCAACATAAATAGGATTCTGACTCAGTAGAGCGGCGTGATGTCTGCCGGCGTGAGCTTCTCGCTGGGTTCGTCCAGGGCAACCTGTCCGTCCTGGATGCCAACAATGCGCGTGCAGTAGGCCAGCGCCAGCTCCACGTCATGAAGGGCGACCACGCTTGTTCTGAAGCGTTCGCTGAGCAGTTTCATGACCAGATGGGCCATGGGTCCGTCCAGTGCCGAAACCGGCTCGTCGGCGAGCAGCAGCTCCGAATTTCGATACAGCGCGCGGGCAATAGCCACCCGCTGACGCTGGCCGCCAGACAGGGATGCGGCCGGAACCCAGACTTTCTCCGGCAGGGTCAGTTCATCCAGCAGGGTTTTGACGGCCCGGGTATCTCTGGCGAAGGGCCGTATCAGCGAAACGATGTTGTACCAGGTGGCGTTGGCGTCCAGCTGGCCCATATACACGTTGTGAAATACCGGCAGGGCCTCGACGAGGCCCAGATTCTGGGGCACCAGCGACGACTGACGCCCCACCTGCTGGTGGATCAGGCTGATCAGGGTCGATTTGCCTGCGCCACTGCGGCCGACCAGGGCAACCCGTTCTCCTTCCTGCACATGAAGAGAGAGCGGGCCAATCACCCGCTCTCCTCCAAACGAGGCCGTCAGACCTGTCAGATCAAATCCTGACATCAATCAATGATTCCGATCTGTTTCCCAACCACCTCGATAGGCTTGTAGGCGTCATTGGATACCGGAATGAAGCCGGAGCGGGGAAAGCTTTCCAGCAGCTCCTTGTCTTTCATGTCAAGCAGCGCCTGCTGAACCCGGTTGGTAAATCCCTCGCCAAACCGCTCATCGGCGTCGCCACGGATGGACCACTGATAGTTCGGGTAGCTCGGCGTTGTCCAGATAATCTTGACCGCATCGGTATCGACATTGCCGTTTTCAACTTCTTTCTTCCAGACCGAGAAGTTGATGGCGCCGGTTTCATAGGTTCCGGCCTCGACCAGACGCAGGGTGCGGGTATGGTTGCCGCTGAAGCCAACGCGAGCAAATACGTCTTCCGGAGCCTCATTAAATGCTTCCCGAATGTAATATTCCGGAATCAGGCGACCCGAGGTAGAGCCCTTGGAGCCGAATGTAAAGGTTTTGCCTCTCAGCCCCTCGGGCATGTCTTCGCTTTTTTCCAGGCCGGTGCTGCTATGGGCGATGAAATGAGAGTAGAACGCTTTATCTTCAACACCCTGCGCGATGGCCTCGGAGCCGGGTACCAGGGACCGGGCCTGAACCCCGGAAAGACCGCCGAACCAGGCCAGCTGAACCTGGTTATTGCGGAAAGCCGAGATCGCGGCTGCGTAGGATTTGACCGGAATATAGCGGACGTCCACTTCCAGTTTTTCTTCCAGATAATCGGCAATGCCGCGGAAGCGTTCGACCAACTTGGTTTCGTCTTCGTCCGGGATGGCGGTAAAAACAAGTGTCTGTGCTGAAACAACGGCCGACGAGGCAAATAACAAAGCACCCGCGGCGGCCAATTTCCGTATGAGGTTCAGGGCCATTTTAATGTCCTTCAATTCGGGGATGTGTTTTTGTGAAAACTGTATGGATCAAGCAATGAGAGCCGTAAAAAAGGCGCAAATAGCATACCGTTATTTACGGCTACTCGGAACAGCTATACGATCCTTTGAGCCAAACAGGTTTTCCAATCGGAAAATCTGGCACTCTTTTTTTAACAGTCGGAGACGCCAGTTCATGCGCATCGTTCTTATCACGCCGGCACCGCCGGGTTCTCTGGCGGGCAACCGGGCGACGGCGGAGCGATGGGCAGGCCTGCTTGAAAAAGAAGGCCATGAGGTAAAGGTTGTCACCGAATTTGAGGGTGAGACCTGCGACCTGCTGATCGCGCTGCATGCCTGGCGTAGCCGGGATGCAGTCCGGCAATTTCGCCTGCAATATCCTGACACCCCGCTGGTGGTCGCTTTGACCGGTACGGATATCTACGACCATCAGCACCGTTTTCCGGATGACACTCTCAATACCATGAAGCTGGCCGATAGCCTGATCGGATTACATCACCGGGTGGCACAGGACATACCCGCGCAGTTGGCAGGCAAACTGGTTACCGTGCTTCAGTCTGCCGACCAGCCGGGGCAGCCGGTTGCGAAGAATCCCGACGCTTTCCAGGTGTGCGTGATCGGCCACCTCCGGGATGAAAAGGATTCTCTGCGAGCCGCGCTCGCGTCGCGACTGTTGCCGGACGACTCACGCATCAGGGTGGTGAACGCCGGGAAGCCCCATACGCCAGGCTGGAAACATCTTGCACGTGAAGAAGAGGCCGCCAACCCCCGTTTCCAGTGGCTCGGCGAAGTGGATAAAGCCGCTATTCAGACTCTGATGCAGCGCTCCCGTCTGATGGTGATCAGTTCCGTCATGGAGGGCGGGGCGAACGTGGTTTCTGAAGCCTGCCGGATAGGCCTGCCTATTCTCGCGTCTGATATTTCCGGCAACATCGGGCTACTCGGAGCTGATTATCCCGGCTACTTCACCACGGGGAACGAGCAGTCCCTGGCAAACCTGCTGATCAAAGCCGAACAGTCACCGGATTTCATGGCAGACCTGACGGCAAGGGTCAGCAACCTGGCGTTGAAATTTACCCCGGAGGCAGAGCAGGCGTCGCTGGCCTCAGCCATCGAAATGGCACTGGCGCAGCGATCACAGCCTACTCAATCAGGGTGATCGGCTCGATAGGGCCGCTTTCGTCCTGAGGCAGAATCCGGCCAATAATAGCCGTGTGGGGATATCCCAGATCTTTCAGTTCGGCAACACAGGCTTCGGCCTGATCGGCGGGAACGCTCGCCAGCAGGCCTCCGGCGGTCTGGGGATCGAAGATCAGCGGATAGCGTGGGTGTTTGACCCATTTCTCCTGATCCCGGATACCCCGGCGAAGACGGATGTTGGCCGGTTGCAACGAACTCAGAATACCGGCAGCGGCGGTTTCCTCCGCGCCGGGCAGGATCGGCAGGGCACTCAGACTGAGTTCCGCATCAACGCCTGACGGCCGGGTCATTTCTACCAGGTGTCCCAGCAGGCCAAAACCGGTGACGTCGGTACAGGCTTTCGAGCCAAAGCGGTGGAGACATTCGGCCGCTGCCTTGTTCGACTGAATCATGGAGGCCAGCGCGCTATCAATCCACCGCCCCTTTGCTTCCAGCTTGGCATGAGCCGCGAAGAGAGTGCCGGTGCCGATGGGTTTGGTCAGGATCAGGGCATCACCGGCCCTGAGGCCACCTTTGCTCATGACTTCTTTAGGGTCGATAAAGCCATTGACCGCAAAGCCCAGGGCCAGTTCACGACCCTCACCGGTGTGGCCTCCCACCAGAGCGCAACCGGCTTCGTTGAGAACCTCCACGGCGCCAGACATCATCTGGAAAACAATGTCTTCAACCTTGGATTCAATCCCGTAGGGCACCGTTGCTACGGCGGTGGCGCTCTGGGCCTCGGCGCCCATGGCGAATACATCCCCCAACGCGTGATTGGCGGCGACTTTGCCAAAGGTGTAGGGGTCGTCAATAAAGGCCCGGAAAAAGTCCACTGTATGCACCACGGCCTTGCCCGGGGGTACCTCCAGCACGGCAGCGTCGTCAGGTGCGTGCAGACCAATGATGATGTCGTCACGCTCGATCGGCCGAAGTTCCCCCAGTGCCCGGGACAGCACAGTACTACCGACCTTGGCCCCGCAACCCCCACACCGCATGGCGACCGCCGAAATCGCCTGGGAGGCTTCTTCCGGGTTCTGGGCCGCGCCGGTGTCGGGTAGGGCGGCTGACTCTTCCATGGGCGGCAGGTTATTGAATTTTGCCATGAACCGGTGGTCAATCCAATTCTTCCAGCGCCATACCCAGGCGCCGGAAAAGGACCGGTCGCCGCGGGAGGCAATGGCAAACTTGTCACCCGTGCTGATCAGCGCCAGCCATTTTTTCTGCGGCCGGAACGGCTGCGGCTTTTTACCAAGCGCAAGCCTTTTGAGATTGTCTGCCAGCGGTCGCCCCTGGCGGACCGCAAACACCCCGGCTTTCTCCCGGGGATGACTGACCACATTGGCAATATCGCCCGCGGCGAATATGGAGTCGTCGGTTTCACTCTGTAGCGTATCCCTGACCCGGATAAACCCGCCATCGTCCAGCGCCAGACCGGTCTCTTTGAGCCACTCGGGGCCACCCGCTCTGGTTACCCAGAGCACGTGATCTGTCTGAACCACCTCGCCGTTTTCGGTTTTCAGGGTTTTGCCATCGACCTGCGAGACGGCATGACCCAGATGCATCTTGATACTGCGGTCTTTGAGAGTGCGCTCAAAGAGTTCGCGGACATCGGCATTGTGGGTCGGTAAAATCCGGGATTGAGCATCAAAAAGATGAAACTGGAGCTGATCCGGATCATGACCACGTTTCTTGAGCTCATTGCGCAGGCGAAACTGCATGGCCAGCGTAAGCTCAACGCCACCGGCACCGGCGCCAACAACGGCGACGTTCAGCGGGCCGTCGTGATTCTCCAGCTGTGACAGCAGAGACAGCCAGCGGTCGTTGAAACCATTGATGGGCTTGACCGGCACCGCGTGCTCGCTGGCGCCCTGGACGTCGCTGACCCGTGGGGCGGAGCCGATGTTCACCGACAGCAGGTCATAGGGCACATCCGGCCGGGAGCGACAGTTCACCTTTTTGGTGTTCCGGTCTATTCCCAGCGCTTCATCCCGGTAAAACCGCGCGCCTGCGAACTCGGCCAGTCGGCTCAGATCGATATGAACTTCATCGTAGCTGTAGTGCCCGGCAACGTAGCCGGGCAGCATGCCGGAGTAGGGCGTGTGGGTGTCTCGGCAGATGAGAGTCAGGCGGACACCGGGCACCGGGTTCATCGCAAAACGCTTGAGAACGCCAACGTGGCTGTGTCCGCCCCCGATCAGGACAATGTCCCGTAATACAGGCTGGTCAGATTGTTGCATTAAAGAACTTTTTTAGCCTCGGCGTTGAAGGTGCTAAACCCTTTGACGGTGTTGAACGCGGCCAGCTTTTCCTGGTCGGCATCCGAAGGGTTGGCGATCTGCGAAATATCGGTAATGCCCGCGTCTTTCATTTTCTTTGCCGTTGCGGGACCAATTCCCTTGACTCGCGTAAGGTCACTGCTGTCTGCGGGCTTGCTCGAGGGTGCGGCAGATTTTTTTGCAGCAGCCGGTTTGGCAGCGGCTTTCGGGGCCGCAGCTTTTTTAGCGGCGGGTTTCTTCGCCGCAGGCTTTTTGGTTGCCGACTTCTTGGCCTTGGCTGTTTTGCCCGCCGCTTTCTTCTTTCCGGCCCGCTCGGATTTATCGCTGGCAATACCCAGGCGTTCCATCACGCTACTCTGTAGTTCGTGGAACTCGTCCATCCGGCGGTCAAACTCTTCCGTGAAGCGCTTGACTTCCCGTTCACGCAATTCGTCGATTTCTTTCAGAAGCTTTTTGACCGGCTCCTGGATCTGACTCTGGACGCCGTCGAACTGTTTGAGAGCGTCATTCATCAATTTCTCGATTCTGCTGGAGGTTTTCTCAAACTCCTTGTTGACCCGGTCGACGACCTTGTCGGCGTTCTGTTTGCTCGCTTTTTTGCCCATGTTCAATCTCTCCCGATGGTTTGCTAGGACAGTGCTTAAAGGCTTCAGGCCGATTGCCGATTTCGCGACGACTGCCCGGCCGAGCGCCTTGATTTCAGATGCTGCTTCTTGCGCAGAACATCTCGAATCCGGCGCAGGCTCTCTGGAACATTTGCGTCATCGCCAGTATTAAGCCTTGAAAAATCAACAGAGTAGAAGAAATTACTACAGTGCTTTCTACGCTCCGTGACAAGCCCGTTGATACCGTCGGCGCGAATGTCATCAAAGGGCATTTCCATAATCAGATCCATCAGGATGGTGTCGCCAGGCTCAAAAAGCTTGTCGGTTTTCATCACGCATCCGTAATCGTCCAGTTCAAACAGGGCAGCACGTATCCGCTCACGGCGGAACAGCCCCCGTTTAAAGGTGAACTGGGCAAACAAATCCGGCAATGCTTCATTCATTGCAAACATATTCTGATCTACAGATCCCTGATGGGTAGCTTGCACTGCTTAAACAATAGCCACAGTGCGGAAGTTTGGCAATCCAGTCAGTGTCATACGAACCGTTTGTAATCTGGTTTTTCATCCAGGATGTTTTATTTCGCCACCGTTCGCGTGTTGATCTCATAAATGTCGGTGCGCCGGTCCTTCAGGTTGTTCACAGATCCTTCGTTACGAACCAGCTTGAGTTTTTCGAGATCCATATCGGAAAACATGATCATTTCTGTATTGGGCGTTGTTTCCGCCATCACCGCATCATGGGGAAAAGCGAAGTCTGACGGTGAGAACACAAATGACTGGGCATACTGGACGTCGAGGTTCTCGACCTTTGGCAGGTTACCCACGCTGCCGGTAATGACCACATAGCATTCATTTTCGATGGCGCGGGCCTGGGCGCAGTGCCTTACCCGAAGGAAACCGTTCTTGGTGTCGGTCCAGAACGGAACGCATATGATATCCACTTCCTCGCTGGCCGCCAGACGACCGAGTTCAGGGAATTCGATGTCGTAGCAGATCATGATGGCCACCCGGCCGGCATCGGTTTCAAAAACCTCGAATTTGTCACCGCCTTCAATGACCCAGTCACGGCGCTCATGGGGCGTGATGTGGATTTTGCGCTGCTCGTCAACCCGGCCGTCCCGATGGCAGAGGTAAGACACGTTGTAAACCCGGTCGTTCTCCAGCAGCGGCATGGAACCGGTAATGATATTGATGTTGTAACTGACCGCCATTTCCGACATCTGATTGCGGAACTGTTCAGTGAATCCGGCCAGAAAACGGATGGCACGGGTCTGGTCCATCTGGTCGGTCAGGCCCATCAGCGGGGCGTTAAAGAATTCGGGAAAGAGCGCAAAGTCGCTTTTATAATCCGATAGCGCGTCCACGAAATACTCGACCTGTTCAAGTACCTCGTCCACCGAGGTGAATTCGCGCATCTGCCACTGAACCGCACCCATGCGAACCTGAGTCTTTTTGACATTGAGCAACGGGGAGGGCGGAGTGTAGAGAATGTTCCGCCATTCCAGCAGGGTTGCGTAGCCCTGGGATTTTTCATCCTCGGGCAGGTATTTGTGCATCAGGCGGGTAACCTGAAAATCATTGGATAACTGAAACGTTAGAATAGGGTCGTAGATATCCTTGCGGTCCACCCTATGGATGTACTCTTCCGGGGAGTACTGGTCGGTAAACTTGTAGTAGCCGGGAATGCGACCACCGGCCAGAATGGCCCGCAGGTTCATCGACCGGCAGAGTTCCTTACGGGCTTCATACAGGCGGCGGCCCAGGCGGTACCCGCGATAGTCAGGGTGGATAAACACGTCCAGACCGTAGAGAGAGTCGCCCTCAGCGTTATGCCAGATTTTTTCGTTGCGAAGAATCAGGTCGTCGTAGGTATGCGGGTTGCTGAATCTTTCGTATTTCACGGCAACGGTCAATGCCACCGCGATCAGCTCGCCGGATTCCTCGATGCAGATCTGGCCGTCGGGAAACTGCTCTACCAGCGCTTTGATCGTGTCTTCCGGCCATGATCCGCCGATGTCGTCGTAAACCCTGTCCATCAGCTTCTGAAGCTGGGCGTAGTCACTTGTTTCAAGGTTACGAAGATTAATATGCCGTTCTTCGTGGGCCATACAGCGAACTCCTGTCCGGTGCCGTTTGTTGCAGTCAACAAAAGAGTGGGTGTTTAAAAGAAGTATATTAACAGACAGCGCTCACCACTTCGCATGAAAAGCCAAACTATTACCTCAACCGATCGATGCGGTTTCTCAGATTCCGCAGCGTTCTCTGGCCAACTCTCGAGGACTCCTGACTGAGGAACGGGTTATCCAGCACCAGAATCCGGCGCGAACCAAGTTTGAGGACGTCGATGGTCTTCCGGTAGAAACGGTCCAGATAGTCGGCGAAGCTGCCATCGATAATGGCTCGCTCCATGCCCAGTTGCAGCCGATGTGCAATTTCGTGGTTATGGCTGCCCACAAAAAAGTACGATGGCATGGCGTAAGCTATCAACAGGTCCGGCTCGATGAGGTAATCGGGGTTATCAATCAGGCGAAGATCGTAGAGGACCTCGCTCACACCGCGGGCAAAGCACTCGAACCGGTCATTATCGAGCATGCGGAACAGAATCTCGTAACGGGAATAAGTAACCACGTCGATTCCGTTTGCCCTGAGGATTTCCGTGTCTGGCCAATGTGTTCCCTGGCCAATGCGAATTCGCCGGTTGGCAAAATCTTCAACGGAGCTGACGCCCTTGAACAGGCTAAGATCATCCTGCCGGACAACGCACACCCTCAGCCCCAGCAGGCCACCGTCGATCGGCAGCGGAACGAAGATCAGTTCCCGCTCACGTTCGGCATCAGTGGCTACATTGGCAATGTGCACCAGCTCAGAGTTTTCGTCATTGAGCTCCCGCAGAGCGCGCCCCTGGGACATTTCCAGGCTTCTGGCCAGAGTATAAGGACCGTATTCGGGCGTTTTTTCGAGGGCAAGCGACACCAGTGCCAGAACCTGGGGACTGTCGTAATTCCGGTACCAGAGCAGGAACCGGTTATGTGAGGGATCTTCTGGTTCGGCCGCATCATCCAGAACCTGGGCGGGGGATACAGCCTGCATACCAAACAAGACCAAAAGGGCGATGGCCCTTCGCCAAAACATCATCCTTCCAAAACTCGTGTTTCCTGTAATGCAGATTCGGAATGACCTGGCTGAACAGAGATGAGCTTTTTGGAAGTTTAGATCACAATTAACAGGGCGGCACAAGAAACCGGAAAACAATTCGGCACAGTACCCGGCGGGCTACCTTCGTCGGACGCTACCGGGTTCGCAAAAACGGTTTTAATGCGGACAGGAACTCGTCTCCGTACTTTTCCAGCTTCGCTGCACCGACGCCAGCGATGTCGGCCATTTCGGACAGGGATGCCGGTTGTTTCTCCAGAATGTCAAAGAGCGTGGCGTCATGGAAAATCACATAGGGCGGCACGCCTTTTTCTTCTGCCAGCGCTTTCCGACAGGCGCGCAGGGCCTCCCATGCGTCTTTGTCTTCGACTTCGTCGGCAAACTTACGACCGCGGTTGGAACCTCCGTTGCCGCGGGATTTACCGGGTTTCTGAACCGGGTCTTTGCGCAGTTCAATGGCAACTGCGCCTTTTAACAGGGGCCGGCAGTCTTCGGTAAGCTGCAGGGCGCCGTAGCCATCGGGATCGGCGCGCAGGTAGCCGTTTGCCACCAGCTGCCGGAAGACGGATTTCCATTCGTTGACTGAGAGTTCCTGGCCGATGCCATAGGTAGACACTGCCTGGTGTCCCGATTGCCGAATCCGCTCGTTCTCCGAGCCCCGGAGCACATCGATCAGATAGGTCACACCAAAACGCTGCCCGGTTCTGAACACGCAGGACAGCGCTTTTTGCACCGCTACTTTTCCGTCCCAGGTTTCCGGCGGGTTCAGGCAGGTGTCACAGTTCCCACAGGGTTGGTCCAGAGTGTCGCCAAAGTACCTGAGCAGAACCTGCCTTCGACACTGGGTGACTTCGCAAAGGCCCAGCATGGCGTCCAGTTTCTGTCGCTCAACCCGTTTGAAATGATCGTTGCCCTGGGAGGCTTCCAGCATTTGCCGCAGTTTGATCACATCCTGAAGTCCGTAAACCATCCAGGCCGTGGAATGGTTGCCATCGCGCCCGGCACGCCCGGTTTCCTGATAGTAGGCTTCCAGGCTTTTGGGCAGGTCCAGGTGAGCAACGAAGCGAACGTCCGGTTTATCGATGCCCATCCCGAACGCAATGGTGGCAACAATAATGACGCCGTCTTCCCGCAGAAAACGTTCCTGGTGCCGTGAACGAGTCGTGCTGTCGAGGCCGGCGTGATAGGGAAGGGCGTTGTACCCCTGTTTCTGCAGCAGCCTGGCCGTGGCGTCTACCTTGTTTCTGGACAGACAGTACACAATGCCGCAATCGCCGCTGTGTTCCGCTTCAATAAAATCCAGTAACTGCTTGTTGGCGTTGGTTTTGGGAGCGATACGGTACTGAATATTTGGCCGGTCAAAACTGCTGATAAAATGCCGTGCACGGGTGAGCGAAAGACGTTCGGCGATTTCCTTGCGGGTGCGCTCGTCGGCCGTGGCCGTCAGCGCAATGCGGGGCACTCCCGGGAATTCGTCTGCGAGGCGGCTGAGCTCGAGATAGTCAGAGCGGAAATCATGGCCCCACTGGGAGACACAATGGGCTTCATCAATGGCAAACAGTGACAGGGACGCATGTTTCAGCAGATTCAGGGTACGCGGTTGAATCAGGCGCTCGGGCGCACAGTAAAGCAGGTCCAGCTGACCTGTCATCAACGCATTTTCAGTGTCCTGAGCCTGATGAACATCCATGGTGGAGTTTAGAAACGCCGCCTTGACCCCCAGCTCAGTCAGGGCAGCGACCTGATCCTGCATCAGTGCAATCAGCGGGGAAACCACTATCGCCGTTCCCGTTCTCACCAGAGCCGGCACCTGATAGCACAGTGATTTGCCGCCCCCCGTGGGCATCAATACCAGAGCGTCACCGCCGCCAACCAGTTCGCGGATAATATCGCCCTGAAGCAGGCGGAAAGAGTCGTAACCGAATACCCGATGCAGAACGTCTTCCGGGCTTTCTCCGGTGGTTTCGGGGCGAACGGTGCTGAGCTGCTCAAAGTCCATAATGTGCATCTATCGGGTATTTTTTGGGGCGTGGTTCGGGAAGTCGACATGGTACCAGAATCCGTGGCACCAGAATCATCGAAGACAGGCCGTTCTTTGGCGTCTACAATACGTGTTTTTTCTGTAACCAACAGACAGGAAATGCATGCAGGAATTTGACGCAATTCGTCCATACAGCGACGCGGAAACCCGGACAGCCATTGATAATCTGGTCAGGGATGCCGAGTTTCTGGATATGGTGGGGCGCTTCAAGATGCCGACCATCGCCCGTTGGGCACCCGCCTTGCTCCGGGGCTGGGTCCGGCGTTGGCTGATCCGGCGCTTCGGCAGTGTAAACCGGATAAACGATCTGCAAACCAAACTCTCCGGGTATGTCGGCGAGCTGGTGAATAACACCACCAGCCGTGTGACCCAGAGCGGCCTTGATGACCTGAACAAAACCGGTGCCTATCTGTTCATCTCAAACCATCGGGATATCGTTTTTGACCCGATGGTGGTGAACTATCTGCTGTTTATGAACGGGTTCAACACCACCCGTATTGCCATCGGCGACAACCTGCTGTCGAACCGGGTGTTTGCAGAAATGATGCGCCTGAACAAAAGCTTTGTGGTTCGCCGGAATATGACCAGCCCCCGGGAAATGCGGGATGCCTATCTGACACTGTCAGGGTTCATCAATCACAGCATCGATAACAATGACAGCATATGGATTGCCCAGCGGGAAGGACGAGCAAAGAACGGCGTCGACCAGACCGATCCCGCCATTATCAAGATGTTTTACATGAGCCGGAAAAAAAGCGGCCTGAGCTTTGCCGAGGCAATGAACCGCCTGCACATTGTCCCCGTGTCTATTGCCTACGAGTATGATCCCTGCGATCTGGATAAGGCCAGGGAGCTGGAAACCCGCGCCCGTACCGGCACCTATGCCAAAACCAAAGATGAAGACACCGAATCCATCATGAAGGGTCTGACCGGTTACAAAGGCCATGTCCACGTTCATTTCGGAACGCCCATTGCCGATGCACCGGAAGACGCCAAAGCGCTGTCGACCCGGATTGACCACGAAATGCACGCCAATTATCACCTGCACCTGTCAAATCTGGCGGCCTATCAGCGGCGATCGTCGGATCCAGAGGCTCAGGTCAGCGGACAGTCCATCAGCGATTCGGTGGCGACGGCACAGGCATGGTCGCCGGCCGACGTTGAAGCGGCCGAGGTGGAAATGCAGCGCCGGCTGGATGCCTGTGATCCCGCGGAACGGCCGTACGTGCTGGACATGTACGCCAACCCTGTGGTCTCGGCCCTGAAAGCCAATCAGCCAGGGCATTCTTCCACACCGCCAGAACAACCCGACGAACCAATTACCTGACAACCGAGGTTTCCGTGCAAGCACTGAAGTACATTGAGATTGAAACCAACCCGAACCCGACCGCTTCCGTCATCTGGCTTCATGGCCTGGGCGCCAGCGGCCATGATTTCGAGCCGGTGGTACCGGAACTGGGGCTTCCATCGGATGCCGCCGTGCGGTTTATTTTTCCCCACGCGCCGAATCTGCCGGTGACCATCAATGGCGGCATGCGCATGCCAGCCTGGTACGACATCAAGGCCATGGATATGGATCGCGTGGTGGATACCGAGCAGCTAAAGGCGTCTTCCGATGCGGTCGCAAAATTGGTGGATCAGGAAATCCAGCGGGGCGTTAACAGCGAGAATATCGTAATTGCCGGTTTTTCCCAGGGTGGGGCGGTGGCCTATGAACTCGGGCTGAGCTATCCCAAACGCCTGGCCGGCATTATTGGCCTGTCGACCTATTTCGCTACGGCCGAGACGGTCAGCGTGTCAGAAGCCAATCGCGGCATTCCGGTCAGGGTCTATCACGGTACATCGGACCCGATGGTGCCAGAATCCCTCGGTCGCGCCAGCGTTCAGAAATTTGAGGAGCTCGGCTTCAGCCCGGTCTATCAGACCTTCCCGATGGAGCACAGTGTGTGCATGGAGGAAATCGTGGATATCGGCCAGTTCCTGAAGAAGAACCTGCTTTAATCAGCTGCGCCAGAACGCCGGTGAGAGCACGATCACCACGCTGAGAATCTCGAGTCGGCCCATCAGCATGCCCACAGCAAGAATCCATTTTGCCGCTTCCGGCAAGGGCGCAAACGTGCCGGCCGGGCCCACAATGGCGCCCAGGCCAGGGCCGACGTTGGTCAGAACCGTCAAGGCGCTGGAAATACTGGTCACGAAATCCAGCTGCATGGCGGCCATGGCCGTGGTGATCAGTAACAGGCTGAGGAGAAAAATGAAGGTGTACGCGATCATCGACGCAATAATCTCATCGCTGACCGCCCGGCCGTTGTAATTTCGTGTCAGCACGGCACGGGGGTGCAGAAGCCGCATCAACTGTTCCCGCAGCACAATGAGAGAAAGCTGAAACCGGAAGATTTTCATCCCGCCCGCAGTCGAGCCGGAACACCCGCCCACAAACATCAGAAAGAAAAACACCACAAACGCCAGGGGGCCCCAGGCGGAATAGTCATCCGACGCATAACCCGTTGTGGTCACCACGGAGGTGACGTTAAACAGGGTGGATATGTAACCGTCAACCAGGTCAAAATTGCCAGTCGCGATTTTCCAGCGGTAAGCCGTCAATAGTGCGGGTACCACCAATAGAATGGTCACGAACAGCCTGACCTGCTGGTCTTTGAACAGAACCCCGTGCTGGCCGTGCAGTTCCCGCACAAACAGGAAGAACGGCATACTGCCCAGCATCATGAAAAAGGTGCCTTCCAGCAGGATCAGGTTCGAGTCGAACTTGCCCATGGACATATCCGAGGTTGAGAACCCCCCTGTGGCAATGCTGGTCAGGCCGTGGTTAAACGCGTCAAAAAGGGACATGCCGGACAGCCAGTAAACGGACACCGCTATAATTGAAAAGAGGAAATACACGATCAGCAGGCCGCGGCTCAGGGTTTTCATCCGCGGCAGGGCTTTGTCTGTCCACTCGGAAGACTCCGTTGCAAACAGTCGCATACCGCCCACCCGCAGAAATGGCAGAACCGCCACGAACATGCCGATGATGCCGACCCCTCCAATCCACTGCAGCACAGAGCGCCAGAGCAGAAGGTCACGATCCATGGTGTCCAGCCCGGACAGCACGGTAGCACCGGTGGTGGTAATGCCGGAGGTACTTTCGAAAACAGCCTCGCCAAGAGTCAGGCCGAGGTCACTGAGATAAAAGGGCAAACACGATAGCAGCGCGATGATAAACCAGCTGGACACCGTCAGAACAAACATGAAGCGGGGCTTCAGGTCTTTGGCATAGCGCCGGGTAAACAGCATGCCGATGATACCCATCACCAGGCAGATAGCGGCGGATTCCACGAACGCCATAGCATTAGGAGCATCAGAAGATGCAAGAAGAAGCACGGGCAACGTCATGAAAATACTGAGAAGTATGAACAGCACGCTGGCAATAAAAATGACGGGGCTCAGATTTCTCAAAAGATGCTCAAGCCGACTGAACAGAGAGGGCGCCAGAATACATCCGGCCCGGGGCTTTCGCAAGACGAACCCCGGTCATGTCAGGATGTTACACTCAGTGGAACATCGAATGGATTCAGGACGGAACGGTTTTCATAAATACCCAGGGCTTGCAGTATCAGGACAAAGGAACCGCGGTATTGACGCAATGCTCCTGAGGCTGATGGACACAGAGAGGGCATATTGAATCACCTGGCGCATCTTTTTCTCGCACCGGACACCGAGCTGCATCGGGTTGGCAGCCTACTGGGGGATTTTGCCCGGGGTCTTAACCCGATGACCCTTCCGGAACCGGTCCACGAGGGCCTCCGGCACCACCGATCGGTCGATGCCTATACGGACCAACATCCGGACGTATTGGCCAGCAAGCGATGATTCTCTGCCCGGCGTCGGCGTTTTGCCGGTGTAGCGCTGGATGTCCTGTATGACCACTACCTGCTCAGGCACTGGGATCTTTTCAGCGCTATACCGGTCGATGAGTTCATCGATCAGGTCTATGCGGAATTGCAAAATCACCGGGAGGTGATGCCGGAAAAGATGCAGAAGGTGACCGCACAGATCGTGCATCACGACTGGTTCCGCTCCTATCAGGAACTCGACAGGATCGGTTTTGCACTCGATCGGGTCGCAAACCGCATCCGGTTTACCCACGCCTTCCATGGCATTATCGAAGAGATTGAGACTCAGGATAGCGAGCTTGAATCCAACTTCCTGTCTTTTTTCCCGGACTTACAGGCACATGCGCAGCGCTGTTTAAGAACGGACTGACAGGGTCGGCCTGGTCTGACGCTCTTCCGTTGGCCGGGTAAGCCGCTTGCTCTCGACATAGTCCATCGCATCCTCGCGAAGGGGCAGCCGCAGCGCCCGCAGAATATCGTAACGCTGGTATCCGATATCCATAAGGATCTGATCACGTTCCGCCAACAGGGGGATAAAGGCTCTGCGGAATTCCTGTCTCCGGGCCATTCGCTTTGCCAGAAGGTTCGGCGCATGCAAAAGACTGCTTATCGAAGCATTATGGCCCACCTCTACGGTATTCTTGTGTGCGGTCATCATGTTTTTCCTCCCGGTGGCCATATGTGCGAATCTGAGTCTAAATGATGAGGCATTGTCATCGTTCAATCAAACGAAAAGAACTGATACGCTGATTAAGAAAAATTGAACGGGATTATTCCATGCAGTTACTCGACAACGAGGTGCTCAAAAGCTTTGTGGCAATTGCCGAGCACGGCAGTTTTACGCGGGCTGCAAAGCAGGTAAACCGGACACCGTCAGCCATTAGCATGCAGATTAAACGTCTCGAAGGGACAGTGGGGAAAACCCTGTTTGTGCGAGATGCAAAGCAGGTCCGGCTGACCGCCGATGGAGAAGTACTTTTAAGCTATGGTCGACGATTACTGAAACTGAACGAAGAGGCCATGCGGCAGTTTCACAGTCCTGCCCTCGAGGGCAGGGTCGGTTTCGGCACCTCCGATGATGTGGGAACCCGTATTCTGCCGCGTTTGCTGGCCCAGTTCTCGCGCTCCTATCCTGCGGTTCAGATTGATGTGGTGGTCGGCACCAGCAAAACCAATCTTCAGAAAGTCGATTCCGGCGAACTGGATATGGCACTGGTTGTGGTTGGCAATGAGGGCCAGGAGCCCCGGGGTGAAATTGTGCATTCTGAGCCCCTGGTTTGGACCGGTAGGGAAGGTGGCATCGCCATTCACCAGTCGCCCTTACCCGTAGCCGTTGCAAATCAGGGCTGCGTATGGCGCTGGATGGCTATACGTTCGCTGGACAAGGCGGCAATACCCTACCGGATTGCCTACACCTGTGAGCATTCATCGGGGCAGGAGGGTGCCATGCTGGCCGATCTGGCTGTCGCACCGTTTCCACTGGGACTTGTCCGCGCACCTTTGCGGAAACTGGGTGATGACAGGTTGCCGGAAATGGGGAGCTACCAGATTGCACTGGTAAGAGGTGATCACAATCCCATTAACGATGAGCTGGCCGCCTATGTAAAAGAGGCGTTTGCCAATTTAAATGGATAAAAAAACTGATTGTTGGATGTGATGTATTTGATTATCAAGCAAAACAGGCCATAGTAAAAGGGAAGCTCGCCAATCCCAGGCAGGCAAAGATTCGAGCGCCAGAGAGGCAGAGGAGACAGGCGTGTTAGGCGACAAAACCGTTAACGTATTTACCGATGACATAATGCTCGGGCACAACCCCGAGGTGGATCTGCCATTCATGCCAAGCAGGGTGGAAAAACGGGTCCGACATATTCTGAAGGGGCTCGATTTCAAATGGAGTTATCCGGAGCACCCCGGCAGGCTGACGGCCATCACCGAACACCTGGAGCAACACCCCATTCCCGGCGTTACGTTCAAAGCCGGCAGCAGCGCCACTTACAACCAGCTTGCCCGGGTGCACACCACCTCTTATCTGGATCACGTGTTCTCCCTGTCGGGGCAGAGCGCATGGCTGGATTCGGATACGACTGCGGTCTCGCCCAACAGCATTAATGCGGCCCTTTCGGCAGCCGGCAACGCCATTGCAGCGGTGGAAAGTGTGGTCAATGGCGAATGTCAGAGCGCCTTTGCGCTGGTGCGGCCGCCCGGTCACCACGCAGAGCCAGTCAGGGCGCGAGGGTTCTGTGTGCTCAACAATGTTGCCGTAGCCGCCGCCCATGCCCAGGCAAGACTGGGCTGCGAAAGGGTACTGATCATCGACTGGGACGCGCACCACGGCAATGGTACCCAGGATATTTTCTGGGCCGATCCGGATGTGCTGTTTTTCGACAGCCATTGCGCAGCCCCTTTTTATCCCGGTTCCGGTGATATAGAGGAGATTGGCGCCGGATTTGGTGAAGGCTACACGATCAACGTGCCACTGCCGGAATCCGCCGGAGACATTGCTTTCGAAAAAGTTTACCGGGAAATACTCGTCCCGGCCGCCGACTACTTCAAGCCGGATCTGGTGCTGGTGTCGGCCGGGTTTGACCCCCACCGTAATGACATGGCCCTGAACCTGACCTACGACGGCTTCAAGGCGATCACTCGCATCATTCAGGAGGTGGCCGACAAGCATTGCGAGGGCAGGCTGGCACTGGTTCTGGAAGGCGGCTATAACCTGACCTCCCTGGCCAAGGGGGTTCACGCTGTGCTGGAAGTGCTTGCGGGGGGAGATGTGCCGGAATTGCTCGAAACGGGTGTCAGGGAAGCAGACGAGGCTGCCGAATTTCATCGTTCTGCGTTCAGTGACGACGAATAAGGTCCTCTAACGAAAAACCCCCTGGTTCCGATGAACAGAACCAAGGGGTTGTATCGACTACAGCTTAACTGCTCTGCCTATTTCTAGACGTAAAAGTCCAGATCCTCCTGGGCCTTCAGCATATCCCGCATCTTGATGGGATCATCACCAAAGTAGAATACAAGTCCCCAGTGAGTACCGAACGCTGATCTTTCAGGAACCGTTTCTTCGGTCGGCTCGAGCAGTTCATGGGACTCGTAGTAGGGATGCTCGATACACTCCGGCGGCATCTGCAGCTTGCTAACCACACGACGGCGTGGATAAACACCGAAGCAGCCTGCATACCCTTTGGCACCAGTTACTGGATCGGGGAAGAAAGCAGCTACTTCTTCTTTCGTGCTCTTCGGATCCATTACCAGGATTGACGCCTGATAGGCGTTGAACCCATAAGCCCTTTCAATCAGCTCGAAAGCCTTGAACCCGGGCGGACGGTAGGCCACTTCACCAAAGTACATCTCACCGTCAGCGGTAACGAAGTACTCGGGGTGAATCTGGCCGAACTTGATATCAAACGTCTTGATCAGCAGTTCGATCTGCTTGGTAATCGCGTTGCGCCAGCTCTCGAGTTCCTTGGTGGCGGGCACGAATACCGAGTAACCCAGGGTGACGTATTCCGAGATGTTGAGGAACTGGATTTTGCCGTCGTGGATCCAGGCCTCAACCGCGAATTCCCAGCCACTCAGATGGCTTTCCATCAACAGGGGATATTCTTCGTCCGGAATGTGGTCAATTTCTTCGACCGTGCGGATCATGCGATGACCCAGGCAACCTGCCTTGTCGAAGGCTTTTACGTGAATCGGGTCATCCGGATCGCCGTCGAGCTTGAGCAGGGTCTGGTTAACGCGCTTCATGAAGCGAACGATATCGTCTTTCTCGTGGGCCTCTTCGAAGATGCCAACACGAATACCGCCAAGCTGGGCACGGCGCTTCATCAGGGCCTTGTCGCGGAACAGAATCGACTGCCCGTACATGCGCGGGCTGTCCATCAGGACCGAGTTGATGGCACCTGACCACTCAACCGTTTCCTCAAACAGCGGGATAGCAACATCAACACCTTCGTCTTTCAGAGTCTGTGCAATTTCCAGGGACCGGTCGTTCAGACGGATAAAATCCCAAGGGAGAAACGGGATCTTGTTGGCGGTGCAGAAGTCTTCGGCCCATTCTGGAGCAACCACAATGTAGCGGCGGTCAAATTTCTGCGCGGCCTTGATGGCATTGACGCTCCAGCCGAGCAGGGCGATGTAGCCCTTGTTCGGGTCTTTCGGAGTCTCTGTGCCTTTTACCGAGTCCATATTCGGATCGAGCCAGGCTGATACATCTTTTGACGGTTGTGCTTCAGGCATTGTAGCCATAGAACGTTCTCTTTGCTGGTTAACCCAGGCAATGATTGCCAAAATCGAAAGAATTATTTGCACTGGGCTTTAGCGGTATTTTCACTTCCACTATAGTCGCCCTGATTACAAATGGAAACAGCATCTCCAGAATCCTTTGCATACGCAGGAGCTTATAGTGCATCTTTGAATCAACCCGAAAGGAAAAATTCCTTAATCAGGACAGTATTTTGACGATTCCGAATTCTGGTTCAGACATTACCGATTCTCTTGCCGAGTTTGATGAGACGCTGGAGCAGCTGGCGCTTGCCCGGAGCTCCAATCCTGCGGCGCCGAACACTGAGGTTCTTCAGGCGGCCCTCCGGGTGATGACGGCGAACGAGGGACTGGACGCCCTCTATTTCCGCGTACCGGAAATGGAGGCCAGTGGAATATTCAGCAACAGTGACTGGAATCAGCCTGCGATTCTCCGGCCTGCATTGGCCGTACGCACACTCCGCCAGGGTGGGCCGGAGTTTACCGCCATCGAGGCTTTGAGCGAGCTTCGGCTGCTTGCGGTGGCCATGGGCGAATATTACCATCCCGGCATCTCAGCGGAGCAGGCCAGACACTTTCTGACCCAGGTAACCGCGCTCAACCTGGACCTGCTGTCAGGCCAGATGAGCGAAGCCGATCGGGAACGACCGCAGGGTCTGGGACAGATCGTCAATTCGCTGTATCAATATCTGCTGAACAGGCTGGGCTACGAGAGCATTCTTGACAGCCTGGTGGATGAAGTACGGCGATTGCTGGCTCAACGGCCGATACAGACGGACAGCATAAAGCAGATGGTGAGCCAGATTGCCAAATGCCTGTTTGATCCGGGCATTGAAACCGATGGCATGGACAAAGCCGCCCGTCTGGTCAGCGCATTGTTCGGCCCAACGAAAGGCTGCCGGGATGATCCGGGGTTCCTGGTTTACGGCGAACGACTGGCCGCAATGGACGCGCCTAGGTTATTCGAAGAGGCTCAAAGCTTCGCATCGGCGATGCATGGAACGGGAATGGTTTCCCCGTATCATCCCATGTTGCTTCGACATCTGCGGGGGCACCAGGATGACCTGATACCCTTGGCACTGGGCCTGAGCGTCACCGGCAACGACGTGCTCCAGTGCTACCGCCAGATCGTGCTCGCATTGATTGACGAGGTTGTCCATCCGGAAACCTGCCAGGCAGTGTATGGCCTGGCCATGTTCCTGGAACGCGGCTCGCTGTTCACGCCTCCGGTGGCCGCGGGCCTTTGGCGGCAACTGGAGCTGAAACTGAGCCAGACAGCGTCCGACAAAATACGTGTGATTTTCGGAGACGCACACCCACCCAGGATTTATCTGCTGGCCGGCATGCTGAGCCTTCTGGGGCAACCACTGGGGATTGGCCAGGGTAACAACCCGACCTGTCAGTCAGTGATTGGTTTGTCCATGTGGGCGTTCAATGATGCTGATTTTTTGCTGCAGCTGGTGGCCTGGGCAGCCCGTGATGACGATGTCATCATGCGGTTCGAAGGCCAGCATATAGCCTCCAGGCATCTGGAAGCGGGCCTTGCCAAGGAGCCCCCAATGGACGTGGACCCGGTTTCCCTGGTGCTGATACCCCATCTTGATCGCATTTATGGCGAAATGGGCCGCCTGTGCGGCGTACGCGACGACGACCTCCACCGATGGATCAACCCGGAAATGTACGGCTGGTGGGTCGGCCTGGGCTTTCTAAGCGTGATTAGCCGGAAGACCGGTAAAATTCATGAATATGAGGCGTTTATCCGTCACTTTTATGCTTCATATCATCCTTATTACAACGGCAATATCCCCATTATCCATCCTCAACCGGCCGGTATTGCCGTAACCGATAGTGGAGGGCGCCTGGTCGGGCGTCACGCCATTACCATCCTGCGGGTCAATCTGGACCGCGACGGAGACATGCGCCTTTATTTCTTCAACCCCAACAACGACAGCGGCCAGGACTGGGGCCAGGGAATCCATTGCTCGACCCAGAGCAACGGCGAGCGTCATGGCGAGGCCTCGCTGCCTTTCGCCGAGTTTGCCTCGCGTTTGTGCGTGTTTCATTACGACGCCAGAGAAGTCGGAGACCTGTTGGCGGTTCCCGAAACCGACATCCGTCGCGCGGTGGAGCTGGGGCGTAGCAGTTGGACTGCCGGTTATGAATAAGGCGATTGCAGACCCTGCCCAAGCCGGTAGGGCCCATCCACTTTATAAACACGGGTCAAACCCACAAAAGCATCTGGAGCCTTGAATGAGCCTTTCTCCTTTTCACCTTGCAATACCGGTTTACGAGCTTTCAGCCGCTCGCGAGTTTTACAACACAGTCCTCGGACTGGAAGAGGGTCGTTCATCCGATCACTGGGTTGACTTCAACTTTTATGGGCATCAGCTGGTTATTCATGAACACCCGAAAACGGCATCCCAGGAGGACGTTCACTGCAACGCTGTGGACGGACACGATGTTCCGGTTCCGCACTTTGGTATCGTGCTGCACTGGGATCAGTGGAAGGCACTGGCCGAGCGTCTGCGCAAATTTGATATCAAATTTGCGATAGAGCCATACATTCGCTTTAAAGGTGAAGCCGGAGAGCAAGCCACCATGTTCCTTTACGATCCCTGCGGAAACGCGCTCGAGTTTAAAGCCTTCAAGGATATGGGGCAGTTGTTTGCGAAGTAGGGATTTGGGCGTTATTTGCATCGTAAAGGCTCAACCGTTACGTGGGCGAGGGATTGGTATCATTTGTCCCAACCTCGTAAATCACCCAAATATTATATTTAACATAATATACATTATACGCACTACAGGGTGCGCCCGCGCCTCACACAAACGATGTCAGCCATGATCGCCAACGCAATTTCGGCGGGAGTTTTACTGCCCAGGTCGAGGCCGATGGGCATTTTGATCCGTTTGATTTCGGTATCGCTAAGCCCCCCGGTTCGGCGAAGTCGCTCGGCACGAGCCTCAGATGTTCGCCTGGAACCCATGACACCAAGATAACCAGCGGAAGTTTTAACCGCTGCCATCATGGCAAGATCATCAATGCGAGGATCATGGGTAACCGCCACTACGGCCGTAGACTCTGTACATGTGCCGGGTGATGCAATGTAAAGCGAGGGCAACTGGGGGATGAATTCGACCTCCTCTGGCAACAGGAGGCCGCGGGTAACCTCTTCCCGCGGATCGCACAACACCACCTGATACCCGAGGCTGATGGCGAAATTGGCGCAACCCTCGGCCACCGAGGAATAGCCTGCCAGGATCAGTTTGGCAACGGGACCAATCCGAATCCTGACAACCTCTCGGCTTTCATCCTGGATTACTCGTGGCCCTGCCACTGGAGCAGGTTCAAGCCAGCTTCTGCCATCCGTGAGGCTAACCTGTCTCGCGAACTCTTGTTCACCAGACATCGCCTTCCGGACTTCCCCGAGATGGGAAAGATTCTCAGTGGTGGCGGCCATTCGCTCCACCAATACTTCCAGAATACCACCGCAGGGCAAGCTAATACGGGCGTTTTCCGGGCCTCCCTCAGATGCGCCATAGCGAACAATAACGGCAGGAAGCTCATACTCACCGTCAACCAGGCGTGTCAGGAAATCCTCCTCGACACAGCCGCCGGATAGGGGTTCTGGGGACATTCCGTCCTAATGTAACACTTATCGCTACAGCCCAACTGTCATAAGGCATCCAGAGGCATCTTGATTTTCAAAATCGCTGTAATATCCAGTTTATAGTAGTATTTCAGGTT
>Ga0307978_1000213_pt1 | contig 52119 bp, 46 predicted proteins | sample OrgLakmetage1056_FD_203151 | JGI IMG/M metagenome (GOLD analysis project Ga0307978, IMG submission 203151) | Saline water microbial communities from Organic Lake, Antarctica - #1056 | ecosystem: Environmental > Aquatic > Non-marine Saline and Alkaline > Saline | place: Antarctica: Organic Lake... | reverse complement strand
CGTCAAAGCCGGTCATTCCCTTGGGCGAGACCTAAATCCTCTCTCAACACCACATCCGTATCTCGATGCGCTGTGATCCATTTGTTCAGCGCCGACATGCCCACGCCAAGATCATCCGCCACGTGCTTGCGCGTAAGCCCGCTCGCCAGTGCATGCGCACCGCATCCTTACGGAATTCATTCGCCCGTGTTCGTCCCATAGTTCATCTCCTTTGTTGCATAATATGCTATCAAAGGAGCAGCACCAAACCGCGACAGGTCCATAGAAATCCAAGGCGGGAGCCTGCGCTCGGAAGACGCCCATTCACCGAAACCCGCATTTTGCCCATTGTCATCGCGCCCTTCGGCGCTTTAGTGTGACAATGTGGATTGTGCGCTGAAAAAACGTGCGCTTCCATTTGAGTTTCGCTGCTTCGATCACGCGTGTAGGCACATCGGCCGGCACGGACTGAGCAGACCGATCAGGCCTTTTTGACGAAGGGCCGCATTAACGCCGGGCGGCCCTTCGGGGACGTGCCGGATACATCATGGGCGCCCTTATATGGCGCCGGAGAAAAAACGCGATGACGCGCGCAATGCAGGATAAAACTCCTCCGAGGGGCATAAAAGGCCACCTCGCCAGCGTGTTTGACTTCGCCATAATCAGACATCCCCCGCAGCGCACTGCCCCACCTGGGTTGGTGCGCGTGCCCGGATGCGAACGGACAAAATGGCCACGAAAATGCTTATCGATGCCACCCACGCCGAGGAGACTCGTGTTGTGGTGGTCGACGGAAACAAGGTTGAGGAATTCGACTTCGAATCTGAGAACCGGCGCCAGCTCGCCGGAAATATCTATCTCGCCAAGGTAACGCGCGTCGAGCCGTCGCTTCAGGCGGCATTCATCGACTATGGTGGAAACCGCCACGGTTTCCTCGCGTTCTCCGAAATTCATCCTGATTATTACCAGATCCCCACCGCCGACCGTGAGGCGCTGATGGAGGAAGAGCGCGCCTATGCCGAGGCTCAGGAAGCCGAGGAAGAAGAGCGTGCCAAGCCAAAGAGCCGCTCGCGCGGTGGTCGTGGGCGCTCCAGAGCAGCCAGCACGTCGCAGGACGACGCCGTGACCAGCATTGAAGTGTCGGGCATGGAAACCATCGACCTGGACGAAGATCTTGACGATGACGAGGGCAGTTCCCCAATGGAGCGGGTGGCCGAAACGCCGGTCGAAGAGCCCGACGATGACGGCGCCGGACCGGGTGATGCAGGCGATGAAGACGCGTCCAAGAATCGTCGCACCCGAAATCGCCGTTCCAGATCACGCAATGACGATGCGGAGGGCGACGAAGCTGACGATGGTCCCGATGCCGCCGACAAGGACGACGACATCGAAACGGTTGCCGATGAGGATACCCACGAAGATATTCGCCCGCCGCGCAAACCCCGTGCCCGTAAGTATAAAATTCAAGAAGTCGTCAAGGTCCGCCAGATCCTGCTGGTGCAGGTAGTCAAGGAAGAGCGCGGCAACAAGGGTGCAGCGCTGACCACATACCTGTCGCTGGCCGGGCGTTATTGCGTGCTGATGCCGAACACTGCGCGCGGCGGCGGCATCAGCCGCAAGATCACGAACGCGCCTGACCGCAAGAAACTCAAGGAAATCGCGAACGAGATTGACGTACCAAAGGGCGCGGGTCTGATTGTGCGCACGGCCGGTGCCAAGCGGACCAAGCCCGAGATCAAGCGTGACTACGAGTATCTCCAGCGCATGTGGGAACAGATCCGCGAGCTGACGCTTAAATCCATCGCGCCCGTCAAGATTTATGAGGAGGGCGACCTGATTAAACGCTCAATTCGCGATCTTTATAATCGCGACATCGACGAGGTTCTGGTCGAGGGCGAGCGCGGCTACCGCATCGCCAAAGACTTCATGAAGATGATCATGCCGTCCCACGCCAAGAACGTGAAAAACTATGTCGACACGATGCCGCTCTTCGCGCGGTTCCAAGTCGAAACCTATTTGAACTCGATGTTTAACCCGACCGTTCAATTGAAATCGGGCGGCTACATCGTGATCGGTGTAACCGAAGCGCTGGTCGCAATTGATGTTAACTCCGGCCGCGCCACCAAAGAAGGCTCGATCGAGGACACGGCGACCAAGACCAACCTGGAGGCCGCGGAAGAGGTGGCCCGCCAGCTACGTCTGCGTGATCTTGCGGGCCTGATCGTGATCGACTTTATCGACATGGACGAGCGCAAGAACAACGCAGCCGTCGAAAAGCGCATGAAGGACAAGCTGAAGACTGACCGCGCACGTATTCAGGTTAGCCGTATCTCGGGCTTTGGCCTGATGGAAATGTCGCGTCAGCGCTTGCGCCCTGGCATGATCGAGGCGACGACGCGGCCATGCCACGCTTGCCATGGTACCGGCCTGATCCGATCCGACGACAATCTTGCGCTAAATATCCTGCGCCAGATTGAGGAAGAGGGCACCAAGGGCCGCTCGCTCGAAGTGCTGGTGCGCGCGCCTGTGGGCATCGCCAATTTCTTGATGAACCAAAAGCGCGAGCATATTGCGCAGATCGAGGTTCGCTATGGCCTGTCGGTGCGCATCGAGGGCGATCCGTCGCTGGTTAGCCCTGACTTCGCGCTAGAGAAGTTCAAGACTGCGACCCGCACCGTACCAGAACAGATCATGCGCGTGGTGTCTGTCGACAGCTCGCTGATGGACGATATCGATAGCGAGACCGAGACAGACCCAGACGAACTGCCAGAAGACGAGGTCGGCGAAGATGAAGTGGACACTCGCCAGCAAGACCGCAGCGAGAGCGATGCCGAAACCGGCGGTGTTGATGAAGCCGACAATAGTAACGGTGATGGCAATGGCGCGAGCAACAGTCACGACAATGGCGAGGATGACGAGGGCAAGCCGAAGAAGCGCCGTCGGCGTCGGCGTCGTGGCAAATCGTCTAAATCGCGCGAGGATGGGGAAAACGGAAATGGCGAGAACGGCGAAGACGATGCCGATTCAGGCCCTGGCTCTGATACTGGCTTCGACCAATCAGCGAATGCCGTGACTGAGGACGCTCCCGCCGAGCAGGGCGCTGTCAAAAAGACCCGCTCGCGGAGCCGGAGCCGCAAACCTGCTCATGATGCAGGCGACACGGCAAAGACCGCAGAGGTCGAAAATACAGGTGCCGATACCTCGACCCCCGAGGCCGAGCCAGCCGTTGAGGACGCGCCAAAGCCCAAGCGCACGCGCAAGCCGCGCGCCAAGAAATCCGATAGCGCAACCGCCGAAGGGAATGGCGGCACAGCCCCGGCGCCTGAGGCCATCGTCGAGGACGCGCCAAAGCCCAAGGCAGCCCGCAAACCGCGTGCTCGCAAGAGCGTCGCCGCAGCTGAGGCGCTGGTCCAGCCGGTCGCCGAGATCGCGCCCAAAGCAGCGGCCCAGCCCGCGCCAGAGCCCGCAGCACCCAAGGCTGAGCCCGCTCAGCCGCCTGCCGCGCCTGAGCCAGCCGTGGCAGATGACGATGCGTCCAAGCCAAAACGTAAGGGATGGTGGTCTTTGGGCCGCTAATCCAAGGCTTGGCAGGCAAAGAGTCTTGCAAAAGATTTTCGCTTGCTATTCATCTTGGCTAAAATACTCAAAAAGGCGCGACCCCGCAAAGGTCGCGCCTTTGGAGTTTGGGGGCAACCCGCACCCTTTCACCAGTCCAAAAAATACTCTGAAAACTTTCCTCAGCCGCCCCGCGCACCAGGCTCAGCTGCCTTTGCGCACTAGATAGGCGGTACGCCCATCGCTCTCGTCGACCGCCAGCAAGGTATGCCCGGCTTCGGCGCAAAAATGCGGCACGTCGATCGCTGCCGCTGGATCGTCGCAGAGCAAACGCAGCTCGTCTCCCGCCACCATGCGCGCCATGCGCTTGCGCAGTTTCAGAACGGGTAGGGGGCACAGCAGGCCGATGGCGTCGATCTCTTCCATGTTGGGATGCGTAGCAGTCACACGGCAGGGCTGTCCACAAACTTGTGACACCACAAACTTGTGACACCACAAACTTGTGACATGGTGCCGCGTGACGCCGCCGAGTTCATGCGCTAAACCTTCCTAATGTTCGGAATCGAAATCATGGACGCGGGCCTCATTCCCGCAATGATCGTGGCGCTGCTGGCTGGGACGCTGTCCTTCCTCAGTCCCTGCGTTTTGCCCATCGTGCCGCCCTATCTGGCCTACATGAGCGGCGTGACACTGCCGGACCTGACCAATGGCGGTGCGCGACGCCGCAGTGCCATTGTGCCTGCGATCTTTTTTGTCTTGGGCTTATCGACGATCTTCTTGTTACTCGGGGCTGCCGCTTCAGCGCTTGGTCTTGCATTCTTGCAGTATCAAGCGACGTTTAGCCGCGTCGCAGGCATCCTTGTCATGGTTTTTGGCCTGCATTTTCTGGGAATTATCCGCATCGGCTTTTTGGACCGCGAAATGCGCATGGATGCGGGTGACCGGGGCGGCAGTGCATTTGGCGCCTACGTACTTGGCCTTGCCTTTGCCTTCGGCTGGACGCCTTGCATTGGCCCGCAGCTTGGCGCGATCCTGTCGCTGGCGGCGGGCGAGGCTTCGGTCGCGCGGGGCACGCTGCTTCTGGCCGTCTATGCCATCGGGCTGGGTGTGCCCTTCATCCTCGTGGCTGCGTTCTTGCCGCGCCTCACTGGCGTCATGGGCTGGATGAAACGGCATATGGGCCGGATCGAAAAGATCATGGGCTTGCTACTCTGGACCATCGGGCTGATGATGGTGACGGGCGGGTTTTCAGCCTTTGCCTTTTGGCTCCTCGAGACGTTTCCGGCGTTGGCCGTGCTGGGCTGATGCCGCGCGGAACCTAACGTGGCGCTTGTTGGCCTTACTCTTGCCGCGATCATGGCCTAGCATGACTGGGATGAGTTGATCCCGGACCCCAGCCCCATAAATGACAACCCGCCCCGCCATATCTTCGAACGCCGCCGCCTCGCACGCCGCCTCACCTGAAGCTGCGCCGGTGGGCATGCGGCGCGTGTTCTATATCCCCGGCTACGATCCGATTCACCCGCGCCGCTACCGCGAGCTTTATCGCAAGGAGGGCTCGGCACAGGCGGCGATATCGGGCTACTATCTGGACTTGATCGCGCGTAAGGGCGCGGGGGCTGGGCGCTATGGCTGGGGCGTCGCGGGCCGCATGGATGGGGCCGAGGTTTCATCCGAGGTCGATGTGTTGGTCTGGTCCGACATCGTGCGCGGCTCGATGAGCCACACGATCGGCGCCACATACTTGCAATTGATCCGAACCGCATGGACATATATCGGCACTGGCGCGCTATGGCGCTTGATGCGGTTGCGCAAGGGGCCGGTAATCACCGCGCTCTATCCTGTTGGCTTTTTGCTACTGCAGGCGCTGCTAGCTGCGGGCGCCGGGTATGCGGTCTATCGCGCGGTGCTGGCCATTGGGGGCATTATTGCGCTGCCGGGGTTGCTTGCCGCATCGGCAGGTGCGGCGTTGGGGGCCACCGCCGGGTACGCCCTGCTACGCTGGTTCAAGGCGCGCGATAGCAAGTTCTATGCCTATTATCTGATGCACGACTATGCTTATTCCGCGCGCTACCGCGGTGCGAACCCGCCCGCCCTTGAGGCACGGATGGCCGAATTCACTACTGAAATCGCAGCGGCGCTGACCGGCGACACTGATGAGGTGCTGATTGTCGGTCATTCCTCCGGCGCGCATCTGGCCGTCTCGATCCTCGCTGATTTGATCCGAGATGGGCGCGTTCCCGAGAATGGTCCGGCGCTGTCGTTTCTGTCGCTGGGGCAGGTGGTGCCGATGGTGTCATTTCTGCCCGCTGCGCAGCGGCTGCGTGGCGATCTGGCCTATCTTAGCGCCAGCCCCGCGCTGACATGGGTGGATGTGACCGCGCCCGGCGATGGCTGCGCTTTTGCGCTGTGCGATCCTGTGGCGGTCAGCGGCGTCGCGCCGCCGCGCAAGCGCTGGCCGCTGGTCATCTCGGCGGCGTTCACCAAGACATTGAGCCCCGCGCGCTGGCGCGAGCTGCGGTGGAAGTTCTTTCGTCTGCATTTTCAATATCTCTGTGCGTTCGACCGGCCTGGCGATTATGACTATTTCCGGATCACTGCAGGCCCGATCACGCTGGGCCAGCGCTACGCCGGACGTGCGCCCTCGGCCAGCCGGATCGAGCGGGCTGTCAACAAATACACCGATACCGCCCCGTGAGCTTGCCGCCCAAGCCCCCTGCGAGGCCTGGCCGCGTATCGCTTTGGCGGTATTTGAAGTTGTTTCGCGCCGATATTCTGTCTGCGCAGCCGGCGCGGCTTTACCGCGCATGGATGGCCGAATTCCGCACACCTTTCTTCCGCTCATATTTGTGCAATCAGCCTGATCTGGTGGAACTGGTACTGAAGGGGCGACCAGATGATTTCCCCAAGTCGAACCGCGTGCGCGAAGGATTGACCCCGCTTTTGGGCAATTCTGTCTTTGTCACCAATGGCGAGGTGTGGAAGCGGCAACGGCGTATTATAGACCCGGCCTTCGAGGGTGGTCGCCTGCGTCATGTGTTTCCGGCCATGCTGGAGGCCGGGCAGGGGGCTGTGCGCCGCCTCGCACTGCTTGCCGACGGCGTGCCCCGCGATATTGAGGGCGAGGTCAGCCATGTGGCCGCCGATGTGATATTTCGTACGCTCTTCTCGATTCCGATCGAGAACGAGGTGGCCGCCCGCGTTTTTAACGAGTTTCGCGATCATCAGCGTACGCAGCCCGTAGTCAACCTCGCCGCGCTGATCCCGTTGCCTGGCTGGATGCCGCGCCCGCGGGGCCGCGCGACCCGGCGCACCGCCGGCGTCATTCGGGATCTGATCCGCCAGTTGACGTCGCAGCGCATGGCGCAGATCGCATCGGGCGAGGCTCCTGAAGATCTGGCGACCAAGATCATGACGACGCCTGATCCCGTGTCGGGCGAATGCTTTGATACTGAGGAGATGGTCGATCAGGTCGCCATCTTCTTCCTCGCGGGGCACGAAACAAGCGCCTCTGCTTTGGGCTGGGCGCTCTATCTGCTGGCGCTTTATCCGGAGTGGCAGGACAAGGTCGCAAGCGAGGCTGATATGGTATTCGGCGACGGCGCTCCCGAATTTTCACAACTGTCAAAGCTGGCGGTGACGCGCGACGTGTTTCGCGAAACCCTGCGCCTTTACCCGCCCGTGCCGATGATGGTGCGCGAGGCGCGCTGCCCCGAGACGTTTCGCGACCGCAATATCACACAGGGGAGCCAGATCGTCCTAAGCCCGTGGCACCTCCACCGGCACGAACGGATTTGGGACGCGCCCGACGCGTTTCAGCCCGAACGTTTTGGTACAGAGGAGGGCCGGAAATGTCTGCGCGAGGCGTTCATCCCCTTCTCGGCTGGCCAGCGCGTGTGCCCCGGCGCAGGGTTCGCGATGATCGAGGGCGTGCTTCTGCTGGCGATGTTGGTGCGCAGCTATCGTTTCACGGCCGTGCCTGAACGTCCCGCGATGCCTGTCGCGCATCTGACGGTGCGTGGCAAGGATGGTATCTGGCTGAAAATAACGCCGCGTTGAGACAGGGACCAAGACTATTTGAATAGTCTTGTCAAAAGCCTTTGAAGGCTTTTGTTACCCCCGCATCCGCGCATTGTCTGCGTCAAATAGCGGCTGGGTGATCAGCTTAGCCTCCCGCATTTGGCCCAGTATCTCGATCTGCGCCACGCGGCCCTCTTGCGCCATGTCGCGGGGGATCAGCGCCAGTGCAATGGATTTGCCAGCGTGGTGCGAATAGCCGCCTGAGGTCACGAAACCGCGTACCTCTCCGTCCAGCCAGACGGGCTCGTCGCCATGCGCCTCGGCATCATGAGCGTCCACCTCGAATGCCACCAGTCTGCGCGCCGCGCATGTGCTGCGCTCTGCCTCAGCCGCATTGCGCCCGATGAAATCGGCGTCCTTGGACCAGGCGATAAAACGGTCCATGCCTGTCTCACCCGGTGTGTAGTCTGGTGAGAATTCCGCGCCCCAAGAGCCGAAGAACTTGTCTAGGCGTAGCGACATCATCGCGCGCATCCCGAACGGGCGCATGCCGTACGGCTGTCCCGCTGTCCATAGCGTCTCCCAAAGCGCACGCTGCGCCATCGGGTCGCAATAGATTTCATATCCTTGATCGCCGGTATAACTGACGCGCTGGACGGTGCAGTCGGCCATTCCGACGCATGCGTGGCGCAGATCCATAAAGCGCATGTCGCCGACGCTGTCGCGCGTGCAGGCCATCAACACCTCGCGCGCCTTCGGCCCCGCGATCTGAAATCCGGTCAGGCGGTCGCTGATATTCTCGATATGAACGCCGTCCGCCTGATGCTGCTGGAACCAGCGCATATGCACGCCTTGCGCGCCATAGGACGCGGTCAAATGAAAGGCTTCTGCCGAGAGGCACGAGATCGTGAAATCCCCCAAGAGCCGGCCGGCCGGTGATAGCATCGGCGTCAGCGACAGGCGACCCGGCTGCGGTACACGGCCGGCCATGATGCGGTCGAGCCACGCGCGCGCGGCGCTGCCTGTCAACAGATACTTGCCAAAGTTCTGCACCTCATTGATGCCCACGCCGTTGCGCACGGCATGCACCTCACGCGCCGTCGCCTCCCAGGCGTTCGAGCGGCGGAAGCTGGGCGTCTCAAAGCGCGGCTCATCGCCTTGGGCAAAGTAGTTGGCCACTTCCAGCCCGAATTGCGCGCCCCAGACGGCGCCCATGCGATCTAGCACATCATGCACGGGCGTGGTGCGGAATGGGCGCCCGGCAGGCAGTTCCTCATTCGGATAGCTGACGGAGAAGCGTTTTTGGTAGTTCTCGATCACCTTGGGGCGGGTGTAGCCCGGCGTGATCCAGTCGCCAAAACGGGCCACATCCATCGCAGTCACGTCGCGCTCGCACTCGCCATGTGTCATCCACTGCGCCAGCATCAGGCCGACGCCGCCACCTTGGCTGAATCCGGCCATAACGCCGCACGCCGACCAATAGCCGGGCATTCCTGGCACCGGCCCGACAAGCGGGTTGCCATCGGGGGCAAAGGTGAATGGCCCGTGAATGACTGATTTGACGCCTGCGCGTTCCAGCGCCGGAAAGCGGCGATAGGCAAATTCGATGCTGGCCTCGATCTTGTCCAGATTGTCGGGTAGGAGCTCATGGCCAAAATCCCACGGTGTGCCGTCAACCGCCCACGGCTTGCATGGCTGCTCGTAGAACCCGATGCACAGGCCGCGGCCCTCTTGGCGCAGATAGCTCTCGCCGGCTGGGTCCATGACATGCGGATGCTCGGCGTCGCGCTCCATGATCTCAGGTACGTCATCGGTGACGATGTACTGATGCTCCATCGGATGCAGGGGCAGGTACACGCCTGCCATCGCGGCCACTTCGCGCGCCCATAGTCCGCCTGCATTGACGACGTGCTGGGTGTGAATGGTACCCTTGTCCGTTACCACATCCCACGTGCCGTCGGGGCGCTGGCGCGTCTCGCGTACCATCGTGTGCGTCTCTATGATTGCGCCGCCCATGCGGGCCGCCTTGGCGTAGGCGTGTGTGGTGCCGGAGGGGTCTAGGTGGCCATCCAGAGGGTCGTAGAGGCCGCCGACGATGCCCTCGATGTTTGTGACTGGCGCGATCTGCGCTATCTCGTCTGGTGTCACAATATGGGTGTCGAGGCCCATGTAGCGATGCTTGGCCCGCTCGGCTAGCAGCATGTCAAAGCGGTCCTTGTTGTCGGCTAACGTAACGCCGCCTACATGATGCAGGCCGCAAGACATGCCCGTGATTTCCTCCAGCTCTTTGTAGAGGCGGATGGTATAACCCTGCAGGGCGGCCATGTTTGTGTCGCCGTTCAGCGTGTGAAACCCACCCGCCGCGTGCCACGTGGACCCCGACGTCAACTCGGACCGCTCCAGCAGCATAACGTCGGACCAGCCCAGCTTGGTCAGGTGATACAGCACGCTACATCCAACGACGCCGCCGCCGATGATGACGGCCTGAGTTGTGGTCTTCATGCCCGAGTCCTCCCTCGCAATTTACCCCCAAGGTGCTGCGGTGCGATGCCACATGCAAGTGCGCCTGCGACGCGATCCGTCGTGAACGGACCATACATCACCATCGAAGGGGGTTGGCGCATCAGTGGGCATGCTGCTGGCACTTGGCCAAATTGTTCTATCTACCGGTAATATGATCAAATTCCTGCTGATCCCCCGCCACCCTGTGGCGAAAGGCACGCACCTACGCGCAAAAGCTGTCCGTGCGCGTGCTGGCGATAGGCCTTTTGTCCATTGCGTGGCTGGGCGTCACCCAATTGATCGAGGTTTTCGTCCACGAGGATATGGCAGGGCGCATTTTTGGCGCATCTGCCGACCGGCTGCTGGACATCATCGCGACGGTTATGCTGTCGGCAACGATCTTTTCGATGACTGTGATGGTGTCGGTTTATCGTAGCTCGGCCTTGCAATGGACGCCGCGGGTGCATCGCCTGATAATGAAGGACGCAACCACGCAAAAGACGTTGGCAGCCTTCATCGGCGCCTATGTCTACGCGCTGGTCGCGATAATCTTGCGTGAAATGGACGTGTTCGGCGACGATCAGGCGCTGGTGTTTTTTCGGCTGACGGTATTGGTGTTGGCCATTGTGGTGTGGTCGCTGGTGCGCTGTGTGCTTCATCTTCAAACCTTCGGCAGCCTGCTGCACACGACGCGGCAAGTCGAGAGTATCACCAAGGCGCGCTTTGATGAGCGCCTAAAGACACCGTGCCTTGGCGCAAATCCGCTGTGCGAGAGCGTGCCTGAGGACGCGCGCCCCATCGCGGCGGATCAGATCGGGTATATTGTGCACATTTTTCCGGAGGGATTGAACGCCGCCGCGGAGCGCTAAGACGTGCAGCTTTACCTGCCGCTGCCAATTGGTCATTCCGTGTTCCTGCATGAACTGATGCTATGGGTGACGGGCGACGTGGCCGACGATGTTCAGGAGAGGTTCACCTCGCTTGTGCGCGGCCCTATCACCGTCAACGATCTCCGCGATTACGATCAGAATTCGCGCTTTGGCCACGTAGTCATGGGCGAGATCGCATCAAGAGCGCTGTCGCCCGGAATCAATGATCCTGGCACGGCGATTGAAGTCATCACCCGTGTGGGTCGTATCCTGTCGAGCTATTCTAACGAAGATCGCGCCGAGAGGCGCGCACAAGATGACGCTGTCGCAGACGAAGATGGCCAAGGCCGGGATAAAGGCCCTGACCTGGACCGTCTGTGAGTGCCGCCTCTGATGCCCGCTGAGTTACTCGACGACGGCTTTGGTGCGTTGGCGCGCGACAGTGCACATGTCGATGAGGTGCAGCACCGCTTGCAAGCTTCGCTGGCCGGGTTGATGCACCACCCCGATGAAGGGCTGCGAAATGCCGCCTTTGAATGTGCTGATGAGGCGCTGCGCCGGGCGCTGCAATCGATGGATTTCGCCCCTGATCGCGCGCGGCTGCGGGCCTTCTGTGTCCGAACGGCTGCGCCTGCGCGCCACCCAGACCTGAGCGCGCGCCGCCTGGCTCCAAAATAGGCGGTTCGCCTTACTGCGACACGCTTTGTCGCGGTGAGGCAAGGGCGCACCGCATGGTGGCGCCAAATTGGGCCAGGAACGCATTTCAGGAGAGTGCCCGATGAAAACCCACGCACAGGCCGTTGTGATCGGCGGGGGCGTCATTGGATGCTCGATCCTGTATCACCTGACCAAGCTGGGCTGGACCGATGTCATCCTGCTGGAGCGGGACGAGCTGACGAGCGGCAGCACATGGCATGCGGCGGCCAACATCCATGGTCTGCATGACAGCGCCAATATCAGCCGCCTGCAGCATTATACGATGACCCTTTACAATCAGCTTGAGGCCGAAACTGGTCAAAGCTGCGGCGTGTTCCAGCCCGGCTCGCTCTACTTGGCGCAGACCGAGGCGCGCGAACATCAGCTGCGCCTGCAGGCGGCCAAGGCCAAGCTATACGGTATGAATTTCCATGAAATCAGCCGCAATGAGGCCGAGGCGCTGCATCCGCTGGTCGATTTTGACGGCATCCGTTGCATCATGTGGGAGCCTGATGGCGGCAACGTGGACCCGTCGGGTGTGACCAGTGCCTATGCGGCTGGGGCGCGGGCGGCTGGGGCTGAAATCCACCGCTTCACGCCTGTGATGGCGACTGTTCAACAGCCTGATGGCACTTGGACCGTAGAGACACCAAAGGGCAACATCGCGACCCCGTGGGTCATCAACGCCGCCGGCCTCTGGGGCCGCGAAGTTGCCGCGCTGGCGGGGATCACCCTGCCGCTACAACCGACCGAGCATCAGTACTTTGTCACCGAAACGATCGCCGAGATCGCCGAAATGGACCGCCGCCTGCCGTCTGTTGCGGACAGGGACGGCGAATATTATCTGCGCCAAGAAGGCAAGGGCCTGCTGATCGGCGCCTATGAGAAGGACGTGCGTTTTTGGGCCGAAGAGGGCACGCCGCTGGACTTCGCGCATGAGCTGTTTGCCGACGATTTGGACCGGATCGAGGACAACATGATGCGCGCCATTGCGCGCGTACCAGCGGTAGGCGAAGCCGGCATCAAGCGGGTCATCAACGGCCCGATGATCTGGGCACCCGACGCCAACGTGATCCTAGGGCCCGTGCCCGAGAAACAGGGTTATTTCTGCTGTAACGGCATCATCCCCGGCTTCTCTCAATCGGCTGGAATGGGCCTGATGGTGGCAGACTGGATTGTGGAGGGCGAGATGCGCTACGACATGTTCGCGTGGGACATGGCGCGATTTGGCGACTGGGCCGACAAGGCATTTACCAAGGCGAAGGTACGCGATCAATATGCCAACCGCTTCGCCATCCACTTCCCCAATGAGGAGCGCAGCGCAGGCCGCCCGTGCCGCGTGCGCCCCGCATATGAGATGCAAAAGGACATGGGTGCCGTCTTTGGCCTCAACTACGGGTGGGAGAATCCCTTGTGGTTCTCTGGCCAGCCCGGCACGGTCGATACCAACGGCTTCACCCGTCAGAACTGGTGGGCGCCCGTCGGCGATGAGGCGTTGATGCTGCGCAAGGCAGCAGGCATTATCGACATCTCGAACTTCGCCAAATATCGCTGTAACGGGGCTGGCGCCGAGGATTGGCTGAACGCCGTTTTCGCCAACCGGATGCCGACCGCAATTGACCGGTCCTGCCTGACGCCGCTGATCTCGGTGCGGGGCGGCATTGCGGGCGATTTCACCGTCACGCGCACTGGCGAGGATGAATTCTACATCATCGGGTCGGGCATGGCCGAACGGTATCATTCCCGCTTCTTCCAGATGGTCCCACTGCCGGGGGGTACCGTATTCGAGAGCCTGACCGAGGCGATGTGCGGCTTCAACGTGGCCGGGCCAAGATCGCGCGAGATGCTCCAGCGATTGACCAACACGTCGCTCGCGACGCCCGACTTTCCGTTCATGCGGTCCAAATGGATCGAACTGGGCGGCGTGAAATGCCTCGCCCTGCGCGTCAGCTTTACTGGTAACCTAGGGTGGGAACTGCACTGTGCCGCCGCCGATCAGGTGCAGCTTTACACTGTGCTGCTGGAGGCGGGGCAGATCATCGGAGCCGGCCCCGTGGGCAGTCGCGCGTTGATGAGCCTGAGGATTGAAAAGGGCTATGGCAGCTGGGGACGCGAATACAGTCCCGAATATTGGCCGCAGGAGGTGAGGCTGGCCGGCCTGGTCAAGATGGACAAGGACTTCCTGCACAAGGAGGCGGTGGCTGGCGTCATGGCCAAGGATCCGCGTGAGACGCTGGTTTTGTTGCATCTCGATGAGGTGGATGTGGTCGCCTCGAATGCTGACGCGACCGGGGGTGAGCCGATTTTCAAGGATGGCAAGGGCGTCGGGCGCATCACATCGGGCAGCTATGGCTACTCGGTGGGGATGAGCCTTGCGCTTGGCTACGTACGCGGCGCAGTAGCTGGCGACGCCGTCGAGGTCATGGTGTTGGGCCGCCCGCACCGCGCGACGATTTTGGCAGAGCCGCCGTTTGACCCCAAGGGGGAGCAGCTGCGGGGGTAGGCACGACGGCAGGTTTATCCAAACGCAGCTGGCTGCCGTTTCCCTCGCACGACGTCACCTGGCTTGTGATGCAGATGCAGTGAAAGGTCTGGTTCCCGGCCCTTCCCGGCCCGGCGCCGCGTGCTGCGTCGCTGCAATCTGATCGAGCCGCGTGTTTGTCGTTGCTAAGATATGTTCCTCAGCAGTCCCACGGGAGTGGTCCTTGTCGTGTGTTGTGATAGGATTGGTCTAGGCTCTCCGAAGACAAACCAAAATGTGCCGATGAAATTGACGTTCAGTTTTTAAGCACTTGAATATCAATTCCAAATATTTGTTTAAAAAAACTTTTCTCAATCTCATCAAATGATTGGCTGATTTCCCGCGCCAGTAAAGATTTATGCCGACTAAGGGCGTCCTACCTTTTTGCGAAATTCTGATAGCGCGTGAAAGCAGTGGTGATCGTGCAATCGAGCGATCCCTTTGACGGATTTTCGAGCGTACCAAGCAGACTCGATGTGCTGGTTCTGCTTAATCTCCTGTTCATGCGGACTACAGGGGCGCTAGCAGGCGCCGGAGCGCTGTGAGGATGGCGGTGGCGACGGCTAAATCGTCGGGCTGAAAGGTGAGGGCGTTGGCGGGCCGTTCATGGACATCCCATTTGCAGCCCGGACGGCGGCCGTGCCCGTACAACAGACACAGACACCCGCCTGCGGTCCTCCCGCGCGCGCCTGCTTCAAACCTTTCCAATCTTGAGCCGGGTGATCCGGTTGTCCTTGCGCGCCAGCACCTCGAACCGAAATCCATGAAAGCTGAACACTTGATTCACCTTGGGGATCATCTGTGCCTCATGGATGACCAACCCGGCGATGGTGTTGGCTGCATCATCGGGTAGGGACCAGTCCGTGGCACGGTTCAGGTCGCGAATCGTCATTGCGCCGTCCACTAGATACTGGCCGTCCTCGCCGCGTTTGATCGGATGCTCGGCGTCTGCGTCAAACTCGTCGGTAATCTCACCCACGATCTCCTCGAGGATATCCTCAAGCGTAATCAGTCCCTGAAGGGAGCCGTATTCATCCACTACCAGCGCGAAATGGGTGCGCATGCGCAGGAATTGGCGCATCTGATCGTCGAGCGTGGTCGTCTCGGGCACGAAATAGGGTTTCATCACGACCGACGTGATGTCGAAGGTGCGCCACGCCTCGGTGCTGCCGCCCTCGCCAAAGGCTAATTTGTGCATGGCGCGCAGCAGATCTTTGGCATGAACGATACCAATTATGTTGTCGGGATCGTCGACATAGACGGGCAGGCGGGTATGCGGCGATTTCAGGCACTGGTCCAGGATCGCGACAGGCTCCAGCCCGGCGTCGATCATCTCGATCTGGCTGCGGTGGCGCATGATCTCTTCGACCGCGCGCTCGCCCAGATCCAGCGCACCCAAAATGCGGTCGCGATCCTCTTTCTCCACCACACCCTCGGAATGACCCAGATAGAGCGCACCAGCGATCTCCTCGCGCACGGCGAGGATCTGGCCATCCGGGTCGGTCTTTACGCCGACCAGCCGCAGGATCAGCCGGACCAGAACACGCACCGCCGACACGACGGGCGAGAAGACCCGGATCACGATCGTGATTGTGGGGGCAACCCTGCTTGCCGCGACCTCGGCATTGGTGATGGCATAGGTCTTTGGCAGGACCTCAGCAAAGATCAGCACGAGTAGCGTCATCACAATCGTCGCCAGCACCACACCCGATTCGCCGAACATCCCGGTAAACAGCGCCGTTGCGAGCGATGTGGCCAAGATGTTGACCAGATTGTTGCCCAGCAGGACGCTGCCGATCAGCCGCTCGTTATCTTCGGTGATGACAAGCGCCGTTTCGGCGCCCTTGTCGCCCTTATCCGCGCGCGCGCGGAGTTTGCCGCGCGAGGCGGCGGTCAGGGCCGTTTCGCTGCCTGAAAACAGACCGGACATGACCAGCAGCCCCAGAATGGCAACTGCAGTGATCCAGAATGCCGCGTCGAGTATCACGCTTGTCGCTTCCATCGGGGTATCAAATCCTTATATACAGTTGCTTTATGGGGCGCGCAGCGCCCACGATCAAGGGATCAAGGGATCAAGGGATCAAGGGATCAAGGGATCATGGCACGTGGACTGGATCGATCTTGGCGCGTAGGATGCACCTCTATTGCTGTTTGGCGGGCCATATTCCAACCTTCATGCTCTGGAGGCTTTGTTGCGCGCGGCGGTAACGCGACAGATAAGCGGAGCGCAGATAATTTGCACCGGCGATATTGTCGCGTATGGCGCGGCGCCTGCGCGCAGTGTCGCAGCGATCCGCGCGGCTGGTTGTACCGTCGTTGCCGGTAACGTAGAGTGCCAGCTGGGACGCGGTGCCGCGACATGTGGCTGCGGTTTTGAGGTCGGCAGCACCTGCGATCTGCTGAGCGCCGAGTGGTTTGCCCATGCCGATGCGGCCATTGGCGCCGGGGACAGCGCGTGGATGGCTACATTGCCGGATATGGCGGTGTTCACACATCACGGCGCGCGCTATGCGGTACTTCATGGCGGCGTGCGGGACGTGTCGCGTTTTATCTGGCCAAGCAGTCCCGAGGCGGTGTTCGCTGAGGAACTGGCGAGCATTGCAGATCTTATTGGCCCGGTCGATGCAGTGATTGCGGGCCATGCTGGCCTGCCTTTCGTCCGCGACGTGGTGGGTTCGCGCTGGATCAATGCGGGCGTTATTGGAATGCCGCCGCATGATGGTGGCGCGGCCACGCGATATGCGGTGCTGGCGGGGCGGATGTGACGTTCCATTCGCTCGACTACGATTATGTTGCTGCGCAGATGCGATGCGATGCGCCGGGCAGGGCTGGTCCAAGGCTATGACACCGCGCTGAGCACGGGCTATTGGCCGTCCGAGGACGTTCTGCCCGCTGATTTGCGCGTGGCTGCCTCCGACAGGGGGTGATGCTCCAGCACTAGCGCTTGCAGGCGGGCGTCCAGTACATGCGTGTAGATTTCGGTCGTGGCGACATCGGCATGGCCGAGTAGCGCCTGAATCGCCATCAGATCAGCACCATTGGCCAGCAGATGGGTCGCAAACGCATGACGCAGCGTGTGCGGTGTCACCGATGCGGGGCTGACGCCGCCACGCACCGCCAGCTCCTTGATCAGAACGTAAAAGCGATGCCGCGTCAGGTGTCCTCCCTTGCCGGATGAGGCAAAGAGGTAGGGCGAAGGCAACTTGCCACTGGCGCGATCGTCCTCGGCGCTTGCGTCCAGCATCGCCAGCCAGTCCTGCACGGCGGCGCGGGCCGGGGGCGACAGGGGCACCATCCGCTCCTTGTCACCTTTGCCACGGATCATCAGCATCTGGGGGTTGCCACGCGCGGCGGCTATGGGCAGCGATACAAGTTCGGTCACGCGCATTCCAGTGGCGTAAAGTAGCTCCATCAGGCAGGTGTTGCGGCAGCGGTCACGCCCGCTGCGCCCCACCTCGCGGGAGGCGATCAGCAGGCGGTCGACCTCCTCCTCACTTAACGTTTTGGGCAGCCGGGCATCGCGGCCCGGTCCCTTGATCTGCATCGCCGGATTGTCGGCGCGCAACCGGTCCTCAAACGCAAAGCGGTAGAGCTGCTTGACCGCGGACAGCCGCCGCGCACGGGTGGATTTGGCCAGCCCCTGCGCCTCCAGCGCCACCAGATAGGCCTCGATATCGGATTGGTTGGCCGTATCCGCCGCGAGACTTTTATGCGCCAGCCAGCCGATAAAATCAGCCAGATCGCGCGCGTAAGCCTCCAGCGTGTTGCGCGCGGCACCCTGCTCGGCGGCTTGCGCCTCAAGGAACGTGGCGGTCCAGTGGGCTGCCGTGCTCATGGATCACCGCCCAGAATCAGCACCTGTAACGCTGCCCGGCGCGCGGTATCCTCCAGCCCGACGGCGCGCAGCGTGCCAAGGGCGCTGGCAATCTCGCCCGGATCGTCGTCGGCGCGGTCAAATTGCAGCGCGGCAGACAAAATCGCCTCGCCCAGTTTGCCTTGTGCGATGAGCCTTGCGTGGCTGGGTGCGGGTGTCGGCGGGTTGACGAATGCCTCTGCAATCGCGCGCTCGACTTGGCCAGAGGCGAGCGCGGCATCGGGCCTGCCGCGCGCCAGGCCGCTCAGAAACGCGCTGGCACTCTCAGTGCCTGCTGCCGCTTCGTAATCGGGCGAAAGCAGTCGGACATGGGTGGCCAACGTTGCGGTTGTTGCGGGCAGCTGAATGTCGGCCAGCCGCGGGCCAAAGATATCCGCAAACGGCACCTCAAGCCCCTCGCCGCGCATCTGCTGCCACGCGTCCTCGAGCGCGTCGGCGGCCCGCATGGGATCGCGTGCATTCAGCGCGCCGTCCAGCACCTGCACCGCATCGGCGCGGTCCCAGACGCCACCAGACGCCGATGGACTTTGGCGTGTATAAAGGCCCATCAGGCGGCCCGGCGCCAGCGCACCAGCGCGCGTCAGGCGTTCTGCAGCCTCGATCTCGGCCTTCCATCCAGCGGTGCCGCGCAAATCAGCCATCGCAAAGGCCAGCGGCAAGCCGCGCGTCGATAGCGGCATGCCGGTTGCCTCGAACAGCCGGAACTCCAGCGGTGTGGGCGCGGCGCTGGGCGGTGGGACTGCAGCCTCCTCGGCCATCTCGGGGTCCAGAAACTGCGCCAGCAGCGCGGTCTTGCTGCCACCGATCACCCCCAGCGCCACCCCTGTATCGAAGAGCAGCATGGCGGTGCGCCAATCGCCTGTTAGCGCAGTGCAGTAAATCTGGGCGCCGTCGTCCTGCATTAGGCTGGGCGCGTCGCGCAAGGCGGTGCACGCCTCGCTTTCGGCCCCCTCCAGCAGCGCAAGATCGAACCACAAGGGAAAGAGCGCCGCAGTGTTTGGCCCGGCGCGCGCCAACAATCCCAGCGCGGGGTCGACCGCGCCAAGACTGCGCAACATCTGAACTCGCGTCGCGAGAAACGCGTCCGCCGCCCCGCGCGGGGGATCAGCCTCGGCTAACAGCAAAGTATGGTATAGCGCCGCGATCGCGGGCAGGGGCTGTTGGCGTGTGCGCCCCCAGAGCGTGGCCAGACCCTGCGCATCACTCTCCGTCCAGAGGTCTGCGGGCAGGCCCGTCACGGACGTCGGCAGCAGGCCGACCGCGCCGCTGGTGGCGGCAGCGAGTGGCGTCACCTCGATATCGGGGATGCTTACCCGGCCGGCGACGGGCGGCTCACTAATTGCGCGGCGCAGGGGGATTGACATGGGGCCATCTGTCTCTTGGCCCAGCCACTCGATAGCCGACAGGGGGCGTGCGTCGTCACCTTGCGCCCAGACGGGTCCGGCCAGCGCCAGCGCCAGCGTCGCGGTTAGAGCCGCGTCACCCCGCATCTAGCATAATTTCCTGGCGAATCTCGGTAGCGGGCGGACTGAAATCCGCACCGAAAAAAGGGCCTATATAGGCGTATCCAACCAACGCGACGAACGCGAGGATGGCAAGGTAAAACAACCACTTGAAGAGTTTGAACACGATAAGCCTGCCTGCCGATTTGTTTGCTGCCCAGCCCGCTGTCTATCCTGCGGTCTGGTCTGCTGTTTTGTATGTTTTGAGTAACTTATAACTGGTATTCTCGCCAAGATCACGTCATTCAATGCCCGAATGTCGATTTTGGGCGAGGGAGTGCCGAGAGTGGCCGAAACGGCGGCTGGATCCTTGAGCAAGACCATTGTGCTGGTGGGCATGATGGGCGCAGGAAAGACGGCTGTCGGCAAGGCGCTGGCAGCGCGCCTGGGCGTGCCATTTCGCGATTCCGACGCTGAAATCGAAGAGGCTGCGGCGCGCAGCATCGCCGAAATCTTTGCCCGCGATGGCGAGGCGTTCTTTCGTGACCGCGAGATGGAGGTGATCGGCCGTCTCCTGTCAGGCGAGCGCAGCGTGCTATCAACCGGGGGCGGTGCGTTCCTGCGGCCACGCAACCGCGAGATTATTTCGGCGCAGGGCGTGTCCGTTTGGCTGAACGCGGATCTGGCGCTGCTCTGGAGCCGGGTAAAGAATAAAGACACGCGCCCGCTTTTGCGCACGCCCAATCCTTACGCAACGCTGCGCGCCCTTTTTGAGGCGCGTGTCCCGATCTACGCCGAGGCCGATATCGAGGTGGTCAGCCGTGCGGGCTATACCGTTGAGACGATGACGACCCGCGTGATCGAGGCGCTGGCCACACGGCCCGGTATATTGGAGAAAAAATGAACAATATCGTCCACGTCCCCTTGGGGGATCGCGCCTATGACGTACATGTTGGCCTTGGCCTTTTGGCCCGTTCAGGGGCATTGATCGCGCCGCTGCTGCATCGCCCACGCGTTGCCGTCGTCACAGACGAAAACGTTGGTGCGTTGCATTTGGACGGGCTGCGCGCCGGCTTGGCCAGTGCAGGCATCGACATGACGTCCCTCGCGCTGCCGCAGGGGGAGGCAACTAAATGCTGGTCCCAGTTGGAACGTACCACCGAGTGGTTGCTCGAGGCACAGATCGAGCGGGGCGATATCGTCATTGCATTGGGCGGTGGGGTGATTGGCGATCTGACTGGCTTTGCTGCGGCGATTCTCAGGCGCGGCGTGCGCTTTGTTCAGGTGCCCACCAGTCTGCTGGCGCAAGTGGATAGCTCGGTCGGCGGCAAGACGGGCATCAATTCTGTCCGGGGTAAGAACCTGATCGGCGCCTTCCACCAACCCAGCCTCGTTTTGGCTGATACGGATGTGCTGGCGACGCTGAAATCCCGTGACTTTCTGTCGGGTTACGGCGAGGTCGTCAAATATGGCCTCTTGGGCGATGTTGCCTTCTTTGACTGGCTTGAGAAAAATGCGCCTGCGATGGCACAGGGGGATATGTCTGCGCGCATCCATGCCGTCGCGCGCTCTGTCCAGATGAAGGCAGAAATCGTTGCCCGCGACGAAACTGAGCAGGGGGATCGCGCGCTGTTGAACCTTGGCCACACCTTTTGCCATGCGCTGGAGGCCGCGACCGGCTACTCGAACCGCCTGCTGCATGGCGAGGGCGTCGCCATCGGCTGCGCGCTCGCATTCGAGCTGTCAGCCCGCCTCGGCTTGTGCCCTCAGGAAACGCCTAGCCGTGTCCGTGCCCATCTAAGCGACATGAATATGAAGGTGGGTCTATCTGATGTTGATGGAGATTTGCCGGATGCATGCGCCCTTTTATCCCTGATGGCACAGGATAAGAAAGTGCAGGATGGTAAGATCCACTTTGTCCTTGCCCGCGGCATTGGCGAGGCTTTCGTCACCTCGGATGTGCCGAAAGAGGCAGTTCTATCTGTGCTGGAGGACGCGCTGGCCGCGCGCTGATCTCCGCACTTTCATTGTTCCGAAAATACTCAGATTCCGGCGCCCGCCACGTGCGGGCTGCCGGCGATCCACCCCAGCTTGACCAGCGCATGGCGCTTCTTGCCTGCGCTCAGCTTGATCGGCTGTGCCAATGCGGCGGTATCGATGATCAGTCCTGCATCCTCCAGCGGTGCATCGTTCAGGCGCGCGCCATTCTCGGCGATTAGCCGCTTGGCGTCCTTGCCTGACTTTGCCAGCCCCGCGCGCACGATCAGCTGCACGATCGACACGCCCTCTGCCGCCTCATCCGCGCTCAGCACGAGGGTCGGCAGATCGTCCCCGACACCACCTTTCTCGAACACTTCGCGCGCTGTTGCCTCGGCCGCAATAGCCGCATTAACTCCATGCAGTAGCCCTGTGACTTCGTTGGCTAAAATCACTTTAGCCTCATTGATTTCGGCGCCGCCAAGCGCGCCTAGGCGCTCGCACTCATCCAAGGGCAGTTCGGTATACAGCTTGAGGAACCGCCCGGTGTCGGCGTCGGTCGTGTTGCGCCAGAACTGCCAGAATGTGTATGGCGCGCACATTTCGGCGTTCAGCCATACCGCGCCACCCTCGGATTTGCCCATTTTCTTTCCGTCAGACGTGGTCAGAAGCGGTGATGTCAGGCCGAAGACATGGCCCTCGATCACGCGGCGCGTCAGGTCGATCCCGTTGATGATATTACCCCACTGGTCGGAACCGCCCATCTGCAACGCACACCCGTAGCGGCGGTTCAGTTCAAGAAAATCATAGGCTTGCAGGATCATATAGTTGAATTCGAGAAAGCTCAGAGATTGCTCGCGGTCCAGCCGCGACTTGACGCTTTCGAATGACAGCATTCGGTTGACCGAGAAATGCCGGCCGATGTCGCGTAGGAATTCAAGGTAGTTCAGCCCGTCCAGCCATTCGGCATTGTTGACCATTACCGCATCGGTCGCGTCGGTCCCATAGCTCAGGTATCGCGCAAAAACCTGCTGCATCCCGCCGATGTTTTCGTTAATGACAGCATCGGTCAGCAGAGGCCGCTCGTCCGCGCGAAAACTGGGATCGCCCACCTTGGTGGTGCCGCCGCCCATAAGCGTAATTGGCTTATGCCCTGTCTTTTGCAGCCAGCGCAGCATCATGATGTTCAGTAGGTGCCCGATATGCAGCGACTTTGCGGTTGCATCATAGCCGATGTAGCAGGGCATCACGCCTGCCATCATTCGGTCGTCTAGGTCTTGCATATCTGTGCAGTCGGCCAGATAGCCACGCTCCCGCATCACGTTTAGAAACTCGGATTTGGGTTGGTAGGTCATGGCGCTTGTCCTGGCTTGGTTTGCGCGGCATGTATAGGTGCGCACCCGGGAAAGGAAAAGAGCATGTCGAAGGTCATTAAGACGGGTGGCCGTATCTGGGCATTGGGCGCGATGTCGGGTACGTCGCTGGACGGTGTCGATGCGGCTCTGATCCAAACGGACGGCGAGGTTATTCACAGCTTTGGTAGCAGTCGTTATCGCGCGTATTCAGCTGGCGAGCAGGCTATTTTGGCGGCTGCTTTGGGCCGCTGGCCAGGAGATGATCTGGAGGATGCTGCACGCGTTGTGATGCAGGCCCATGTCGAGGCGCTTTGCGGTTTTGACGCCGACTTGGTTGGATTTCATGGTCAGACGCTGGCGCATGATCCGCATGGGCGCGGCACGCATCAGTTGGGCGATGGCGCAGCACTGGCCGAGACATTGGGCCTGCCGGTGGTTTGGGACTTTCGCAGCGCCGATGTGCGCCTTGGCGGGCAGGGTGCGCCGCTGGCGCCGTTTTTTCATTTTGCCTGCGCGCGCTATATCGGCGCGGATGCACCGGTCGCGTTTCTCAATCTGGGCGGGGTCGGTAATCTGACATGGGTCAATCCACGCGCCCACCGCCCCGAGTCGGCTGGTGCGCTCGTCGCCTTCGATACTGGGCCTGCCAATGCGCCGATCAACGATCTGATGATGGCACGGCTCGGTCTGCCGTATGATGCAGGCGGCGCGCTGGCCAAGGGTGGCACCGTGGCTGAGGGCGCGCTCGAGATGTTTCTGGACGAGCCATATTTTCTGAAAATGCCGCCCAAGTCGCTGGACCGCGATGCATTTGCAGACATGATCGACCTTGTGGGCGAGTTGAGCGATGCCGACGCCGCAGCCACCCTCACCGCGATGTCCGCCGCCGCCGTAATGCGCGCGATGGAGCATTGCCCCGAGCCGTCGGCGCGGTTGTTGGTTACGGGCGGTGGGCGCCACAATCCGGTTTTGATGGACATGCTGCGCGCCGCGCTTGATTGTGACGTCGCACCGGTCGAGGATGTTGGCCTTGATGGGGACATGCTGGAAGCGCAGGCTTTTGGATACCTTGCCGTGCGCGTGGCGCGCGGCATGCCTACGTCCTGTGCCAGCACAACGGGCGTGCGTGCGGCCGTGTCGGGCGGAACACTCAGCACGCCGGGGGATGGATGATGAATTATATTCTGAACGATGGCGCGGGCGGTGGTGTCCGGATGGGCCTGATCGTGCTGGCTACCGACGAGACGCTGGAATTTGAGGCGCGCCATGTGCTGGCGGGGCGCGATGCGCAGCTGCTGCACGCCCGCATCCCTGTGGCGAGTGCGATTACGCCCGAGACGCTGGCGCAGATGGATGCGGCCATGCCCATCTGCGCGGCCCTACTGCCGGCCGGGCTGGATGTGATCGGGTATGCCTGCACGTCGGGAGCGACCGTTATCGGGCAGGTCCGTGTGGCCGCGCAGGTGCAGTCGGTTCATCCCGGCGCGCAGATCACTGATCCGATCAGTGCGGTGATCGCGGCGCTGGCCCATCTGGGCGTGCGCCGTATCGGTTTGGTCACGCCCTACGTTCCCAGCGTCACGGTGCCCATGCGCGGGCTGCTGGCAGAAAACGGTATTCAGACGCTGCACGAGGTCAGCTTTGCCGAAGGGGACGACCGGCGCGTTGCGCGCATTGATCCGGTCTCGACCCGCGCGGCACTGCTGGAGGCTGCCAAGACGCCCGGCATAGAGGCGCTGTTCGCGAGTTGTACGAACTTGCAAACATTTGCCATCATCGAAGAGGTGGAGGCCCAGACGGGCCGGCCGGTCATCACCTCTAATCAGGCGCTGATCTGGCATATGCTGCGGCTGGCAGGCGCGGAGGCAGCCGGATGGGGGCCGGGCCGCCTCTTTGCTGGATAGACGCCAGTGCTTTGCCGCTGTGCTTTGGCAATGGGTTGCGCTGCCCCATATCGAGGCGCATGACCAAGGAGCGGCACATGACCGAAACGAATGCACAGATCACTCAGCCACAGATCACGCAGCCGCAGACTACACAGCCTCAGATCAGTCGTGCCGAGGCGCAGGGCATACGCTATGCCGCCGAGCTTGAAGGCCATGTACGCTGGCTGGACAGCATCACCGGCGCGGCCCTTGGTGTGCTGGCTACAGCCTCCGGCATTTATACTTACCTAGGGGTGTCGTCCCTCTTGGACGATAACGGCGCACTCAGCTTTTTTGCTGCGGCGTCCTACTCCATTGCGGTGTCGGTCGGCATCTTTGTCTTTTGGTCCTACCTGATGCGGCTTTTGCCAGCGGTGCGCACGATGGCGTCGCGCATTGGTTTGCTGGCATCAATGGGGCTGGGATCACTGGCGATCATCGCTATGTCGTCTTGGCTGAATGCGGCAGCCTTGGCCGGGTCGGCGGCGGTAGAGCAGCATCTGGCCAAAACGGTGCAGGACTATCAAGGTTCGCTGGAGCAGGCGAACTTGATCGCCGTGTCTGCCCAAGGGCTTGAGCGGGACGTGGCCCGTGTGCGCCAGTCCTTTGAGGACTTGAGCGAGCAGGAGGCCAGCGGCGATCTGTCGGGCCTTGCCGGGCGTGGCGCGGTCTTTCGCGTGCTGTCGCAAAAGGCGGACGAGCTGCGCGGACTGGAGGCGCAGATAGCCAGCCAGCAGCTGTTGGTGGATGGCGCATTCACCGAGGGCAATGCGATCCTGAGCCGGATGCGCGCGCTGACGGTAGAGCCGGGGCCGGTCGAGGCGCGCTCGGTCCTCTTCTCCGAAGAGGCAGTGAGGCTGGCGGGGCTGATCACGCAGCTGCGCCAACTGTCTGTTGCGCCGCTGGTGTCGCGCGCGGCGCAGGATCTGGCCGCGTCGGTGGTGCTGCCCGAGCTAGATGGGCGCACCGGCGAGGCGCGTGAGGGCCAGCGCAGCACGATAACATCGGTGCTGGAGGTTCTGGGCCAGCGCGCCGCCACGCTGCGCGGCGCTGCAGATACCGTGGTGGCGATGCCGCCGCCCGCCGATACGACCTATACGCCGATTTCCACCGCCGATGCGGTGATCCGCTATGCAGGCAATTTCGCGCCCTCTTGGGCTGGGGCCATTGCGATCGATTTGCTGCCCGCGGTGTTGGTGTTCATCCTGATGGTGACGCAGGCAGCGATCCGGTCGGGCCGCGAGGGTGTGGGCATCGAGCAGACGCTGACCTTGTCAGAATTGCGCGCTGCGATGATGGTGCTGCACGAGATGGACGAGGTGCGCAGGCCTACCGGGTTTTCTGCGGTTGGGCCTGAGGACGCTGCAAAAGCACCAGCAGGCCCGGACCCAAAGCCATGAGGGACGCAGTAGAGGGCGGATGGGACGCCAAGCGCGTTCTCTACGCCGTGTTGGGATTGCAGCTGGTCATGGCGGGGCTGTTGGCCGGATCGGACCTGCTGGGCGCGCTCCCACGTATCGCATGGCCCTCGGGCGCGCCAGGCATGGACAGCCCCGTCGTGCCGGGCGATCAGACCCGCCGCTATAGCCCGCGTGACACGCCGCTGCCGCCCCGCGGCCCCGGCGCGCCAGAGCGGCCCTACCGCAACACCGGGGACATGCCCAATAGGTTAGAGTTTGTACGCGAGGGCACATTGCTGCGACTAACGGGCAGTATTGCGCCTGGCGACGCCGCGCGGCTGGCCGAGCGGCTGGAGGCCGAGGCCGGGCTCGAGCTGGTGGCGCTGAATAGCCCCGGTGGATCGGTCCGCGATGCGCTGACCATCGGGCGCAGCATCCGTGCCGCCGAACTGGCAACGGTTGTCGAGGGGGGGGATGTCTGCTTTTCCGCGTGCCCCTACCTTTTAGCCGCCGGGACGCAGCGCAGCGCTGGTGAGGGCGCGCAGGTGGGCGTTCACCAGCATTACTTCGGCAAGAACACCGTGCTGCCAGCGTTTCTGGCGGTCGAGGATATCCAGCGTGGGCAGGGCGAGGTGATGGAATACCTTGGCGATATGGATGTTGATATTCGCCTGATGCGGCCTGCGCTGGCGACAGGGCCGGATGATATTTACGTGCTGCTGCCGGAGGAGTTGCTGGAGTACCGCCTTGTCACCGAAGGTGGCGACGGTTGAGGCGGTGGGAGCGCTCCGCGCGGGGGATATTTAAGGGCCAGAAGATGCACTGGTGCGATTCAATGCGGGCACGCTCTAGCGGGTGAGGGCGCGCATGCCGCGGTTGAGGCCCTCCAGCGTCATCGGGACCATCTGGCTGTCGAAGATTTTGGCGATCATTTGCGTGGATTGGGTGTAGGGCCAGTGCGCCTCGGGGACCGGGTTGATCCATAGATTGCTGGTCCATTGCGCGCGAGCGCGGGACAGCCATGTCTGTCCCGCCTCCTCGTTCCAATGCTCATTCGTGCCGCCAGGATATGCGATCTCGTAGGGGGACATGGCGGCATCACCGACGAAAATGCAGCGGTAATCTGAGCCATAGGTATTGAGGATTTCCCAGGTGGGTGTCTTCTCGCTCCACCGGCGACGGTTGTCGCGCCAGACGCCCTCGTAGAGGCAATTGTGGAAGTAGAAATATTCGAGCTGGCGGAATTCGGCGCGGGCGGCGGAGAAAAGCTCCTCGACCAGTTTGATATGCGGGTCCATCGAACCGCCAACATCGAGGAAGAGCAGCACTTTTGCGGTATTGCGCCGCTCGGGTTGCGTCTGGACATCGAGGTAGCCCTTTTGCGCGGTGGCGCGTATGGTGCCGCCTAGGTCCAATTCTTCATGGGCGCCGTCCCGCGCCCATTGGCGCAGGCGGCGCAGAGCCATCTTGATGTTGCGCGTGCCCAACTGGACGTCTCCGTCGAGATTGGCAAACTCGCGTTTGTCCCAGACCTTGACCGCGCGCTGGTGTCGCGATGTGTCTTGCCCAATGCGAATGCCCTCTGGGTTGTAGCCATGCGCGCCGAAAGGGGAGGTGCCGTTCGTGCCAATCCACTTGCTGCCACCCTGATGGCGGCCCTTCTGCTCGGCCAGCCGCTCGCGTAGCGTCTCCATCAGCTTGTCGAAGCCGCCCAGTGCCTTGATCTCGGCCTGTTCCTCAGAGCTGAGGTGTTTCTCGGCCATTTTGCGCAGCCAATCTTCGGGCAGGTCGACGGCATCCAGCACAGCGCCTGCGCTGATCGCGTCCAGCCCCTCGAACGCGGCGGCAAAGGCACGGTCAAAGCGGTCTATATGCCGCTCATCCTTTATCATCGAGGTGCGTGCGAGGTAATAGAACCCCTCAACGTCGTAGGTGACGATGCCAGCTGTCATACCCTCGAGGAAAGTCAAATATTCGCGCAGGCTGACGGGAATTCCGGCCTCGCGCAGTGTCTGGAAAAAAGGCAGGAACATCGACGGGTCAGAGGGCCGCGCGGGTGATGAAGATCGTGGCAAAGAGCCCGATCAGCGCAAATCCCAGTGCGAACACGGTGGCGTATTGCAGGATGTCGGCCAAACGCCCCTTGCGGCGACGCGCGGTCACTGTCCCTGTTATGGCACCGGCGATGGCCGCAATGATAACGATCATAAGATACCTGCTCCTGCTACGTGTCCGGCCCTAGCCTTTAAGCGGGTTCAGCGCCGATATCTCGCGCAGCTTCGCACGCACCGCCCAATCCGCGCCATACCCGTATCGCGCCCAGCCAAGGCTGTCCATACGCACCTGACGCCCCTCAGAGGATCGACCCGTTAACTCCAGCGCCTCGGCGCGCATCATCAAAAGCTGCGCCAGAAGGGCTGCGTTCTCATGCCGCTCGGCGATGGTGATCTGCGGCGCGAGGATTCCCAAGGCTGCGTCACCGCGCCTCTGGCTGATGGCATAGGCGGCCAGCTGGACGGCGGCGTGGGCGCGGTGCAGCGCCGTTCCGGGCCCACGTGCATAATAGGCGTCGGCGGCGGCAAACTGGTTCTGCGCAAGGCTCGGATCGGTGTTTTGCACGATGCGCCCGATGGCATAATGGGTAAAAGCGCGGCGATGATCGGTCCAGCCGACCGCCTCGGCAATGCTGAGGGCTTTTTCGGCCGCGGCGCGGCGTTGGGCGTTTCCGGCGCCTGGTCCAAGGGCTGTCTCCATCGCACGAACCCATGCGCGCGGTGTAGAACTTAGCGGGCGGGGCGTGATGGCCTGACCCGCTGGATTGAGACGCGCGAGGATGCCGGGTATGCGGTCTGCGACCACACGCCGCGTCATGCCCGAGCGCAGCTCGGGGGCGTAATGAGCGCGCAGCATCAGCATATCAAAGCCGGTGAGGACGGTATGCACGTTGTCGTCGTTAAAGACAGAATCGGGCAGGCGATAGAGATCGTTCAGCGGCCCCAGTGCCTGTGCCAGCTCCTCATGAAGGCAATCGCGCACCTCTTGCGGGCTGGAATCGTTGGGGATGAAGAGAGCGGCCTTGCGCCGGGTCTGCAATGCGCTCCATGCGGTGATGCGGCTCCGCTTGGCGGCGCGGTACTCACTCAGTTTGGAGATGTTGGGCACCACAAAGCATGCCGCCTGCGGAAGGGCGGCGCGAATATCGGCGCGGCTGACGGCCTCGATCGTGATGTTGGCCGGGCCTTCCGTCTGGGTGATGTCGATGCCGGCCTCGTCGCGCAAGCGATAGAGAAGGCGGCCCAGATCGGCATTCAGAGTCGGCGGTGGCGCGCCTGTGACCCGAACCGTGATCGGCCCTTCAAAGCGGGTGAACATTGGTAATTCGCGGCCCGACTCCAGTTTCATTGCCAGGTCCATGAAATCGCGGGCCATATCGCTGTTGGCGCGGGTTGGCGCGCCTGGACGGGGCACTGAGAACACCTTGATATTGGGCATGACGCCCAGTTCAGGCATAGCTGCCCGCGATGCGACGTCGCCCGATGTGCCGGGCACACAGGCCCCGAGCATTAGGCAGATAGGTAGGATCATTCGGCGCATAGCAGCCCCTTGCGGTCGGACCGGACAAAATCGCCCCCCGCTGCCCGCATGGCGCGGGGGGCGCGGCCCGCCGTCCTTAGCGGGCCAGTTATCAGGGTCGCGCGTCAAGTGGTCCTGTGTGTGGAGCATTCAGGGCGATTTTGCGGCAACTTGTCTGGATCAACCCGGGCGAAGCACTAAGTACCAAAAATCTCTTTTTCTATCGATACCTTGGCATTGTATTAGATGGCGTATGGGCTGCGCGACATTTATCTGCCCCCGCGCGCCATGAAGGCTAAACGCTCGAACAGATGCACGTCCTGCTCGTTTTTCAACAGTGCGCCATGCAGTCGGGGCAGGGCGTCCGCGCCTTTTTTCTTGAGGTCGTCCGCCGTCAGATCCTCGGCCAACAGTAACTTGAGCCAGTCCAGCACTTCGGATGTGGATGGCTTCTTCTTGAGGCCCTGTTGATCGCGGATCTCATAAAACTGCGTCAGCGCAGTGGTCAGCAGCGCGTCCTTGATACCGGGGTGATGCACCTCGACGATACGGCGCATCGTGTCCATGTCCGGAAAGCGGATATAGTGGAAAAAGCAACGGCGCAGAAACGCGTCTGGCAGTTCCTTTTCATTGTTCGAGGTGATGATGACGATGGGGCGATGAACCGCGCGGATCGTCTCGCCCGTCTCATAGACGTGGAATTCCATGCGGTCGAGTTCCTGAAGTAGATCGTTGGGAAACTCGATATCAGCCTTATCTATCTCGTCGATCAGCAGGACAACCCGGCCGGGCGCGTCAAATGCCTGCCACAATTTGCCCGGACGGATGTAATTGGCAATGTCGTGAACGCGTGCATCGCCCAACTGGCTGTCGCGCAGTCGGCTGACGGCGTCGTATTCATACAGACCTTGCTGCGCGCGCGTGGTTGATTTGACGTTCCACTCGATCATCGGCAGGGTAAGCGCTGCGGCGATCTGGCGGGCCAGTTCGGTCTTGCCCGTGCCCGGTTCGCCCTTGACCAAAAGGGGTCTTTGCAGCGTAACGGCGGCATTGACCGCGACGGTCAGGTCATCGGTTGCGACATAGCTGTCGGTGCCTTCAAATTTCATATGCGTTTCAATCCTTTTGACGCCAAAGCTCACTAATCTCGCGCCATACGATAGCCTGCTAAGCGAAGTCGATCAATCCGCCCTGAATTCGACTAGTGACAACGATGCCATCTTGCAGTAAAGGCTGACGAAAAGGTAATCCAAATGACACATTATCGCGATGTCTTGGGCCTTGATGACAAAGGGGATCAACGTTTGAAAGCCGAAGTTTTTCTACCCGACGATTACCAGCCCGTCGAAGACGAGCAGTTCATGAACGAGCGCCAGAAGGAGTATTTCCGGCGTAAATTAATTGAATGGCGCGATGATCTTTTGGCCGGTAGCCGCGATACAATCGAGGCGCTTCAGGACGGAACCCGCGCAATTCCTGATGTTGCCGACCGCGCCAGCGAAGAGACAGACCGCGCACTGGAGCTTCGCACGCGCGACCGCCAGCGCAAGCTGGTCGCCAAGATTGATCAGGCGATGCGCCGGCTGGAGGAAGGCGAGTTCGGCTACTGCCAGATGACTGGTGATCCGATCAGTCTCAAGCGCTTGGATGCGCGCCCCATCGCCACCATGACGCTGGAGGCACAAGAACGTCACGAGCGCCGCGAGCGGGTTCATCGCGACGATTGATCGTCGCTCTCAACCAACCTAGATTTCAAATGCCGGGGCTGTAGCCCCGGCATTTTTCGTATGATCGTTGGCGTTTTGGATTAAATGCGCATTAGAGATAGGTGTAGAACGCTATATCAATGAAAGAGCGCGATCTGTTGTCCTCTCTTTGATGCAGGAAGAAACGAAAAAGGCTTTGGACGTATGGACATGCACGGCCTCGACATTGCGATTATAGGCGCGGGTATTGGCGGATTGGCGGCTGCGCGTGCCTGCGCGCTGCGCGGTGCGCGGGTGGTTGTCCATGAGCAGGCGGTCGCGATCACCGAGGTGGGCGCTGGTTTGCAAATCACGCCTAACGGCTTTGCAGTGCTACGCGCGCTGGGCTTGGCTGATGCGGTAAAGGCTATGGGCGCGCGCGCGCAAGCGGTCGCGCTGCATGATTACCGCCGCGGCCCAGTCATTCGGTTGGATTTGACGCGGCTGACGGCGCAGGATTACTGGTTCCTTCACCGGGCCGATCTGATTGACATTTTGCATTGCGGTGCGGTCGATGCGGGCGTCGAGATCAGGCTGGGCCAGCAGATCGCAGACCCCAAGACGCTGAGTGCCGATCTGGTGATTGGCGCAGACGGGCTGCATTCCGTGGTGCGCACCGCGCTGAATGGCACGCTCGCGCCCTTTTTCACCCGGCAGGTCGCGTGGCGCGCAGTGGTGCCGCATGACGGCACCCGGATGGGCGAGGCGCGTGTGCACATGGCCCCGCACCGCCATCTGGTCAGTTATCCTTTGCGGGGGGGCACGCAGCTGAACCTTGTCGCGGTCGAGGAGCGGACGGAGTGGGCTGAGGAAAGCTGGAGCGCAGCAGGCGATCCCAGTGATTTGCGCGCGCGATTTGCCGACTTTGGCGCGGCCGCGCAGGCCATGCTGGGCCGGGTTGATAGCGTGCGCAAATGGGGCCTCTTCCGCCATCCCGTCGCACCTGTCTGGGGGGAGGGACGCCTCGCCGTTCTGGGCGATGCGGCGCATCCGACGCTGCCTTTCATGGCGCAGGGCGCGTCACTTGCGCTGGAGGATGCGTGGGCCTTGCCCGCCGCGCTGGCCGCTGCGCCCGATATCGCAGGGGCGCTGGTTATGTATCAGGCGGCGCGCCATCAGCGCGCGCGCGACGTGGTCGAGGCAGCAAATGGCAACGCGTGGAAATATCATCTGAGTCTCAAGCCGGTACGACTTGCCGCTCATATGGCACTGCGCCTTGGTGGGGCTATTGCGCCGGACCGGATGATGCGCCAGTTCGATTGGATCTATGGCCATGATGAAACGAGGGGCGAGACGCTCTGACGTTCACTCTTTCTTTAGGGGCTTGCCGTACAGCTCCATCTTGTGACCTTTCAGCCTGTAGCCCAGCCGCGCCGCGATCTTTTCCTGAAGGCGCTCGATCTCGGGGTCGAAGAATTCGATCACAGTCCCTGTATCCAGATCAATCAGGTGATCGTGATGGCCGCGCTCTGCGTCTTCGTAGCGCGCACGTCCGTCGCCGAACTCCAGCTTGTCCAAGATGCCGCTCTCCTCGAACAGCTTGACCGTGCGATACACGGTCGCGATTGAAATCTTTGGATCGCGTACCGACGCGCGAGCATACAACTCGTCGACGTCGGGGTGATCGTCGGCTTCCTCCAGAACGGCGGCTATGATCCGCCTTTGGCCGGTCATGCGCAGGCCACGCGCCTCGCAGCGGTCGATGATGGTGTCGGTCATGTCGCAATCCGTCGTGATTATCTGCTTCTCCTTAGCGCGGCGCGGTCCGGAATTCCACCGGGTTCGGCCCGATCACTGCGCTGCACTGCATCTAAGACCTATCCAACAAAGACCCGTCCATATGTCGCATATGCAAATTATGGGCACCGCTTGACTTGAGCCGACGTAGCGTCCATCTAGTCCTCAACGACGTTTCCTGCCGCGTGAGCAGTCGGGCAGTCCAAATGGCCGCCCCCAAGATACCGAAACGCCGCGAACTTGATCCCAATATCACGCGTGGGGCCAGCCGCCGGATCGGCGCGATGGGCAATTCTGCCCATGCGTCAGGGCTTTGGCGGAACCACGGAAGGGCCGGTGTTTTCCTGCTCGACGTAGGGTCATTTTGGCCCGGATACGGCATGGGATCATCCTGTGTCTGGAAGGATGAATACTTGAATTTGTTTGAAGAAATGGGCTTGCCGCCCGTGCTGGTGCGTAAGCTTGCCAATATGGGCATCACCGAGCCGACCCCGATCCAAACGCATGCAATCCCCTATGCGCTGGACGGCAACGACGTCATGGGCCTCGCGCAGACCGGCACGGGCAAGACGGCAGCCTTTGGCTTGCCGCTGATCGCGCGGATGATGGCGGTGGACGAACGTCCGCGCCCCAAGACGGCGACCAGTCTGATCCTCGCGCCGACGCGCGAACTGGCGAACCAGATCCGCGAGACGCTGCTGCCATTGGTCAAAGACACGCCAATGAAGATCAACGTCGTCGTTGGCGGCTCTTCCATCAATCCGCAGATCAACCGGCTGGAAAAGGGCACACATATCTTGGTTGCGACGCCCGGCCGCCTGCTTGACCTGATCGACCGCCGCGCGATTCGCCTCGACGCCACGCGCTTTCTTGTGCTGGACGAGGCCGACCAGATGCTCGACATGGGATTCATCCACGACCTGCGCAAGATCGCGGCGCTGCTGGCAAAAGAGCGTCAGACAATGCTGTTTTCGGCCACCATGCCCAAGCAGATGGAAGAGATTGCCGCCAGCTATCTGACCCATCCCAAAAAAGTGCAGGTCAGCCCGCCGGGCAAGGCTGCAGATAAGGTCACACAGGCCGTGCATTTCATTGCTAAGGCTGAAAAGCCGAACCTGCTGATCGAGCTTTTGGCGGCGCACAAGGGCGAGTTGGCGTTAGTCTTTGGCCGGACAAAGCATGGCTCGGACAAACTGGCGCGCAAGCTGGAGAGTGCAGGTTTCAAGGTGGCCGCAATCCACGGCAACAAAAGCCAAGGCCAGCGTGAACGCGCTCTGAAATCGTTTCGCGATGGCCATATTCACGTGCTGGTTGCCACGGACGTGGCCGCACGCGGCCTCGACATTCCGGACGTCAAGCATGTTTATAACTTCGACCTGCCCAACGTGCCCGAGAATTACATTCATCGCATTGGCCGGACGGCCCGCGCGGGCAAGGATGGCGCGGCTATCGCATTTTGCGCACCCGACGAGATGGGCGAGCTGAAGGATATCCAGAAGGTGATGGGCCTGTCCATTCCCATTGCCTCGGGCCGTGCGTGGGAAGAACTGCCTGATCCCAAGGCCAAGCAGGTCCGTGGCGGTGGCGGCGGAAATGGTGGCGGACGTCGCCGTGGCGGCGGTGGCGGTGGCAAGCCGGGTGGTGACGGCGGTGCGTCGGCCAAAAGCCCGCGCCGCAGGCGGAGCAATGGCGGCGGCGGCGCGCGCAGTCAGGCCGCATAAGACCTGGGCGTTGGCCACGATGGCCCGAACGCCCTAAAATAAGGGTCGCCGCCAACTGCGCGGCGATCCGGCGACGATATCCATATTCCTGCCCCATTGTTTCTGTATCCAGCTGAAAACGCGGATCAGAGAACGAGGGATCGAAATGGGGCTGGATTGGATCGAAGCAGTAATAGCCGAAGTCGCGATGAAACTGGCAGGGCCTAGCATACGCTTTTGGCCGGTCTACATAATGGCGACGTTGCCGATCTGTTATCTTATTTACCGGTTTCAGCGGGTCAAGGGTTCGTTCTTTGGCTGGCTAACGCCCAAATCGATCTATCTGCACAAATCCCACATGATTGATCTTAAGATTTTTATCTTCGGGCGCGGCCTCGCGACGCTGGGCCTTGCCCAATTGGTCTTTGCCGGTGCGTTTGTTGCGCATTTCATCTCGGGCCTGTTTGGCGAGGGTCTGGGCCTGCCGCCCGTACATCCCATCCTGATGACGTTCATCCTGCTGGCCGGGGCAGACTTTTCAACCTACTGGGTCCACCGCATCCACCACGAAAGCCGCGTTTTCTGGCCCTTCCACTCGGTTCATCATTCGGCCGAGGTGATGACGCCTGTCACGGTCTATCGCAAGCATCCGATCTACGACCTGATGGGGACTGTGCTGCGCGGTGTCATCATGGGTATCGTTCAGGGTGTTCTTGCGGGTCTGTTCTTGGACGACGTCACATTCGTTATGGTGATGGGCATCAACGCGGGCTATCTGGTGTTCAACATGGTCGGCGCCAACCTGCGCCACAGCCATGTCTGGCTGAGTTATGGCCGCGTGATCGAGCACATCCTGATTTCGCCAGCGCAGCATCAGATCCACCATTCGCTGGCGCCCGAGCATCATAACCGCAACTACGGCGAGGTGCTGGCGATTTGGGACTGGATGTTCGGCACGCTCTACATTCCCGCTAAACGTATGGATATTCAGTTCGGTCTGGGCGACGCCCATGGCAACCGCCTGCCGCAGCGCCATGACACGCTGACTAACGCGATGCTGGTGCCGATGCGTGACAGCTGGAAACAGATACGGCGGATGACGCATCGCGCGCGCACCAAGAGTGGCTCCGCTTTGGCGACTGACGGTTCCCCGGCGATGTCGACAACCAACACAATCACGCCGGCAGAATGATGAGCAGAGGTTTTTCCATATATCTCGACCTCCTGCGCTTTGGCGCGGCCTTGGTCGTCCTTTTGTCACATTTTGCCTATCCCAAATACACCGACGGCCGTTGGCTGTGGGTGCGGGAACTCAATTTGGGCAGTGACGCGGTAGTCGTGTTTTTCGTGCTGTCGGGCTTCGTTATCGCGCTGGTGGCAGATCGCAAGCCGACGGGTGTGGGAGGCTTCGGCTTTGACCGGATGACGCGGCTTGTGTCGGTGGCGCTGCCGGCTCTTTTGGTCGGTTATGCTTTGGACCGATTCGGCGCGGGCTTTTCGCCCGAATTCTACGCCGGAGGCGTTTATAACCCTTTAAGCTTGGGTGAGATGTTGCTTCGCGGTCTGACGTTTTCCAACGAATTCGGCCAGATGGCGACGCGTATGGGCACCAACGGCGCCTATTGGTCGCTGAGCTACGAGGCCGTGTATTACGCCCTGTTCGCGATTGCGTTCTACATGCGCGGGCCGCGGCGGGTGGCTCTCCTCGGCCTCGGCGCGGTCATTGCAGGGGTGAACATCCTCTTGCTCATGCCGTGCTGGCTGCTTGGCGTTGCGCTCTATCACCGGGCACAGCGGCCTTTGCTGCCGCGCGGTCTGGCACTGGCGATGGCGATCCTGCCGTTGCTGGCCTATGCGGTCGCATTGATGACCGGGGTGCCCGATGCCTTGTTCGCGCTGACGGGAACCGGTTTTGAGCCTTTGCGCTTCTCGAACGAGCCGATTTGGAATTGGCTTCTGGCCCTGCTCTTTGTGGTGCATCTGACTGGCATGATGACCCTGGTCAAAGGCGCCAGCCTCGACCGCGTGGCGCCTGCTGCAAAATGGTTGGCGGGGGGCAGCTTCTCGATCTATCTCGTACATTTTCCGGTGCTGGTGTTTATCGGTGCGATGTTGCCGGGGGGCGGATGGGGGGGCGATGCGCTGCTGTTCTCGCTGATCGTGATTGTTTGCCTGCTCTTTGCGCAGGTGTTCGAGCGAACGTTGCCCAGATTTCGCGTGATGGTGCGCGTGCTTACAGCAGGTCCTTCTGGGGTGTCAGACGGCGCGCCAGCGGTGCCACCGTCAGCCCCTGCACGATGATCGAAAAGACGACGATCATATAGGTCGCTGTCAGGATTACGGGACTCCATTCGCCGGGCGGCAGGCTGAGGGCGAGGGCGACAGAAATGCCGCCCTTTAGCCCGCCCCATGTCATGATGCGGATAACGCCGGGATCAAAGGTGCGAAAGCGCCGCAGCAGCACAATCGGAATCGCGACGGCGGCGAGCCGGCCAACCAGCGCGATCCCAATCGAAAATGCGCCTGCCATTAGATAATCGGCGTCGAAGGCGATCGCAAAAACTTCGAATCCGATCATCAGGAACAAAACTGCATTCAGGATTTCGTCGATCAGCTTCCAGAAGGCATCGACATACCTGCGTGTCTCCTCGCTCATACCTTTTTTGGCGCCGACATCGCCGATCAAAAGGCCCGCGCAGACCGCCATGATCGGGGCCGAGACGTGCAGATAGACGGCCAATTCATAGCCGCCGAATGCCAGACCCAGCGTTAGCAGTACCTCCAGCGCATAATCGTCAATCAGGCGCATCACGCGAAAGACCAGCCAACCGAGCGTGATGCCCAGCACCGCGCCCCCACCTGCCTCGCGCACAAAGAGGGTGGCGGCATCGACCACGCCGCCGCCGCCGTGGTCATCGACCGACGGAAAGGCCACCCCGACCAGCACGAGGAACACGACATAACCGACACCATCGTTGAACAGTGATTCACCGGCGATCTTGGTCTCTAGCGATTGGGGCAGATTGGCCTGCCGCAATACGCCCAAAACCGCCACTGGATCGGTCGGTGACACGACGGCGCCGAACACCAGTGCGATCAGCAGTGGCATTCCCGTCAGCCAGCTAAACCCCGCACCAATCACCAGCGTGCTGAGACCGACGCCGATCGTTGCCATCAGCAGCACCGGCAGCCACTCGGCGCGCAAATCCGACAGCTTGACATGCAGCGCGCCCGCGAACAGCAACAGGCCCAGCATCCCCTCCAGCAGCGCGTCAGAAAAATCGATACCAGTCACGATACGCCGCGATTCGTCGGCGATGCCAAGACCCGGAGCCAGCGCATCAAGGCCGAGAAGGCCAAACGAGGCCGCCAGCGCCACGATCATGATCCCGATGGAGGACGGCAATCTTAGAAAGAGGTAATTGATCGCGCCAAACACCCCCGCCAGAACGATCAGAAGCGACGTGATTTGCAGGATCGTCATAGCGCACCCTTCGCAGGTCCATTGAGATTTCCGCGCAAAACGCGGCGATTCCAAAGCGCAGCAATGCGAAAAACTGCCTGCTTTGGCAATGGAAATGGTCAGGTTTCGCTGAGCGCGGCGATATCCGTGCCTGCTGAATTATGCCTTCGATGTTGGCGGGTCAGGTGCCGCAGAACGTCTGATGCACCACTTCGTTCAGGGCGGGCGGGCGCGCAAGATAGTCGGTGTCGGCGCGATCCTCATAGGGGCGCGCCAGCGCGTCCAGAAGGCGATGCAGCGGCTCAAAGTCCTTTGCCACCGCCGCCGTGATCATCTCTTCGATCCGATGATTGCGCGGAATGATGGCCGGATTGACCGCATCCATGCGCGCGCGAACACTGTCTTCGCGGCTCAGCCGGGCATGCCAGCGCGCCTCCCAACTGGAGAATGCGCGCGGGTCGGCAAAGGCGTCGGCGGCCTCGTCGCGCGCAAGCGCGCGGAACGTGTTGGTGAAATCCGCGCCGCTCGCCTGCATCAGGTCAAGCAAATCCACAATCAGTATTCTGTCCGCCTCATCCGGGCTTGCAAGACCAATTTTGGCGCCGAATGCGCGCAGCCATTCGTCCGCGATCAGATCAGGCATCGCATGCACCGCCTCTGTGAACTCGGCCACAGCGGCGTCCTGGTCGGGCATGAGCGGTACCAAGGCGCTTGCCAGCTGTGCCATGTTCCATACGATCACATGTGCCTGATTGTCATAGGCATAGCGGCCGTTTCGGTCGATCGCGCTGTAGACGGCCCCGGCGTCGAATTTGTCTAAAAAGGCGCAAGGCCCATAATCTATCGTTTCGCCCGAAATCGAGGTATTATCAGTGTTCATAACCCCATGAATAAACCCCTTGCCCAGCCATTGCACCACCAGCGCCGCCTGCCGCGCGATGACGGCCCGCAGGAAATCGCTGGGCGTCTCAATGCCGGGATAGTGCCGCGCGCAGGCGTAATCGAGCAGGCGCCGGAGCGCGTTTGTGTTGCCGCGTGCCGCGAAAAACTGAAACGTGCCGACGCGTAGATGACTGGATGCCACCCGCGTTAGCACCGCTCCGGGACGCCCGCCCTCTTGCCGGTAGACCACATCCCCGGTGGTGACTGCGGCCAGTGCACGGGTGGTTGGAATGCCGAGCGCGTGCATCGCCTCGCTCACCACATATTCACGCAGAACCGGCCCCAGCCATGCCCGTCCGTCACCACCACGGGAAAACGGCGTTTGACCTGAGCCTTTGAGTTGCAAGTCGCGCCGCCAGCCACCTAGGTCCACGACCTCGCCAAGCAACACCGCGCGCCCATCGCCCAGCTGCGGGGAGAATCCGCCAAACTGATGGCCTGCATAGGCCTGCGCGATCGGATCTGCCCCCTCGGGCAGTGCGTTGCCGCCAAAAACCTGCGCAAGCTCCGCATCATCGCTCAGTGTCACGCCCAGTTCATCTGCCAGTGCGCGGTTGACCGCGATCAGCGCAGGTGCGCGGACGGGGGCAGGCGCCTGCCGCGCGTGAAACTCGGGCGGAAGCCGCACATAAGTGTTGTCGAAAGGTATATGTATATCCATATCTTCCATATAGGCTTTCTCGCGCTTGCCGCCAATGGTGGCGTGCCGGGTCGGCTTGGGGATTTGGATATTTTTAACAAGAAAAAGCCAAATATACCGGCCCACTGTTTCATTTTGGTGAAAATACTCTGGGGTCTGGGGCCGCGCCCCAGCCTGTGTTCGGGTGGCCTACATCACGCGCGACATTAGCAGATAGCCATCACGCGGTGAAAAATGCATCCGCTCGTAAAAGGCGCGCGTTTTGTCGTCGTCCCGCGCTACCTCCAAATGCAAAGCACATAAGCCCGCGTCCGCCAGTGCCTTCGGCACGGCCGAGAGCATTTCACTCCCAATACCGCGTCCACGCACACCTGGACGAATGTAGATCTCATCGATGATTCCGTCCAGGCCGCCAAACTCCAGCGACCAACCAAAGCTGATGGCAGCATAGCCGATGGGCGCACGGACCGGACCCGCGATGTAGATCGCGCCGTGAGGCGATCCGTCGAGCAGTGGCTGCACAGCAGCGCGGCGCTTCGCATCCGGCTGCATGATGCCAACTTCACTGTGGAAGGCAGCGATCAGCGGCAGGATCTGGTCGATATGGTCCGGTTTGGCGAGGGTCAGTGCAGTCACGGGTAGGCGGGCCTCTTATTCGGTTCCGAAGTGGTGCGACCATGCCTGCGTCGGGCCGCGCTGTCCATTCTTGCCCCTCAATCGCCGTGTTTTTCCGCCACCGCGCGGTAGTGGCGCAGCACATACAGCCGGATGGCCGATGCGAGGCCCAGATCAGTGCCGCGCACGGCATCGATCTCGGCGGCGAGGGCGTTGATAGGTGTGCAGGTGGCGGCGGCAATGGCGCGGAACGCCTGCCAGAACTCGGGCTCAAGCGTCACTGAGGTGCGGTGCCCGCGCAGGGTGAGCGAGTGTTTGATCGGGCGCAGGGTCATTCGCCGGATGGATCGCTGCGTTTGTGATCCTCCAGGCGGCGCGCGGTGCGGGTGGCGTCAGTTTTCTCCACGTCCTTCTGGGCGCGGGTGCGGCCAAAGAGCACCACATTTTCGTTGGCTTGCGCCTTGGCCGCATCGCGCGCGCGTGTCTTGCGCGCGCGGCTAAGATTGATCGGCGTGCCCGTCACTTTGGCCCAATCATATCTTCGGGGCGCACGATGCGGTCGAACGTTTCCGCGTCGACAAAGCCCAGTGCGATTGCCTCTTGCTTCAGCGTCGTGCCGTTCTTGTGCGCGGTTTTGGCGACCTTGGTGGCGTTGTCGTAGCCAATTTCGGGGGCAAGCGCTGTGACCAGCATCAGCGATTCACGCATCAACTTGTCGATGCGCGTCTCGTCCGCCTCCAGTCCGTCGATCAGATTGTCGGTGAATGCGGATGCTGCGTCTCCCAGAAGTTGCATGGATTGCAGTACGTTATAGGCCATCATCGGCTTGTAGACGTTCAGCTCGAAATGGCCTTGCGATCCGGCAAAGCCGACGGCTGCATCATTGCCCATGACATGCGCGCATACTTGCGTCATCGCCTCGCATTGTGTCGGGTTCACCTTGCCGGGCATGATGGAACTGCCCGGCTCGTTTTCGGGCAGGATTAGCTCACCTAGACCGCAGCGGGGACCAGAGCCTAAAAAGCGGATGTCGTTTGCAATCTTGAACAGCGATCCTGCGACGACGCGCAGCGCTCCGGAGATTTCGACCATCGCGTCATGGGCCGCCAGCGCCTCGAACTTGTTGGGTGCGGTGACAAACGGCAGGCCTGTGATCTCGGCCATGTTGGCCGCGACAGTCTCGCCCCAGCCCTTAGTGGTGTTGAGGCCCGTGCCGACAGCAGTGCCGCCTTGTGCCAGTTCATAAATCCGCTCTAGCGCGTTATGGATGCGCTCGATGCCCATCGCCACCTGATGGGTATAGCCCGAAAATTCCTGGCCCAGCGTCAGGGGCGTGGCGTCCTGTGTGTGGGTGCGCCCGATCTTGATGATATGCGCCCATTTCTGCACCTTGGTCTCAAGCGCGTCCTGCAGCTTCTCAAGGCCGGGCAGGGTGACGCCGTGGGCTGTCATCGCGGCTGCGATATGCATCGCGGCGGGAAAGGTGTCATTGGACGACTGGCCCATGTTGACGTGATCGTTGGGATGCACCGGATCCTTGGATCCGATGACGCCGCCCATTATCTCGACCGCGCGGTTAGCGATGACTTCATTTGCGTTCATGTTCGATTGCGTGCCAGAGCCTGTCTGCCAAACGACCAGCGGAAAGTTATCGTCCAGATCGCCGGTGATGACCTCGGTCGCGGCCTGGATGATTGCGTCGGCGCGTGCATCGTCCAGCTTGCCCGACGCCTGATTGGCCTGCGCGCATGCCTTCTTAATGACGCCGAGGGCGCGGACGATGGCGATGGGCTGCCGCTCCCACCCGATGGGAAAATTGATGATGGAGCGCTGCGTTTGCGCGCCCCAGTATTTATCAGACGGCACCTCAAGGGGGCCGAAACTGTCGGTTTCTATGCGGGTGGTGATCTCGGTTCGGCTCATTCGGGCACTCCTTGGTCGGGTTTGCCCCTGTTTTAGCGGATGGTGCGGGAATTTCAATGCAGCGCTCGCCGGGATACGCACGGGCGTCTAGTGTTTGCGAAAGCTGTCGAGGCTGACGACATCGGCGTCCGGCTTGGCGCCCTCATCTTCATCGCCGTCGTCATCTTCGTCTTTTTCCTGATTCTCGAAGCGCAGGCCAAACTCTACGGACGGGTCCACGAACGTCTTGATCGCATCATAGGGAACATAGAGACTTTCAGGCGCATCCCCAAAGTTCAGCATGATGCCGAAGCCTTGATCGCTAACCTCCAGATTGTCATACCAGTGCTGCATCACCACGGTCATCTCGTTCGGATAGCGCTGTTTCAGCCAGTCGGCCAGCGCAGCGTCCGGATGGTTCGTGTCAAACGTGATAAAGAAGTGATGCGCGCCGGGCAAGCCATTGACCTGCACGTCCTCCAACACCTCCTGGATCAGGCCGCGCATGGCCCGGTGCATCAAGTTGCCGTATTCTATCGTGCGAGACATGCCGCGTCCTCGTTTAAATCTGATACTACAATAGGGCATTTGAGGGAAAGTGGAAGGCCTTGCGCATCCTAGCCGACCAGTTGCGATAGCGCACCTGCCGCCGCCATGACCGCGAGCGCAGGCAGTATCGGCAGACGCAGCGCCAGCATGAGGATCGCGGCGAGGGCGGTCAGCACTGCCGCGCACCCGTCCAGCGTGGCAAGTGCGGGATAGGCGCCGAAAGGCCCGCGCATGATCTGGCCAAAAAGGACGTGCAGCGCGAACCATAGCGACAGGTTGGCGATCACGCCCACGACGGCGGCCGAAATCGCGGAAAGTGCGCCCCGCAGGCGCGGCTGGGCCAAGAGACGCTCCAGATACGGCGCGCCGGTAAAGATCCACAGAAAACAGGGAATGAACGTTACCCAGAGCGTTGTGGTGCCTGCCAGCAGGGCTAGGCCGATGCCGCCCTCGGCGAAGCCTGCCAACATCGCCACGAATTGCGTGACCAAGATCAGGGGGCCGGGCGTCGTCTCGGCCAGTCCCAATGCGTCGATCATCTGGTCGGTCGTCAGCCAGCCATGTGTCTGCGTGACAGCTTGCGTCATGTAGGCCAGCACGGCATACGCCCCGCCAAACGTGACGACCGCCAGCTTGCTGAAAAATATGGCGATCTGTGTGAGGAACGTGGCGCCCACCCCGTAGGCTAGCGCGATGGGCGCTGCCCAAAGCGTGGACCAGATCAGAACCGTGCGAAGGGTGCGTGCGGTTTGGCCGGGTACAGGGGGCGGTGCGTTGCCCGGCGGATCGCCGCGCGCGGCCCAGATGCCCCAGAAGGCGGCGGCTGTGATGATCGCGGGAAAAGGGACAGACCCCGCATAGATCGCGGAAAAAGACAGCGCGGCGATCACCCAATGCGCCCGCCCGGCCAGTGCCCGGCGTGACAGTCGCCAAAGCGCTTGGACTACGATCACGAGAACAGCGGCCTTGATGCCGAGAAATAGCGCCTGCACCAGTGGCACGTCGCCCCAATGGGCGTAGGCCAGCGCGAGGGCGAGGATGACTGCGGCGCCGGGCAGTACAAACAGCAGCCCGGCGATAAGCCCGCCCAAAGTGCCGCGCAGACGCCAGCCGACATAGGTGGCCAGCTGCATCGCCTCGGGGCCGGGGAGCAGCATGCAAAAGCTAAGCGCACCGAGGAATTGCTGCTGCTCCAGCCAGCCACGCTTCTCGACCAGCTCTTGCTGCATAAGTGAGATTTGCGCGGCTGGCCCGCCAAAGGATAAAAGGCCAATGCGCCCGAAGGCGACGATGAAATCGCGTGTCGATACGTGCATCTCAGGCTCTCGCATGAGGCCAGTCATGACCTTCGTCCTGCCCGTCTCGCGCCCATCGATATAGCGCTATCCCTGCCTCCAGCTGCTGGTGGTCGTTTCGATACTGGCGCGAAAGGCCCACCAACAGGGCCAGAAGGCCTGCGGCGACAGGATTTAGGTCGTGGGCGTTTGTGTCGGCGGCGCGGATCACCGGGGCCATTCGCAGTAATGCCGGGGTCGATAGGCCAAATCGCGCGATCATGGTGTCAAACGTGCAAAGCGCGCCATCATGCGAGAACTCCGCGCCCTCGATGTCGAACGGGGTCGCGGCGAAGAGGTCTGCGGCGGCGGCGGCTTCGGCTGCTGCCACTAAGAGGACCTTTGCCTGCAGATCGACAAATCGCCGTATCAGCCACGGACAGGCGATGCGATCAATCTTAGGGCGGGCGCGGGTGATCCAAAGTGTTTCACCCGCGGCGTTGAACGGGATGGCCGCGACGGGCGCCAGCGGCGCGCCGGTATCGCGCCACGCGATCACACCGCCCGACAGATATTTGGCCGTGATGCCCCGTGATTGCAAAGCGGAGACGACGCCTTGGCTCAGCTTGCGGCCCTTTTGACAGATGACGATGGCCGGGCGCCCAGAGAGACGCCGCTCAAGCCTCGGCAGATCCGTATGCGTATGGCGCAGCGCGCCGGGTATCACGTGCGGAACGGCGGTAAAGTCATCCGGCAGGCAGACATCGATCAGGGCAGGGCATGCAGGCGTACCAATAATGCGCAAAAGCTGTGCGGGGGTGATTTCATTCGGGGCGAGCATGATAGCATCCTCTGAATATACGTGTTCAGGATGCGACATTGGGCCGAAGGCTCAAGAGGCAGTCGCGCATGTCCCCATGCGACGAACTTTGGCGCGGGCGGAGTGGTCTGTCAATGCAGCGGCCTTTGGCAATGCGCTGGGGCAAGGCGTTGGTTGAGCTGCGCCGGGATGTCCGGGATGCAAAATGCGCGTCGCGTCATGTGGGGGAGGGTAAAGTGCAGGCTTCTGTTGCCAGGTGCCTGCGGACCCCGCCTTACGCTGCTAAGCGCAAGGACTTAGGTTTCGATCTCTCGAACCGCTTACGCGGCCAGAGCTACCGGAGCACGATTGTCATTTGCAATTGTACTTTTCGGGCCGATACGGTGGCACCCCGCCGAAACAAAGCAATACCCCTTTAGACGTTCGTCGATCCTATTTCGACCCCGATCCGCCCTCAAATGAAGGGTTTTTGGTGGAGTCGCCGGGTACCGCCCCCGGGTCCGATCCGCGTATTACGAGCGCGTTTATGTCCATAGTCTCCGAGGAGACGACTTATGGTATAGGCGGGCACCCTAGCGATTGCAAACCATCTAGTGGGCTTTGCCGCCAATTTCTTGCAAAAGTAAAAAAACGCCCGGCAAAATGTGCCGGGCGCTTTCTAAGCAATCGATAAGAAATCAGCCCTGACTGAATTCAGGGTAGGCTTCCATTCCAAGCTCGGCCTTGTCGAGGCCCATCATCTCGGCCTCCGGGTCGACGCGAATACCTACCACGGCCTTGAGGATGAACCACACCCCTAGGCTTCCGACGAAGGTGAACACACCATAGGCGGCAATGCCCATAAGTTGCGTCGTCAGGCTTGCTTCGCTGTTGTAGAATACCACGGCGATGGTTCCCCAGATGCCGGCAAACAGATGCACCGGAATGGCGCCAACCACGTCGTCGATTTTCAGCTTGTCGAGGAGCGGAACGGCAAGCACCACGATCACACCGCCAACGGCACCGATCCAAAGCGCGCCGAAGAGCGACGGCGCCAGAGGCTCCGCCGTGATCGCCACAAGACCGGCCAGCGCGCCATTTAAGACCATGGTCAGGTCAGGCTTTTTGTACAACAGCTGCGTTAGGATGAGGGCAGTCACAGAACCAGCTGCGGCGGCCATGTTGGTGTTGGCGAAAATGCGGCTCACGTCAGAGACGTCACCCACAGTGCCCATGGCGAGCTGCGAGCCACCATTGAAGCCGAACCAGCCAAGCCACAGAATGAACGTGCCAAGCGTAGCGAGTGCAAGATTGGAGCCGAGCATCGGGTGGACCTTGCCGTCCTTGCCGTATTTGCCCAGACGCGGACCAAGCACGATGGCACCAGCCAGCGCGGCCCAGCCACCCACGGAGTGCACGACGGTCGAGCCGGCGAAGTCAGAGAAGCCTGCCTCAGACAGCCAACCGCCACCCCATTGCCAGGAGCCGGAGATCGGGTACATTACACCGGTCAGCACGACGACAAAGGCTAAGAACGGCCACAGCTTGATGCGTTCGGCTAACGCGCCAGAAACGATCGAGGCGGTGGCCGCGACGAACACGAGTTGGAAAAAGAAATCCGAGCCGATTGAGGCGTAATCAAGTGCGGCATCGGCCGCGGCCACACCCACCGGGTCCAGCACAGTCGGCACAAAGAAGCTGCCGACATAGCCGTTGAATTCACCCGGGTACATGAGGTTGAAGCCCATGACCCAGTACATGATTGCGGCAATGGAATAGAGCGCAATATTTTTTGTCATCTGCATGGTGACGTTCTTTGAGCGCACAAGTCCGCCTTCGAGCATGGCAAAACCGGCAGCCATGAAGAAGACGAGGAAGCCTGCCATGCAGAAAAGCAGGGTCGTCATGATGTATGGGCCGATTTCATTGAAATCGGGCGTTGCGGCCGCGTCCTGCGCGAGGCCCATCTGGGGCAGGGCGATCAATGCCGCTGCGAGGCCGAGTTTACTGGAAAGTGATATTTTCATGTTCATGTCCGTTTTAATGGATGTGTTCGTCATCGGTCGCCAGCGCTGGCGCGTCACAACGCGTCTTCGCCCGTTTCGCCTGTGCGCACGCGCGCCGCATGGGCGATATCCAGTACAAAGATCTTGCCGTCCCCAATCTTGCCGGTGCGGGCCGTCTGTATGATCGTGTCGCAGACTTGATCGGCCAGCGACGATGCGACGGCGATCTCCAGTTTGATCTTCGGCACGTAATTTACAGCGTATTCAGCGCCTCGATAAATTTCGGTATGACCTGATTGGGCGCCAAAGCCTTTGGCCTCGGTCACCGTCATGCCGCGCACACCGATGGTCGTCAGTGCCTCGCGCACCTCGTCAAGCTTGAACGGCTTGATTGTCGCTATGATCAGTTTCACGAAAGTCCTCTCCTTTTGTACGTGCTCTGGCGTGGCACATGCCTCGATGCTGTCGATTTCTGCAGTGCAGCGTAAGTCGAGGGCGCATGGTTGGGTGGGAGTTTTTCGACCTACGCCCAAAAAACAGGCGCGTGGTGAGGGCTGCTGAAAAAATAAGCAGATGGCGTCTGGATCGCTTTGGCGTCCTGTTTTGTGGCGTTTGGAGAGTGGTCTGGGCCCCTGCGATCAAATGCGCGCGGGTGGACGCGGGCGTGGGAGAGGCTAAGTCGGAGCGCTAATTGAATTCAGACCAAGGAAACCTGCCATGACCCATCCCAGCCCTTCCGACAGCACTTCATTGAAGTTTTGCCCCAATCGCCGCAGCGTACTTGCCAGCGGTGCGGCGATGGGTCTGGGCGCTGCGGTGCCTCTGGGCTGGGCAGGACCGGTACGGGCGGCGCCCAAGAAGGGCGGCGTCTTTCGCGTCGGTATGCATGATGGCAACTCGACCGATGGATGGGATCCGGCCACGACCGAGAGCATCCTGATGATCCACGCCAGCCACGTCGCACGATCCTATCTGACTGAGATCACCAACACGAATGAGCTGGGCCCCGATCTTGCCACTGCGTGGGAGGCAACTAGGGACGACGCGACCCAGTGGCGCTTTGAATTGGCCAAAAACGCCACGTTCCATGATGGGCGCAAGGTGACTGCGGCTGATGTCATTGCCTCCCTAAACTACCACATGGCCGAGGGGTCCGCGTCGGCAGCCAAGCCGCTGATGGAGGGGATCAGCGAGATCAGGGCCGACGGAGATTATGCCGTGGTGTTCGAGCTGGATCGCGGCAACGCTGATTTGCCCTACTTGCTGTCCGACTTTCACTTGACCATCCAGCCCGCAACGCCGGACGGCGGCATCGACTGGGCCAACGGCATCGGGTGCGGCCCCTACAAGGTTACGGAATTTTCGGCAGGTATCCGCTGCGATTTTGTCCGCCATGACGGCTGGCACCGCGCAGATGAGGGCGCCTGGTTCGACGAAATCAAAATGACCGTGCTGAACGACCCGAACGCACGTCAGGCCGCCATCGTCACTGGCCAAATCGATGCGGTGACGGATATTGATTTGAAAACGGCCAGCCGCCTTGCGCAGGCGCCTGGCGTAATCCTCGATAATGTGCCGTCGGGCACGCATATCACCATGCCGATGATGTGCGACGTGGCGCCCTTTGACGACGTAAACGTACGCCTCGCGTTGAAACACTCAATCAACCGGCAGGAGATCGTGGACAAGATCCTGTTTGGCTATGGCGCCATCGGAAACGATCATCCCATCGCGCCAACGATGCCCTATTTCGCTGAGTTACCCCAGCGCGAGCAGGATCTGGACAAGGCTAAGTTCCACTTGAATAAGGCCGGATACGACCGGCTGGAAGTTGAGATTTCGGTCAACGACACGCTGATGTCGGGCGCGACCAACATGTGCAGCCTCTTCGCGGAGCAGGCCGCCCCCGCCGGCCTTGACATCAAGGTCAATCAGGAGCCTGCGGACGGGTACTGGTCCAATGTTTGGCTGAAAAAGCCGTTTTGCGTGGTGTCATGGGCCGCGCGTCCCACGCCTGACATCATGTTTTCGCAGGCCTATAAGGCCGGCGCCGATTGGAACGAGAGCCACTGGGAAAATGAACGCTTTAACGAGCTGCTGCTCAAGGCCAAGGCCGAGACGGATGACGCGCGGCGGTCCGAGATGTATGCTGAGATGCAACTGCTGTGCCGCGACGATGGCGGCACTATCGTCCCTTTCTTTCGTGATCGCATGTCGGCGCGGCGCGACAACGTGATGCACGAAGACAGCATCGCAGCCGTCTGGGAACTGGACGGCGCACGCGGCTATCACCGCTGGTGGTTTGCCTGATACAAGCGCTCCAAGCGCAATTGACGCGGCCCGCTGCAGGTGCAACCTGCAGCGGGCCTTAGCATGTGAGGATCAGCAATGGACGACGTCACCGCCCGCCATAACGAGAAGATGAAGCGCCTTAAGGCGCAGCGCGATGCGCTGATGAAGCACAAGACTGAAGAAAAGGGCCTGATTATGGTCCATACCGGTAAGGGCAAAGGCAAGTCGTCATCGGGTTTCGGCATGATAATGCGCTGCATTGGCCATGGCATGCCCTGCGCGGTCGTGCAATTCATCAAAGGCAATTGGCAGACCGGGGAAAAGATGTTCCTGCGGACGCGGTTTGCGGATGAGTGTCGGTTCTTTGTGTCCGGCGAGGGATTCACTTGGGAGACACAGGACCGCGAGCGCGATGTCGCCGCCGCCCAAAATGGCTGGAAAATCGCGCAAGAGCAGATACTCGATCCTGAGATCAAGTTCGTCCTGCTGGATGAAATCAACATTGCGCTGCGCTATGATTACCTAGATGTTGACGAGGTCGTGCAATTTTTACTGACGCAAAAGCCGCATATGACGCATGTCTGCTTAACCGGCCGCGACGCCAAGCCTGAGCTGCTTGAGGCCGCTGATCTGGTCACCGAGATGAAACTTGTAAAGCATCCCTTCCGCGATGGCGTGATTGCGCAGCTGGGCGTCGAGTATTGACCGTGGCGGCGCAAGACGCCGTCAAGGCAACGCCTCACAGCGATCAAGCTCCGGCTTGAGAAAGGCGCGAACAATCTACGTATTGCAATGATCGCAATCTTTAAGGCGGTGATTTGTTCCTATGCTATGTCTGATCGCCGTCATGGCGACGCGCGTCAACATCGGTGACAATCGATTCCTCTAGGAGTGTGTTCGTGGCGGAGCTGTGGATTGCTTGCACATCTATTGGATGACCTCGCCAGATTTGCGGCGTTGAAAAAAATTAGTCATTATGGATAAATATAAAAAAGAGACTGCGAAAGCTCCCGAAGATGATATCGGAAGACGGACCACTGGTGGACATCGCTGAGATGGCGATTTGGCCAGCGTGACCGAAGAGGTCGATGCCAAGATCCGCGAGCAGATTGCAGAAGGCGTCTTTCCAATCCGGCTTAGCGTAGATGAATGGACGGGCGGCAACGTCAATTGGTTGTTCGATAAGACCGCACTTGATCGGGCGGCGGCGGCCTCGGTGGTTGCCAATTTTAAGCTGTTGGTCAAGGAAGGTGAATTGCGCCTGCATCCCTTTGTGACGCGTTTGATGGACAAGGACACCTTGGAAAAGCTGGACGCCAAGCCGATCTCCGCCTCGGAGAAGATTGATGCTGCCTGACAGAGCAAGCAATGAGGCGGACGGCTGAGCCACGCGAGTCAACGAAGCGAAAACTGCACTACAAAAGAATATTTAAAGCGGTTTTACGGTTTAAATCAGCCTCAACGTGCTGGTTTGCACAGTAGTCGAACATCGCGGCTACGACCTCAAAAACGATGCTGGGTTCCTGATAATGGACTAGTTGCCCGGCGTCGTCGACCATCGTCAATTTGATCTGGCCTGCGTGCCGCGCGGAAAAGTCACGAACGCTGTCTGCTGCGACGACCTGGTGTTGCTCTCCGTGGATCAGGTGAACGGGAAGGGGGCCGCCCGGCTAAAAGCGGCGGTCCAACCCTGCACCACAAGCTCGCTATCCGTCGAGAAAGCGGCTTTGCCCTGCGCGACGCTGAAATCGTAACCGCTGAGGAAAGGTGCCCGGATCTGCAGGTCCTTTAATAACTCTTTGCTGGCCGGCGCATGTTCAGACACCGATGTCAGGAATGTATCGGCGCCGCCGCTTTTTATCTGCCGGATGCCGGCGCTTATCACGAAGGGCAGAACGGAATGGGCGTAGCGCGCGGTATAGGCCAACAGCCGACTAAATTCACCTGTGCGGGGACGTTTGTTGAAAATGCCAACACAGAATAATATAGGAGGGCAAACGCCCCCCCCGTTTGTGCCTTTGTGGCCAAATTTGACTGACATTGGGGGGGTGGTGCAGTGCGCCAGTGGTACCCAAGGCCGGACTCGAACCGGCACGCCTTGCGGCGGGGGATTTTGAATCCCCTGCGTCTACCATTCCGCCACTCGGGCGCACTGATGCAGTCCTTAACGAATGGCTGACCGCTCGTCCAGTCCCCCAATACGCCGCGCGGGGGGGTTACAGACGTTTTTTTAGTCTCGCAGGCGGCTTTGGGTAAGTTGCGACTCACCCCGCGCCACCGGGGTCGCATTGCAGGCACGATTCGACGCCACATGTTTCGCATAAAGCGCCAAAGTCCCAAAGTCCCACTGATTAGCGCCGATCCGGGAACAGAGATTTCATCAGTGTCACGACATAGTTAACGAAGTTGGAATTAATGCCGTATCGCCGCATTGGAAACAGTTCGCAAAGGCTATGCCGCTGATAAACATGCCGTGAAATAGTTAATTACCCTTAAATTTCAGGTCGTAATGCACCTGTTGGATTGTGCGGCAGGGTAAAGCAATGTGGCGGTTGGGCGCCGTAATTTGGCCAATAATGCCGCGTGGGCGTCCGTTTCTTAACCCATTCAAAACACATTTCGATCAATTTTTACTTTCTCCGCTAGGGTCAGGACTCATAACCAAAATAACACTGTCGCTGCGAGAGCTATGGCTGAGAGAAACAGTTCGGGGCAACGGTCGTAGCGTGTGGCGATGCGCCGCCAATCCTTAAGCCTGCCGAACATA